>Ga0233344_1000069_pt1 | contig 20178 bp, 13 predicted proteins | sample GEONDECOMP281_FD_180697 | JGI IMG/M metagenome (GOLD analysis project Ga0233344, IMG submission 180697) | Leaf litter microbial communities from Shasta-Trinity National Forest, California, United States - GEON-DECOMP-281 | ecosystem: Environmental > Terrestrial > Plant litter > Unclassified...
AACAGGTGTTTTGCTGCTATTATGAAATTGCCGGCACATTTAAACAATGCAAATGAGCCGGTACCCTAAAGGATGGCCGCTTTGTTTATTGTGGGACCAGTGGTAAATTAAAGTAAAATGTAGCTCCTTTACCCAATTCACTGGTGGCCCATATTTTACCATTGTGTCTTTCAATAATTTCCGCACTCAGGTAAAGCCCGATACCGAATCCTGAGATGGTATGGTTATTCTCTACACGATAATAGCGTTCAAAAAGTTTTTCCAGATCTTCTGTATTGATGCCCATGCCTTCGTCTCTAACACTAATTTGCGCCATATGATCAACCACTTCACACCTTACTTCAATTTGTTTGTATTGAGGAGCATACTTGATCGCATTGCTGAGCAAGTTAGAGATTACGTTACTGATTTTATCATGATCAGCAAATACACTGATGTGATCCGCATGGGTAAAAGTAATGGTATGACTGGTAACCATTACCAATAGATCATTGATTGTACTTTTAACCAATTCCTCTAAATTGAACTGTTCTTTGTTGAGCATTATTTTTCCAGACTCCAGGCGCGATACATTTAGGAAACCGTTGATCATGCTGGTCATTTTTTTCACCTGCTTATTTGCAATATCCAATGCACTAATCGCGAAAGAATCATTTGCTTTACCTGCTTTTTTTTGCAGCACCTGAATATAACCATTGAGGGAGGTAAGCGGAGTTTTAAGCTCGTGGCTCACCATGCCAATAAAATCATTTTTACGGTCTTCATCCTTTTTCAGCTCTGTTACGTCCATCACAAAACCAGAGAAAACAGTCAATTCGCCATTGTCATCCTGACTCACTTTTCCCAGTGATCTCAGCCAGATGGTCTCTCCGTCATTAAAGCGCTGCTGTGCATAGGTGATGTCATAATCTCCCTGTCCTAAAATAGCTTTTTGTATTTCATTTTCAATCTTACTGCGGTATTCTTCGGTAACCTGGGCTATAGCTTGATTATAGGTCATATCCTGCTCACCTTCATAACCAAACAGTTTTGCCAGCATTTGGTTATATTTTAATTTTTTAGTTACAGGATGGATATGCCATGAGCCTAACTTAGCCGCTTCTATGGCCAGGCGCATCATCTCCTCTGCCTTTTGTAATTCTAAGCGAATGGTCACCTGCTCAGTAATTTCGGTAACCACCTGTAATACACTGGTTATATTTCTATCTTCATCCCGCATCGGCTGGCACACAAAATTGAAATAACCCTCAACCAGTTGACCATTGCGGACAATAAGGCCTTTGCTTTCGTTTCCATAGTAAGTTTCTCCTGTGGTAAAAACTTCATCGAGTATGTTTAAAAAGGGCTGTCCTAATAATTCGGGCATAGCCAGGGCCAAAGGTTGAGTGTGAATGCTATTTGTTTTACCCCAAATTTCGAGCATTTGATCATTAACAATATCAATGATCAGATCACGGCTTTTGAAAACAGCAATGGCGATAGGAGCCTGTTCAATAAGAGAACGAAACCTCACTTCGCTATCTGCCAATTCATTGATCTTACGATAAAGGTTTTCCTGAGATTCTGCCAGTTCTTCATTGCTTACCAATAGCTCTTCATTAGAAGAAGTGAGTTCTTCATTTACTGTTTGTTCTCTTTCTATTGCATCTGCAAGATCTTTTGTGCGCTCATATATTCTTGTTTCCAGTTCATTATTCAGCTGGCTAAGATTTTCCTGTATTTGTAAATACTCCTCATTGATGGCCGCTAATTCTTCATTTGCAGCTGCAAGATCTTCATTGAGTGCTTTTTCTCTGATCAAAGCTTCTTCCTTCTCGCGGGCCCTTTCAATAGCCTCGCGACCAAAAAACCTGTCGGTCACATCAGTTGCGGTATGTAGTATGCAAAGTGTTTTCCCTTGTGCATCTTTAATTGCACGATATTCAAAATCAAAATATACAGTCTTTATCTCTCCATCGATCTTTAAATCTGCAGGGGTATCTTTACCTGATATTGTTAGTCCTTCCCGCCATACTTTTTTAAACATGTCAATAAAGGGCTGTCCTTTTAGCTCAGGCAGAGCATCTTCCAGTGATTTACCGATGATACTCCTGTCCTTATCCCAAACTTGCAGCATGGCATCATTGGCGGCTTGTATCACAGCCTCTTCTGAGACGTGTATGGCGGTAGCAGTTTTAGTTAAATTAAAAACCTCCAGCAATTGATCATTACTTAAAAAGGGTAATGTATGGCTCATTCTTAAAAAATGTAATAATTGATGATGCTTATAACACCAAATTTGCGATAAAGTTATCAGTCATAAAAATATATCAGGTGAAATAAATTACTGCAGAAATCAGGACTGATCTAAATGCTCATGAAAACTAACCAGCCTGATCAGCGTATCAATGAACTGGTCATACTTTTTAACGCCAATAAGTTTTGCATACTCTACTGTAAGTTCATCGGCCATCTTTCTAACGGCTGTGTATAATATTTTGCCCTGTGGTGTAAGGAAAATCATGATCGACCGGGCATCGTTTTCATTCTTTCCGGTATACACCAGCCCGAGGCTTTCCAATTCTTTTACCGTTTTACTCACCGCCTGTTTGGTTACTTTAATTTTATTTACCAGCGCATGGTTAGAAATGCCATTATTTCCAATACTCATAAAATAGGGCATAAAAGTTACATTAAAATCTGCTGACGTCATGGTAGACAGATTTAAGGTAGCCCATTTATCAGTCAGGCGTTTTAGAATATAGATCAATCTATAAATTAATCTTTCTGCATCATCAGGATGTTCCATGTGGTAAAATTAAGATTAAATCTCATTTATTACCACAAATATAAAATGTCATCCTAATATCATGTTTAACAATTTTGTCAAATAATAATGTAAACTAAGTTGACTATATTAGTCAACTTAGTTTACATTTGTAGCGTTAAATATAAAATATGGAACCCGAAGAAAAAATCCCATCTCAGGCTGGTAAAGTTGCTAAACCTATTCTCATAGGTGCACTTGTGATTGTATTAGGCTATCTCGCCTTTACAAAGATCAGTCACGCGTTAAATTATGAAGATACCGACAATGCACAGATTGAATCTAATGCTGTCCCTGTACTCAGCAGGGTTTCGGGTTACATCAGCCATTTCACCCTTTTAGATTACCAGCAGGTAAAACAGGGTGATACCCTCGCTGTAATTGACGATAGTGAGTATTTGCTGGCTGTAAAACAAGCAGAAGCAGATCTTTTAGTAGCCCAGGCAGACCTAAGCAGTGCCGAATCGCAATTGCCCACCATCGGGTCTGACCAGGATGTCGCTGCCGCCGGGATCAGTGTAGAAGCCGTTACCTTACAACAGGCTCAGCGCGACGTAGCCCGTGATGAATCTCTGTTTAAGGAAGGTTCTATCACCCAGCGTCAATTTGAAAGAAGCCAGTCGGCTTATCAGACTGCCGTTAAAATGCTGGCTTCCAGTAAGAGCAAGCTTAAACAGGCAGGCACTCAAACCGGCAGTGCTAAAGCAAAGATCCAGCGGGCAAAAGCGACTATAGCTGCAAAAGAAATTGCCCTTGACCAGGCAAAACTAAACTTAAGCTACACCAGACTGATCGCACCGGCAAGTGGAAAAGTGGGCAAAACAAATCTTAAAAGCGGTCAGTATGTACAGGGGGGGCAGCAGCTGTTTAGTCTGGTCAGTAATGATAACTATTGGATCGTTGCCAACTTTAAAGAAACGCAGATCGAGCATATGAAAGTGGGGCAGCCTGTAAAAATCGTGGTAGATGGTTATCCTGACCAGGAGATCACCGGTCAGATATCTGGCTTTAGCGATGCTACCGGCGCAAAGTTCTCCCTTCTTCCTCCGGATAATTCTACAGGAAACTTTGTAAAAGTTACCCAGCGTGTTCCGGTAACGATTACCATAAATAAAGCAGCAGCATTGAAAGATATCCTAAAAGCAGGCCTCAGTGTAGATGTGGATGTAAAAGTAAAATAGTCAATGCCTAATTCTTTACTTAACACACCTCAAAAATGGAAGGCACGAAGAATAAATTAATAAAAATAATTATAGTGATTACCACTATTACTGCTGCTATTATGGAGCTGATTGATACTTCAATTGTCAATGTAGCGCTAAATAATATCAGTGGTACATTGGGAGCAACACTAGAAGATGCATCCTGGGTAGTTACAGCCTATGCTATAGCCAATGTGATCATTATCCCTTTAACAGGTTTTCTAAGCCGGTATTTTGGCAGAAAGAACTATTACCTGGTGTCTATTATCATCTTCACTTTTGCTTCTTACATGTGTGGAAATTCAACCTCCCTATGGATGCTGGTTTTCTGGCGTTTTATGCAGGGAATTGGTGGCGGAGCGCTATTATCTGTTTCACAGGGTATACTGTTCGAGCAGTTTAAGCCCGAAGAAAAAGGCATCGCCGGCGGCATCTTTGGTATGGGCATCGTGATTGGGCCCACCATCGGGCCTATATTAGGCGGGTACATTGTAGATAACTATCACTGGGCACTGATCTTTGATATCAATATCCCTATTGGGATTGCTGCGGCACTGCTTACCTGGAAATTTGTAGATCGGAAACCTGATGAATATAATATTGATAAAAAGTCGATTCCAATCGATTATGTCGGTATTTTATCACTGATGATCGGTATTGGTGCCCTGCAGTATATTCTGGAGAAAGGGCAGTCGGACGATTGGTTTGAAGATGAGCTAATCAGATACCTGAGTCTTGCCGCGGTAACTGGCTTAGGGTTATTTATCTGGTGGGAACTGCACACTAAAAATCCGGCTATCAATTTAAGGGTAATGAAAAGCCGTAACCTGATCGGCAGTAATGTACTCACGTTTGTGTGTGGTTTTGGATTATTTGGCTCTGTATATCTGTTCCCGGTGATGGTGCAGCGTGTAATGGGCTATACGCCAACTGAAGCGGGTCTTTCGATGATTCCCGGTGCGCTGGTTACCATCTTTGCTATGCCTTTTATTGGTGCCGGCCTGGGTAAAGGCATTAAGCCTATTTACTTTGTATCACTTGGTTTTACGCTATTCATCTTACATGGTTATACTGCTTCACAAGCTGCGCCCGATGCCAATAAATGGTGGTTTATCATTACCCAGATCTGCCGGGGTGTAGGTACGGGCTGTTTAACAGTACCCTTATTGAGCCAGGCTGTAGTAGGATTAAAACCGCAGGATATGCCTTATGGGATTTCTTTAAATAATATGTGCCGCCAATTGGGAGGGGCATTTGGAATCGCCATTATGAACACCTATGCCACCAGGCGTTTTGCTACGCACCGGTTAGATCTGGTGTCTAATCTTCAAGGCAATAATCCCTTATTAACAGCGCGTATCAATGGCTTAACCCATGGCATGATAGCCAAAGGTATGAACCCTTTTTTGGCTAAACAAGCAGCCTATGGTGCATTGGATTACAGTTTGTCTAACCAGGCTCAAATGCAGGCTTACCTGGATGGCTTTCTTTTAATCGCCTTGTTCTTTGTCTGCACCATCCCATTTATGCTATTGCTTAAAAATGAAACTATGGATGCAGAAACAAGGGCAAGAGTTGCAGCGTCCGCACATTAATATTAATTAATAAAAACATGAAAACGTTATTCATCATCATATCTTTCCTCTCTGCTTCTTTAGCCTTACGTGCGCAGGAAAATACCGCAGATCTTAAAACACTCATCAATCAGTCGTTCTCCTACTTTCCGGCATTTAAAGAACTTGGACAGGCACTGGATGTAGAGCAGCAGCGCATAGAGCTGGCAAAAGCAGCTGGATTGCCCTCAGTGCAGGCTACAGGCAGTTACCGGTATATTAATCCTGTTTCTCAAATCAATGTACCTTTAGGTAACCAGGTTCTTGATTTTCAGATTATGCCTAATAACAATTACAGTACTATGGTCAATGCCAGTTATACCCTTTGGGATTTTGGTGTGGTAAAAGCTGGGGTAGACCGTGCTAAAACGGGCTTGCAATACGCAAAAGATAACCTGGAATACAATCACAATCAAATGGCCTTCCAGGTAGGCAGCATCTATTATCAGATCGCTTATCTTAAAGAGGCCATTGCTATTCAAGACAGCGTGATCAATTTCTTAGCAGCCAATAAAAAAGATACTGAAGTAAAATTCAAAAATGGCGATGCGCTAAAATACGATGTGCTTTCCATTCAATCCAGTATTGATCAGGAGGGTAACCGTAAGATCGATCTGCAAAATAGTTTGAATAAGCAATATGCCCTAATGGAATATACCAGTGGAATAAAAGTAGCAGCCAGTCCGTCCAGCTTTGTTTTTCCATTTTCCAATCAAAAGAATATCAACGAGGCTTTGGACAATGCTGAAAATAGCAATCCAGAATTTAAGCTGATCCAGGACCGTATCAAACAGGCAGAGGCAGAACTTAAAGTAAGCAGCACCTATGGAAAACCTTCCTTAACAATGAATGCCGGAACAGGTTATGCCAATGGATATACACCTCAAATTGATAAATTCAGGTATAATTATTCTGCAGGTGTTACCCTTAATATTCCTATATATCAAGGTGGAAGAGCCAGGAAACAAGTACGCTTGGCTAAAAGCCAGCTGATTCAAACCCAGTTCTCCCGGGAAACACTGAGTAACAGTTATCGGAAAGATATTCAGCAGGCCACGATCGATATTGCCAGTAATACCTCCAGCCTGGTTAATTCCAGCCAGCAGATCAATGAAGCAAAGGAAGCACAGAAACTTGCTCAAAGCAGGTATAAGAATGGAATCGGGACTAACCTGGAACTCACTAATGCAAGTACCAATGTACAGCGTGCCGAGTTAACTAACCTGCAATATGAATATCAGCTTTGTATCGCACAGCTGCTGATGGCCAGGATAACGGGGCTACAATACTGGTAGTTTCATTATTTGAACGGACTATAATTACCATCCATATGTTTTTTATTCCTGACTAAGATAGAAAATGAAAACAGTATGGTGTTTTTTGAGGTATTTAAGTCACCGGCAACAGCGCTAATTAGTGCTGTTGCCGGTGACTTAAATTTTACAGCAATAAATAATGAAAAAAATTCTAATAATGATGGCTGTACTCGCAATTGCGGGTACAACTTATGCACAAACTACCGTGCTTCAGCATGTGAATATAATTGATGGCACAGGGAAACCAATGCAGACTGATAAAAATATGGTCATTAAGAATGGAATCATCAGTAGTATTACCTCTTCTAATCATCCATTACCGAAAGATGCTACTGCTATTGACCTAAAAGGTAAGTTCCTGATGCCGCAAATTATCAATCTTCATGGTCACCTTGGTATTTTGAAAGACACGGTCATGTCAGCAGCCAATTATACGCCGGCAAACATTAAACACCAGCTATTGCGTTATCAGCACTATGGTGTGGGTACAGTAGTATCAATGGGTACAGAGCAGCCTCTTATCGTATCGATCAGAGATTCTTCCCGTGCCGGTGAGATTCCAGGAGCTACAATTTACTCAGCCATTTATGGTTTTGGGGTTAAAAATGCAGCGCCACCTATAAGTATGGGCATGACAAATGTTTACCGTCCTGAAACAGCAGCACAGGCGATCAGAGAAGTAGATTCTGTAGCTGTTTTGAAGCCAGACCTGATCAAGATCTGGGTGGATGACTTTTGGGGTGTTTATCCTAAAATGAAGCCTGAGATCTATGGGGCAATCATTAAAGAAGCACATGCAAAGGGATTAAGGGTGGCTGCCCACTTATATCATCTGGAGGATGCACGAAAACTGGTAGACCTTGGATTGGATATGATGGCACATAGTATTCGAGATGGTGAGATTGATGATACCCTGGTTGCCGCAATGAAAAGACACCATGTAATTTATGTTCCTACACTGGCGCTCGATGAATTCGCCTACGCTTATGCAAAGGAACCAGATTGGTTAAATGATTCTTTTTTCCGTGCATCACTGGAGCCGGGTGTATTTGATATGATTACCAGTGCTGCCTATAAAGCCAAAGTTACCAAAGATCCCAAAACACCACAGGAAATAGCTGCGTTGCCGGTAGCGATGAGAAACCTGATCAAACTACATCTGGCAGGAATTTTAATAGGAATAGGAACAGACTCCGGGGCAATGCCTATCAGGGCGCAGGGATTTGCCGAGCATCAGGAAATGGAGCTATATGTTAAAGCAGGATTTACACCGCTGGAAACAATTACTGCCGCCACATTAAATGGTGCTAAGGTTTTAAAAATAGAGAAAGAGCTGGGTAGTTTAGAACCGGGTAAAAAGGCCGATTTTATCGTGTTAGATAAAAATCCCATTGAAGATATTAAGAATACAAGAACTATTAATTCCGTTTGGAAAGATGGTAAAAAAGTAAATGATGGCCCTTTGGGCAGTACTTAGGCTAACCAATCCCATAAAACTACATTCCACCGGTCAGTTTCATCTTCGGATATATAAATTGTTTTAAAACCAACTTTTTCATGTGCCCTTTGAGACCTGGGATTGTTTACAGAGATCTCTGTGACTAAGAAATTATAGTAAGGTGAAAGCTGCTCTTTATGAAATTGGTATAATAAGTTAACAATTCCCTGTCCGCGGTAATCCAGGTCCACACAGATCTGCCCCATGAAATAGTACTGGTAATCGGATAGGGGCTTGTTTTTATAGATCACCGGACTAAGAATTTCCAGTGTTTTACGAAATGGCTCATAATATTCAGCAGATTCTTCAAGTAATACCAATGCATAACCAACTACTTGATCACCATCCTTTACAATAATGGAGGGTGATATTTTATGGAGTGTTTTTAAAATATCAATAGTATATAACCAGGTAACAAATCCCTCTTTTTCTTTCGTTCCATCTGTTAAATTAGCGAGCTGATTTACACTGGAGAGTTTTGAGATCTGTGCCAGTTCTTCGTCACTATCTACAAATTTTGTAATTAATTTATTTGTCATTAATTGGTTAGGCTGGTTTTTAAGAGGCTACGTCATTAAACGTTTGATTCCTGTAATGATAGTTAAAATCTGTTTGCCAATGAAATCCTTTTCTGATTCAATTTTGTCATAGCCAGTTGGCTGGATAATTCAATAAATAGTTTTTTAAATCATAAATTCATGGTATATCGCCAATTTACTTATTTAAAATTTGGTTCTATAGTACAGGTATACAGCTAATTGTAGCTGTGGTATGTTTTTGGTTATAAAGAGTGTTCGCTGCCTAAAGCAGGAACTAAACTTTAATTATATAATCTTATGGAAAATACTGTTAACGGTATACACCACCTAACCGCTATTGCCGGTGATCCAAAGCAAAACTTTCATTTTTATACCCATGTCTTAGGACTCCGATTAGTTAAAAAAACAGTCAATTTTGATGATCCTGAGACTTATCATCTCTATTATGGCGATGAGATCGGTACGCCGGGCACTATCCTTACTTTTTTTCCGTGGGGCAATATCAAACATGGTAAAAAGGGGAGTGGAGAGGCCACAGAAATAGGTTATTCTGTTCCTGAAGAAAGTCTTGGTTTCTGGAAAAAGCGCTTTGAAGAATACCATGTTGCACATGAAAGTATTGCCAATAGATTTGGTATGCCCTATCTTTCTTTTATGGATCCGGATGGCTTGAAACTAGAGCTTATTGCCGATGCTAAAGACAGCCGTTTACCCTGGGAAACCGCAGAGGTAAAAGTTGAAAATGCTACCCGTGGATTTTTCAATGTAACCATTACTACTAACAAAATGCAGCCAACAGCTGATATTTTAACAGGTGTGTTTGGATATCGTTTACTGGAGCAGGAAGGCGGCCGTTACCGCTTTATTACGGATACAGTAGAAAATGCTTCAGTGATAGATTTGCTTGAAATACCGGGACAACTGCCGGGGCAAATTGCGGGAGGATCCGTTCATCACGTTGCTTTTAGAGTAAAAGATGAAGCTACCCTTATGTTTTACCGTGAAAAGATTACTAATTTAGGTCTTCAAATCACAGATAAGATAGACCGTAATTATTTCTATTCTTTATATTTCCGTGAACCGGGAGGTGTGTTGTTTGAGCTGGCTACTGATAATCCCGGATTTTCTGTAGACGAGCCTGTAAGTGAATTAGGCAGTAATTTAAAGTTACCTGCGCAATATGAGCAATACCGGAGTAGTCTGGAAAAAACACTGCCGAAGCTTTTTTAGCTTCATGAATACCAAATGCTTAAAACCAAATAGCTTTAATTATGCATTATAACATTTTACAATTCCTGATCTTATTGTCAGTTTCATTCCTGCTGATCATGCTGGCTCAGAAGTTTAAAATATCTTATCCAATTTTTCTCGTACTGGCTGGGCTGGGGATTAGCTATATCCCCGGCATGCCGACGATCAATATAGATCCGGAATTGATATTCCTGATCTTTCTGCCGCCATTATTATATGAAGCGGCCTGGTATACATCCTGGAACGACTTCTGGAAATGGAAAAGGCCAATCAGCCTGCTTGCTTTCGGGCTGGTAATTTTTACTTCGGTAATTGTCGCCTTTCTCTCGGTGGCATTTATTCCTGGTTTTACGCTGCCTATGGGCTTTTTACTAGGAGGGATCATATCACCTCCAGATGCAGTTGCTGCTTCTTCCGTCTTAAAAAATATTAAAATCCCCAAGCGGATCACCACTATCCTGGAAGGCGAAAGTTTAGTGAATGATGCTTCAAGTTTAATTGTTCTTCGCTTTGCGCTGGCCACAATTTTAACTACTCATTTCTCGTTTCAGCAAGCGGCATTTAGTTTTTTCAGTGTAACACTAATGGGAATAGTAATAGGACTCGCTATAGCCCATTTAATGTATCTGATCCATCGGTTTCTACCTACAACGCCTAGTATTGCCGCTGCATTTACTTTGATCTCCCCCTATTTTATGTATTTGGCTGCTGAGCAGTTCCATTATTCGGGGGTGATGGCCGTAGTGAGCGGTGGCCTTTTTCTTTCTTACCGTTCTCATGAGATCTTTACGGATGGTCAAAGCCGCCAGCAAACTATCAATGTATGGTCTACCGTAGTAATTATTCTCAACGGGCTGGTATTTATACTCATTGGATTGGCGCTGACTTCAATTATTCAAGGGCTGAGAGGGTTTTCTCTTTGGGAAGCCTGGAAGTATGGCCTGCTGATCAGCTTGATCGTGATCATCATTAGGATGGTATGGATCTTTCCTGCTACTTTCCTTCCACGGTTATTGTCTAAGCGTATTCGTGAAAAGGAACCTTATCCAGGCTGGAAAGGCTCTTTACTGATCGGCTGGGCTGGTATGCGCGGCGTAGTTTCTTTGGCAGCAGCACTTTCACTCCCCATCCTGGCAGCGGGCGGAAAACCCTTTCCGCACCGGGACCTGATCATATTTATTACTTTTGTAGTGATCCTGGTGACGCTGGTTTTTCAGGGTTTAACTTTGCCTCTGCTGATTAAAAAAATTAAAATCGAGGATATGGACGCGGTGATGCCTGTAGATGAACAGGTAGCTATCGTGAGAATAAGATTGATGAACGTTTCTTTAAGGAAACTGCAGGAAAGCTATTTTATGGAATCTGAAAAAAATCAGTTGGTACATGGATTTAAAAATGAGCTGATCACCAGTGTTACTTTTACAACTAAACATCTGCAGTCGCTGGAAAGTGATGATGTTGAACAGCGGGAAATTGATGAGTACCAGAAAATTTTAAAGGATATCTATCAGGAACAGCGTAAGGAGCTGTATCATATCCGCAAGGAAAAGAATATTAGTGACGAGGTGATCAGAAAACAGGAGATGCAGGTAGATCTTGCAGAAATTAAAATGATCACCCCTAAGGACTAATCGTTTTCTTCATGCGGGTGCAGGGTATGATCTGGTTTTTGGTATAGGAATTTAATACTTACACTTACCCCATTGCTGGAAGTAATGGCTATTTCGCCATCTATTTGCTGGCTTAATCCTTTCATCAGGGTCATGCCTAAAGTGTTGCTGTTCTCTAAGTTAAAGTCTGCAGGCAAACCTGTGCCGTTGTCTGCAATAGTAAATTGGATAAAATCATTGTCGAGCCGTTCCAGTATAATCTTAACAGTGCCATTTTCATTGTTCGGAAAAGCATATTTAATGATATTGGTCATTGCTTCATTGATAATTAATCCTAAGGGCATGGCTTGTACGATATCAAACGGTATGCTGGGGATATTGAAGTCAAAATTTATCCGCTGGTTATAATGAAAAGTATCACATAAGAATTTCATGAGGTCTATGATATAAGCATGGATATCAATGGAAGCAACCTGGTCTGACTGGAATAGTTTCTGATGGATCAGTGTGATCGACTGCATTCTATTTTGGCTGTCGCGTATCGCAGAAACCGCTACTTCATTATCGGTATAATTAGCCTGGGTATTCAGCAGGCTCATCACTACCTGCAGGTTATTCTTTACCCGGTGATGGATTTCTTTGATCAGCCATTCCTTTTCCACCAGAAGCTTTCCCTGTTTATCGTTCATCAGCTGCAGAGAATCATTTTTATAGGTAATTTCCTTTTGGTAGGCATGCAGCATGCGGTTAGCTTTCTGCCTGTTCCGGTATTGATTATATAACAAAACGATAATGATCAACAGTGCTAATGTTCCGCTGATAGTGATCTTTGACAGTAAGTCTGCTTTCTGAAGCTTATTACGTTGTATCAGGCTTTCTTTACGCAGCAGTCTGTTGTCTGCATCTTTTTTATCTGCATCGTATTTTACCAGCAGTTCTTGTAGTCGTTTGTTCTTTTCTTTGTTAAATATGATGTCATTTACCGATTTGTACTTTTTATAGTGATTGATCGCAGCACTCCAGTCTTGTTTTACTGAATCTATTTGATATAGATCGAGATACACATCTTTTATCCTGGAGAGGGGGTAAGTTCCGGTAGGCATATCCAGTATTTTTTTCAGGTAATTTTCTGCCTTTTCAAAAGATTGAGTGGAGATATAGAAATCGGCCAGTATGCGGTAAGAATCTGAGGAGTTGTAAGTATGCACTCTCGCTAGCTGCTCCCACTTTATCATTTCAAGATAATACTTCTCCGCGAGCACATTATTTTTCTGAGCTCTGTAACAGTTTCCTTTAACGGCTGCAATAATTTCGTTCTCCAGTGCTGTGGGCTGACTACTGACGGGAACGGATTTGAGCAACGTTAAAACCTCATTGGATTTTCCTTGTTTGATGAGGTGGTTTGAAAGGTCTTTTAAATTGTTGTAGAAAAACTCAGACCTTTGTTTGTGCAACGATTCAATTGTTTTTCTATACCAGAATATACTTTTTTTATCATCGCCCATTTCATTGTAGGTCTGGGCAAGACTGCCAAAGTAATAACTTTCTGCTTCATCACTTTCTGTGTATTGAGCAGATTTTACTGCTTCCAGTGCGTAGAAGAGGGCATGGTTAAAATCACCTTTGAAACGGTTTAATACGGAGAGTAAAAAGTAGGTATCCTGAAGGTTTTTATAATGATGGGTTTTGAACCATTTTAAAACAGTGAGCAGTTGTTTTTCTGCAGTATCTAATTTGCCGGCATTAAAGTTTACATCTCCCAGTGCTTTTAGCAAGTTTATTCTATCTTCCTCCCTGTTTGCACTACCGTAGAGGTTCATCGCATAGGTGTAATACTTAACTTTCTCTTTTGTTTCTGTAAATAAAAAGTGATCTCCAATTAAGGAATATACATCAGCAGCACCTGCCAGGTTGTTTAGCCTTTCACATTCTTTAGCCAGTTGAATAAAAGCAGGTCTGGTTCCAATGAGGTCTCCTTTTTCTACTTTTATATCAATTAAATAGAGTAAAGCCGACTGTTCTGCAGGTATATCGTTTAGGGTTCTGCTTAAGGTGACGCAGTTATTTAAATCTGTTGTAGCACTATCAAGGTCTTTACGGTCTTCACCAGGTTTATACAAATAATATTTTCCAAGCAGCAGCAATAACCTGGTGCGGAACTTTTTACTGTCATCGGTTAGCATTGCTCTTACTTCTCTGAGCCTTTTTTTTGTGATAAATACTTGTGCTATCCCCAGTTTTGCCTGATGATCGGGATCAATGGAAGGATCTGCCTTACTTATGGAATACGCTTGATCAGCAAAAAATAAGGCACTGTCCAGGTTTTTAGTGTTTCTAACTTTATTGTGAAGGTAAAAAGAACTTATCCTCAGATGGAGCGCAATTTTTTCCTGCTTAGTATTCTTTTTAGGAAGTGAAGCCTTTAATTCTGAAAGTGAATATCTTAATTCTTTTTGTGCGAAGGCTGACTGGCCAGCGAACAATAAGATTAAAATATATAAGGCAGTTAAGCATTTTTCCTGCATAAAGGGTAGAATAATTAGAAGTTTATTAGCGGATATAAACTTTTAGCAAATTTTAATTGTTCTAATTTAATCATTTAATTAAGGAATAGCATTCTAACGGTGTATATACCACCTGAGAGTAAAATGAGAAAATATATTGGTTTTTTCGATGGTTTATTGATTAGTCTTTTATAAACTCAAATTTAATTCCCAACTTTTTGATTTTTGAATTCAGGGTAGTAGAAGGGATATTCAGAATTTCAGCAGCACCGCCTGGACCATAGATTTTTCCTTTACAGAGGGTTAGCGCGCTCATAATGTGGCTTCTTTCCATTTCTTCCATTGTTTTTAACGTTATAACAGGGACGGCTAATTCTTCCTGCTCTGCGGGAGGTTCGTAGCCGGGAAGTTCTTGCGGTATCAGTATTTCTGAGATTTCATCTCCTGCCGCTAGTAAAAGACTTTTTTCCATCAGGTTTTCTAATTCCCTGATATTGCCAGGCCAGTGGTAATTTAATAAACTGTCCATCGCCCGGTCAGTTATCTGGATAACTTTTCGTTTATGTTTTTTATTAAAATTATCCAGAAAATGGTAGGCCAGCAGGCTGACGTCTTCTGGTCGCTCCCTTAACGGAGGAAGTTCTATGGGAAAGACATTGAGGCGGTAATAAAGATCGAGCCGGAAGCGGCCTTCAGCGACCTCTTTTTCCAGGTTACGATTGGTCGCAGCAATTACCCGAACATTTACTTTCTTTGGCTGTGAGCTGCCCAGTCTTTCAATTTCTTTTTCCTGGAGCACCCTCAGGAGTTTTACCTGAGCATCCAGGGATAGTTCTCCAATTTCATCCATAAAAATTGTTCCCCCGTCTGCCTGCTCAAACTTTCCTATTCTCTTTTCGTTTGCTCCGGTAAAGGCCCCGGCTTCATGCCCAAACAGTTCAGATTCGATCAGGTTTATGGGCAAGGTACCGCAATTTACAGTCACCATAGGTTTGGATTTTCTTGGGGAAAGCAGGTGTAAAGTTTGGGCAATACGCTCTTTTCCTGTACCACTCTCCCCTAAAATAAGAACTGATATGCTCGAAGAGGAAATCAGTTCAACCTGAGCCAGCAAAGTGAGTAGTAGTGGGCTTTTGCCAATGATCCCATAAAATTCCTGTATTTCTGGTTTGGTTACTACTGGTTCAGGCAGTTTTTCCTGTACAGGGAATACTTCTGTTTGAGACTTATTTAAGATAATGTTCCTGATGATAGCGGCAAAATTTGCTTCCATATGGCTGGAATGAGCCATATGTTCATTTGTATAAGTATCTGCCGAGCTGCTGTAAAAACTGATCTGATAATCCTCTGCTGCCAGTTTAAGCCTAAAAATAAAAGCAGATGCTAAGTCAAAGTAGGTACTGATCTTTTTTAACCATTCACTATTCATTCTGATTTGCCTAAAGGCATTTCCATTAAACACGCTGGTTTCATTTACAATTACATCCGTTCCTTTCCATGATTTTGCATCCCGTTTAGAAACTGATGTCATTTCCAGTAATTTCTCTTCTGTAATGACCTGGTAAAGATTTGAACTGGTTTTTGAAATTACAGTTGCTTCAGTGGTGTAAATGGGATCAATTTTTCTGATGTCCAGATAGTCGAACGGAATTACAGCCTGCAGTACAAAGGCTACCTGTTTTAACTTTTCTTCGCGGCTTTGCTCCTCATTTATAATGAGCCCTATCTGTTTTTGGAAAATACTCTCCTTTTCGTCTGTAAATTTTAAGTTTTGATGGTAATGATATTGAGAAATATCCAGCATTACCAGTAAATCCTGCTCCCTGAAAGGTTTAACTAAAAAGCCGTAGGGCTTGGTGGTTTTCACCGCTTCTAAAACTGCCTGATTGGTATTGGCTGAAATGTAAATGAAAGGGATATTTAAATCATTGAGCTGTTTTCCCAGATCTATGCCTGTTTGGTCCCCTTTTAAAAAAATATCTAACAGAACCCACTCTGGTTTTTTTGTTTCAATAATGGCTAAAGCTTTAGCAACAGAAGGAGCTATGCCACAGATGTGATGGCCGGCTTTTTCTAAGATCATTCTCAGATCATTTGCTACGATAAATTCGTCCTCAACAATTAATATGTTTTTCTTCATTTAAATATAATTGTTTTATCAGTAGTCACTATTGTTTTTTGTCTTGTGGCTGCCTTCGGCGTTTTTATCGGCTATGAGGCATCACCAAATGATCATTACTTATTCAGCGTAGGTATCGTTTCGGCAATTGCTTTCTCTGATGCTGTATAAAAAGGAGCGCCAGCCAGCAGGGTTATTTTAGTGAGCGGTTTAAAGGAGGTTAAATGTTTATTTTTTAAATAAAGCTCAGTCTGGTAAGCTTCAAATGCACCTTTTAGTACATTCCCTATAATTACTTGTGTAGGTGAATCCAGTCCGCCATCTTTAAGATCGCTTGCATGGGCATAACTGGTTACGCCTAACCGCAGTGCTTCTCTCATTCCTGTTTTACCTACGCTGATCATTAGATCAGGAGTAAACTTTGTTCTGTCTCCCAGTCCTATGATCAGTAATCTTTGTGCTGATATGCTTCCTTTAGGCGGGTAAATTAATATTGTTTCCAGTGCATGCCCTTCAAATCTTCCGCTCTTTCTTAATGTGGTGATCAAACCATTAAGCTGCTGATCTACGTGCACCATTCCATTTACTGCTGCCGGTAAAGCTAAAGGAGAATTAAACACATCACCTTTTGTATATTCAAATACACATACAATTTGTAGTGGCGTGGTCTCACTGGAAGGACTTTCTACTTTTATGCCGATGGCTATGCCATTAACTTTTCCAACGGTAGCAGTGGTTCCTGTGGCAGGTAATTTTTGCTGTGCATCCTGTGCATTTACGGCCGAAGTACTTATCGTAATACTCACTATAAAAGTGATTGCGAATAACATGGCGGTTCTTATCGTAACGGTACCATAACGGTAGACTGAAAGTGCTTTCATAATTTGTTTTCTTCTTTTTTGCATGAAATATGCCAATTGTTAACTAGTTTTTATACAGTACTTTAAAGCTTTTTTTTTGAAAAAATATTAGTGATATATCGTGAATTTGCGATAGGCGGGGGTGATGCTGTAAAAGGCTGTTTTGTGGTTACCTTTTAATGCCCAGCTTTTTTATTTTGGAGCTGAGCGTAGTAGCAGGAATACCTAACAGCTCTGCAGCACCACCTTCACCAGCTATTTTTCCATCACATTTTTTCAATACTTCCATAATGTAATCACGTTCATTCTCTGCAATTGTTTTGATCACTTGTTTTCGGTTACTGTCTAATTCGTAGTCATTATTAGGAACATCCAGAAAATTCTCATCAATAATAGAGGTTTGACTGAGCAGTACGCTTCTTTCTATCAAATGATCAAGTTCTCTAATATTACCTGGCCAGTTATAACGCATAAAATCTGCCATCATCTTTGCGGAAATACCTTTGATATTCTTTTTTAGTTTTTTAGCATGCAGATCGAGAAAGTGATTAACAAGTAATGGAATATCATCCTTACGCTCTCTTAAGGAGGGAACATGGATAGGGAAAATATTTAAACGGTAATAGAGGTCAAGCCTAAAACGTCCTGCTGCTATTTCTTTACCCAGGTTACGGTTAGTAGCGGCAATAATTCTGAGGTTTACAGAAATTGGCAATTTGCCGCCAATACGCTCAATTTCTTTTTCCTGCAGTACCCTCAGTAACTTTGATTGCAGATCGAACGGCATTTCCCCAATTTCATCCAAAAAGATAGTGCCGCCGTTGGCTTCTTCAAATTTGCCGGCCCTGCTTTCTGTAGCACCGGTAAAAGATCCTTTTTCATGTCCAAAAAGAATAGATTCGATCAGGTCTGACGGGATTGCAGCACAGTTAATAGTTACCAGTGCCTGTCTGCTGCGCGGCGAGAGCAGGTGCAGGTTTTTTACAATTTTTTCTTTGCCTGTACCGCTTTCTCCGGTAATCAATACTGAAGTGTCTGTTGGTGCTACAATTTTTATCTGATCCAGCACATTGAGCAAGGCAGCACTGGAACCTACTATGCCCTGAAATTTTATATCTGTATCGGTTTTGAAAGATGTAGTAGATATTTTTTCATACACTTTTACGGAGGTCGCTTTTTCTTTTTCAAAATTAGTGATACCTTCCAGATTAGCCGTTAAGGTATTGTTCAGGTAGGTGAGTAAATCTAGATGCTCCCTTTTGTATACCTGATTTAAGCGACTGTAGAAAGACAGTACCACTGTATCTCCATTATCGAGCTGAATGGCTTTGATCAGATTTGATTCAAGGCCAAATGTTTTGGCTATCAGGTTTTTTAACGGAGATTTTTGACGGAGGGCAATAAAATCGTCGCCTGAGTAAGCGCCATCTGTTAACGATTCTGGAATAAGATGATGAATGGCTTTAAAACCTTCCTTATTGATATGAGCAAGCTTTAGAAATTCTGGGAATGAAATGATCTCATACTCATTAAACCTTGTTCTGGAAATGCTGGTTTCATGATAAACAGGATTTTCTTTCGTTAGGCCTAAAATGATAATAAAATCAAAAGGTATATAGGGCTGAAAGGCACTGGAAATCTGCAGCAGCTTTTGTTCCCAGCTTACGGGCATTTTTCCCAGATCCTCAAGAAATCCCTGCATATATAGCTCCGTACTCATTTTGATATTCATACTGTGCTGGTATCGGTATCTGGCAATATCTATACTCAGTAAGACGTCACTATCGCGGTAAGGCTTCACAATAAAACCATAAGGCTGGGTATCTTTTGCTGCCTCCAGTACTTTTTCATTGGAGTTTGCAGAGATATAGATAAATGGAATATGCCAGATTAACAGCTGTTTTGCAAGGTCGATACCTGTGAGCTTGCCTTTTAGGTAAATGTCTAAAAGCACAAGGTCTGGTTTGTTCAATTCAATAATAGAAAGAGCCTGGCTATAAGATGCTGCAATACCGATCACTGCATAGCCAGCTTTTTTCAGCGTCATCTGCAAATCATGTGCTACCACAAATTCGTCTTCAACTATTAAGATTTTTTCAATCATGAGTTAACTCGGTAATGGGTCTTTAACAATAATTATTTCAAGATCATATGTTCTCTTTTGATGTTGAACTTTTTGATCTTGGAATTTAAGGTAGTTGGTGGTATATCCAATAGTTCTGCCGCGCCGCCAATACCAGATATTTTCCCTGCACAGAGTTTGAGGATAGAAAGAATATGATCGCGCTCATTTTCGTAAATACTTTTAATCTGGACTTCATCGGGATCCTGATACAGTCCTTTTTCGAGTTTTGGCAACTGAATTTCTGTAATTGTTACCCCGTTGGTTAAGAGGACGCTTCTTTCGATCAGATGTTCCAGTTCCCTGATGTTGCCCGGCCAATTATAGGCCATGAACCTTTTTATGACCGACTGCGCTATATTTTTTACGTTTTTTCCGGCTTTTTGAGCATAACGTCTGGTAAAATGGAAGGCAAGCGGAGAGATATCTTCTTTATGTTCTCTAAGCGGCGGTACCAGGATAGGGTAAACGTTTAACCGGTAAAAGAGGTCACTCCTGAATGTTCCTTCCTGTACCTCTTTAGCCAGTACCCTGTTGGTTGCAGCAATAATTCTCACATTGATTTTGATTACACCTTTACCACCTATCCGTTCAATTTCTTTTTCCTGTAATACCCGTAATAATTTAACCTGAAGGTCTAAGGCAAGTTCACCTATTTCATCCAGAAAGAGGGTGCCATTATTGGCCAGCTCAAATTTGCCTATCCGCCGTTCTGTAGCGCCGGTAAAACTACCTTTT
>Ga0233344_1000070_pt1 | contig 19995 bp, 20 predicted proteins | sample GEONDECOMP281_FD_180697 | JGI IMG/M metagenome (GOLD analysis project Ga0233344, IMG submission 180697) | Leaf litter microbial communities from Shasta-Trinity National Forest, California, United States - GEON-DECOMP-281 | ecosystem: Environmental > Terrestrial > Plant litter > Unclassified...
ATAGAAAGAAGCAAGCTTTAGCGCGTTCTCATTGGCTTCGGCACCAGAATTACATAGAAATAACTGATAATCTGTTTTTCCAGAAACCTGGCCTAACTTTTCTGCAAGCTCTGCCTGCAAAGGTATTTTTACAGAGTTAGAATAGAAACCAACTTTATTTAACTGATCAGTTAAACGTTTTACATAATGCGGATGTGTATGACCGATAGAAATTACAGCATGACCGCCATACAGGTCCAGGTATTCCTGACCATTGGCATCCCATACCGTACTGCCAGCAGCTTTAACAATTTCTATATCATTTAGAGGGTATACATCGAATAAGTTCATCTTTTAAGCTTTTAACCGGTTTTTCCGGTGATTAATAAATAGGAATTAAGGTTGATTTCATTGAAGCAGGTGCTTAAAAAGCACTTGCCTTAAGCCGCAGTCCCTGCCGCTCGTCTAAACCAAACATTAAATTCATATTTTGTACCGCTTGTCCGCTAGCTCCTTTTAACAAATTATCTATCATACTGATGATTAAAAGTTTGTTCCCATGTTTTTCAACATGCACAATTCCTTTATTGGTATTCACTACCTGTTTCAAATCAATATTCTTAGCACTCACCTTAGTAAAAGGATTCCCTGCATAATAATCTTCATATAGTGCTATTGCCTCTTCAGCAGTTAGGTCACTGTCCAGATATATAGCAGCTAAAATTCCCCTGGTAAAATCTCCACGCTGCGGGATAAAATTTATGGTAGCATCAAATTCAGCATCCAGCTGAGTAAGACTTTGTCCAATCTCATGCAGATGCTGATGTTCAAAGGCTTTATATACAGAAAGGTTATTGTTACGCCAGCTAAAATGAGAAGTAGTAGAAAGCCCCTGACCAGCTCCTGTAGAACCAGTAGTGGCATTGATATGTATTTCCCCTTTTAGCAGTCCTTTTGCTGCCAGTGGCAGTAAAGCAAGCTGAATACTGGTAGCAAAACAACCCGGGTTAGCTATAAAGCCAGCCTTTTTGATCTGTTCTTTATTTAATTCGGGCAATCCATAAACCCAGTCTTCCCCAGCAGCTTCAGCCAATCTGAAATCCTGGCTCAGGTCTATAATTTTTATACCTGCTTTGACAGGGTTTGCGGTTAGAAACTTCTTTGCATCCCCATGTCCCACGCATAAAAACAGTACATCGATCTCCTCAGAAAGCTCTTCTGTAAAACGAAGATTAGTATCGCCCAAAAGATCAGTATGTACATCAGAGACCAAATTGCCTCCATTACTGTTGCTATGAACAAATACAATCTCCACCTCAGGATGATTGATCAGCAGACGCAGCATTTCGCCGCCAGTATATCCGGCACCGCCAACTATCCCCGCTTTAATCTTCATCGCTGTTCACTTTATGCCAGATCATTACCTGGTTACCAAATATTTTTGAGAACCCTTTTACGTCTTCACCACTCCAGGCGTTGTTCATTTCACCGTAACTGCCAAACTTATTGCTCATCAGGTCATGGTTAGACTCAATTCCTATAATCTGGAAACGATAAGGAAGTAATTCTACAAATACTTTACCACTCACTGTTTTTTGTGTGTCGGCTAAAAACGCTTCAATGTTACGCATAATAGGATCATGGAATTGTCCTTCATGCAGCCAGTTTCCATAGAAAGAAGACAATTGCTCTTTCCATGACAACTGCCATTTAGTTAACGTATGTTTTTCTAAAGTATGGTGCGCCTTGATGATCACCATTGGTGCAGCAGCTTCAAAACCTACACGTCCTTTAATTCCGATGATCGTATCACCCACGTGGATATCACGGCCAATTCCATAAGGCTGTGCAATGGCCTGAAGTTTTTGTATGGCTTTTACCGGTGCTAATACTTCACCGTCAATTCCTACCAGCTCCCCCTTTTCAAAAGTAAGCTCAATTCTACGGCTTTCTGTTTCCGATACTTGTGTAGGCCATGCTTCTTCAGGTAGGGTTTCATTAGAAGTTAGTGTTTCTTTACCACCTACCGATGTTCCCCATAAACCTTTATTGATAGAGTATCTTGCTTTTGCAGCACTATATTCTACACCATGGTTATTTAAATATTCTATTTCCGCTTCGCGGGATAACTTAAGATCTCTGATCGGGGTGATGATCTCTACATTAGGAATGATAATATTAAAGATCATATCAAACCTAACCTGGTCATTCCCTGCACCGGTACTTCCATGAGCCACATAATCAGCACCAATTTTCTTTACATAATTGGCAATAGCTGTAGCCTGAAACACACGTTCTGCACTTACAGAAAGTGGGTAAGTAGCATTTTTCAATACATTACCAAATATCAGATACTTGATACAGCCTGCATAATAATTTGCAGTTTCATCTACTACAGCATGAGAAGCTACACCTAAAGCGTAAGCTCTTTTTTCAATTTCCTGTAATTCTTCCTCAGAAAAACCACCTGTATTCACAATGACAGAATGAACCTCTAAACCACGATCCTGTGCAAGATGAATACAGCAAAATGAAGTATCTAAACCTCCGCTAAAAGCTAAAACTACTTTCTTTTTCATTAGAATATATTTATTTTTAATAGTTATAAAGCTATCATCAGCTTAATCAATACTTTTTTTTAAGCGGTAAGCTGATGATGGTTTCAATTGATTTTAATGATGAGGGCTATATACTGTTCAGACCTCATTTCTTTATATTTTGACTTACTCTTAAACCATAAGATTAAGAAGTATTATATATTAAACGCCGATCGCAGTGCTATGGTCTATTATTTAAAAAACAGAGAAGATAAATGCAGAATTGACTTTAATCCTCCTTTTTCATCTGATTTTGGTTTAAGCACCAGCCTTTGTTTTATCCGCATGAAACGCTCATATAACTTCGGCTTCCTTTGCAGCTCTTCAGCAAATTTTTTAGCCACATCATGTTTTTGTGTTGCAGGATCATAAAGCATTGCGGTACACATGCAATTTTTACGGTCTTTACTCTTCAAAATCTCAAAGTTCACACAGCTCTGACATCCTTTCCAGAATTCTTCATCCTGTGTCAGTTCAGAATACGTTACTGGCTCATAACCCAGATCGGAATTAATTTTCATTACCGCAAGACCTGTAGTTAGTCCAAATATTTTGGCCTTAGGGTACTTTTGACGCGATAGCTCAAATATATTTTGTTTAATCGTATGTGCCAGTCCTACTTTTCTGTACTTAGGACTGACTACTAATCCTGAGTTAGCCACAAACTGACCATGACTCCATGTTTCTATATAACAGAAGCCAGCCCATGAACCATCTTTATGAAAAGCAATAACAGATTTCCCTTCAGCCATCTTACCAGCAACATACTCAGGGGAGCGTTTAGCGATACCTGTACCACGTGCTTTAGCAGACTCTGCCATTTCTTCACAGATCTCTTCTGCAAAAACACGATGTTCAGGAAGTGCAACCTGCACTATAAAATCGTTTATATTCATTAATAGTTAACGAAAAAAAGATAAATATTCTTATTAATTGGTTTTGGAAAGAGGACAAACCTCTAGGGATTGAGTATAGAATCAACTCAAATACGGGGTGTATAATTTTGCCGGCTAGTGGTTACATAGATAACAGGCTGCAAACGCTCAATATATAAACTTCTTACAGCACTATTTTTTGCTGTTACAATTGAAAGTTTATGTGTGCCTTGCTGTGTCATTTTCTGTATTAATCCCGCTTTAAATTACTTAAGGTGTAAAGGTTTGAATAAATATTGAGTTGTGCAATACGTTTTTTATTTTTTTACATTTAATCAACTACCTGTAGCTTATCAAACTATCAGCCAAAAATAAGTTTTATTAAAAAGAACAGCTGTAAATTAATATTAATTCTGTGTTATTTTTTTCCGGACAGGTTCTTATTAATAGTATGTTTACCATTACGGAATTTCATCCCCATGAGAAAACTAATATTACTGCTGTTATTTGCTCTTACTGCTAACGTATCTGCACAAGATCTGCCTGCAACAAAAAAAATGGTGCACAAATTAACCTCAAAAGACTTTTGGGGAAGAGGGTATACTAAAAATGGAATGGCCAGGGCAGCAAATTACCTTTGCAAACAATTTAAAAATGCCGGACTTCAGCCTATAGCCGGCAATAACTTTAGACAGAATTTCTCTTATGCTGTGAACACTTTTCCCCGAAAAATGGACGTTACGGTAAACGGTAAAAAACTAATCCCGGGGAAAGACTTTATTATCGACCCTGCCAGTTCAGGACAAAAAAGCACTCATATTCTTGAAGTACAAAAAGATAGTGTCACTTTTATTGCCCAAAAAGAGCGGTTAATCATTACCCTCAAGGATAAGTTAACCTGGGACGTTGCCACAAAAACAGAAGATTATACCGCCTTACAGATCAATAAAAAGGCGCTCTCCAAAAAACCAGAAACGGTGAGTGTAAATATTGAAAATGTTTTTATTCCTGAATTTAAGACCAGTAATATCTGTGGGATCATTAAAGGAACCAGAGAACCAGATTCTATCCTATTGATTACGGCACATTATGACCATTTGGGCGGAATGGGAAATCATACTTATTTTCCCGGAGCCAATGACAATGCCAGCGGAATAGCGATGCTCCTTAACCTGGCTAAGTATTATGGTGCTCATCCCCAGCCTTATAGCATCGCATTTATCTGCTTCGCAGGAGAAGAGCCCGGCTTGCTCGGTTCCCGCTATTTTACCGAACACCCATTGATCCCGCTAAATAAAGTTAGATTTTTGATCAACGTAGACATGGTAGGGACAGGAGAAAAAGGCATTACTGCTGTTAATGCTACCCTGTACCCAAAAGAATTTGCTGCGCTTAAAAAGCTAAATGACCATAAAAAATATTTACCTGAAATTCATTCCCGCGGCAAAGCGGCAAATAGCGACCATTATTATTTTACAGAACTTGGCGTTCCTGCATTTTTTATTTATACCGAAGGTGGAATAAAGGCTTACCATGATGTTTATGATATAGAGGCCACCTTGCCGCTTACTAAGTTTGCCGACCTATTCCAGCTCTTTCTAGCTTTTAATAAGACATTAACACAATAAGCATTATCTAATTTCTGTCATTTAACATTCCGATTCCTTCCGTTTCGAAACAAATCAAAGAGACTATCGCTTAATTTGTATAAAAACAAGATTATGTCGCTATTATTCTCTCCAATTCATATAAAAAACCTTGCGCTAAAAAATAGGATCGTAGTCTCGCCGATGTGCCAGTATTCAGCCGAAGATGGATTTGCCAATGACTGGCATTTAGTTCATCTGGGCAGCAGGGCTGTGGGCGGTGCTGCCCTAATCATTCAGGAAGCAACTTCCGTTTCACCAGAAGGCAGAATTTCTCCGGGAGATCTGGGTATCTGGTCTGACGAACAGATTCCTTTTCTAAAACGTATAACTGATTTTATCCATAAAAATGGCTCCATTGCTGGTCTTCAACTGGCACATGCCGGTAGAAAAGCAAGTTTTGATGTACCATGGAAAGGCAGCCAGCAAATTAAAGCAACAGATGGAGGATGGAAAACTGTTGCACCCAGTGCTATTCCTTATAATGAAGCTGATGAAGCTCCTGAGGCCCTTACTTTAGAAGGTATTGAAAAGGTAAAATCAGATTTTAGCACTGCTACAAAAAGAGTAATTGAAGCAGGATATAAAGTAATTGAGATCCATGCCGCGCATGGCTATCTTTTCCATCAGTTCTTTTCTCCGCTAAGCAATCACCGTACAGATGAGTACGGAGGAAGCTTCGAAAACAGAATCCGCTTGCTGTTAGAGGTAGTAGAAACTATTCAGCAGGTATGGCCAGCAGAAAATGCTTTGTTTGTCCGTATTTCAGCTACAGACTGGGCAGAAGGCGGATGGTCACCCGAAGAATCAGTAAAACTTTCAGAAATACTGAAAAATAAAGGAATAGACCTGATCGATTGTTCATCAGGAGGAAACGTTCCTTACCAGCAGATACCAGTGTTCCCTGGATACCAGGTGCAGTTTGCAGAAGCCATTAAAAAAGAAACCGGCATTTTAACAGGTGCCGTAGGTCTGATCACTGATTCCGAACAGGCAGAAACGATCCTGCAGGAAGGCAGTGCTGATGTTATTATCATGGCCAGAGAGTTCTTAAGAGATCCCTATTTCCCAATACATGCTGCAGAGGAGCTGGATGAAGAATTAAAATGGCCGGAGCAATATGAGCGGGCTAAACCAAGGAAAAAAGTTTAAGATCTTTAAACCAATTTGTTCTAATTTCGTTCTTTATTTAAAACAAGGATTATTATGTTCGATAAATTGATGGCTGCCCAGCAAAAAGCTGAGGAAATAAAAAAACGTCTGGATACCGTTTCTGTTTTTGCAGAAGTAGAAGGTGGTGCAATAAAAATTACCTCAACTGCCAATAAAACAATAACTGGTATAGAGATCAACGATGATTTCTTTAAAGGAGCGGATAAAGAAGAGCTGGAAGAATTGCTCTTAACAGCGATAAACAAAGTGCTGCAACAGGCAGAAAATGTAAGTGCAACAGAAATGCAGTCGGCCACGCAAGACATGCTGGGCGGATTAGGCGGAATGTTTGGCCAATAATATTATTATAAAACAATTTTCAAGATGAAATATACTTTTTACGGACAGTCCAGCTTCCTTTTAGAAGCAGACGGAAAAAAATTCCTTTTCGATCCTTTTATCGCTTCTAACCCTCAGGCTTCAGCTATCGATCCAAAATCAATTGAAGCAGATTATATCCTGGTGAGCCACGGGCATGGAGATCACGTTGCTGATCTGGTATCCATGGGTAAACAAACTGGTGCATTGATCATTGCAACTCCTGAGGTTGCCGGATGGGCACAAAAACAAGGGCTTACCAATATCAGCGGAATGAACTATGGTGTAGGTAAATTCGATTTCGGAAAATTACGTATGGTTTGGGCTACCCACTCCAGCTCTATGCCCGATGGTAGTTACGGTGGTAATCCAGCTGGTTTCGTATTGGAACTGGAAGGTAAAGTAATTTACTTTGCTGGTGATACTTCATTGAACTATGACATGAAGCTTTTAGCAGATCTATATAAAGTTGATTATGCGATTTTACCTATCGGCGGTCATTATACAATGGACGTTGATGATGCAATAATAGCGTCTAACTTCATCAATTGTGATAAAGTAATTGGAGTGCATTACAATACTTTCCCTGCCATTGAAATTGACATGGAAGAAGCACAAGCTAAGTTTGCAAGAGAAAAGAAAACCTTGTTGTTGCCAGCTATTGGTGAAACTATAGAATTATAAGGGGCTGTATCTAAGCTTCGCTTAAAAAAAAGGGTTGATGTATATATACCTTCAAGCGCGTTTCAGCGATTGGCAGCATAGATACATCAACCCTTTTTTTAGTGAGCAGCCAGCCAGGTATTTCCCTCGCCTATTTCTATCTCAATCGGAACCGTTGTTTTGATGGCTGTTTTCATTCTGTGGGTAATGATCTTTTTCATCGCTTCTACCTCAGATTTTAATACATCAAACACGAGCTCATCATGTACCTGCATAGTCATTTTTGACTGCAGGCCCTGATCTTGTATATCTTTATGGATATTGATCATTGCAATCTTGATCATATCAGCGGCAGAACCCTGTATAGGTGCATTGATCGCATTTCGTTCTGCAAAACCACGAACAGTCTGATTAGCAGAGTTAATATCCCTTAGGTACCTTCTTCGACCCATGATAGTTTCTACAAATCCATTTTCACGGGCAAAATTCATGGTATCGGCCATATATTGTTTGATACCCGGATATTGGGCAAAATACTGCTCTATCATTTCTGCCGCTTCTTTTCTTGGAATGCCTAAGTTTTGAGAAAGACCAAAGGCCGACTGACCATAGATAATGCCAAAGTTTACAGCTTTAGCATTTCTGCGCTGGGTAGAATCTACTTCCTCGATGGTGATGCCATACACTTTAGCTGCCGTAGCCGTGTGGATATCAATACCATTATTAAAGGCAAACAGCATGTTCTCTTCCTTGCTGATATCGGCAATGATGCGAAGCTCTATCTGCGAATAATCTGCCGAAAGCAATACATGGTTTTCATCTCTTGGAATAAATGCTTTTCGCACCTCTCTGCCCCGTTCTGTACGGATAGGAATATTCTGCAGGTTGGGATTATTTGAACTTAACCTTCCTGTTGCAGCTACTGCCTGGTTGTAGCTGGTATGCACACGACCTGTTTTAGGATTAACCAATTGCGGAAGCGCATCAACATAAGTAGATTTAAGCTTTTGCAGCTGACGGAAGTCGAGAATATCTTTTACGATATCACTTTTATGCGCCAGGGCAGATAAAACATCTTCACCTGTCTGATATTGACCTGTTTTAGTCTTTTTTGCTTTGGGATCAAGCTTTAGCTTGTCAAAAAGTACTTCTCCCAATTGTTTCGGCGAAGCCAGGTTAAAAACCACACCTGCTTTATCATAAACACTTTGCTCAAATCTTCTGATATCGATCTCCAGTTCTGCGGAATAGCTGATCAGTGTCTCCATATCAATTTTGACCCCCTCTTTCTCCATATCGGCTAATACATAAACCAATGGATTTTCGATATTGATCAGCAGCTCCTCTGCATTGAGTTCTTTAAGAATAGGCTTAAATATATTCGCCAGTTGTAAAGTAACGTCGGCATCTTCCGCAGCATAATCTACTACGGTTTCAACCGGTACATCTCTCATCGTTCCCTGGTTTTTTCCTTTCGGTCCGATCAGAGAAGTAATAGAGATTGGGGTATAACCCAGGTAATTTTCTGAAAGTACATCCATATTATGGCGTGTATCAGGATCGATCAGGTAATGCGCCAGCATGGTATCAAATAATTTCCCTTTGATATGTACACCATACCACTTCAGTACTAAAATATCATATTTTATATTTTGACCGGTTTTAGCAATGTTTTCATTTTCCAGTACTGGCCTGAATTCATCTACGATCCGCTGTGCTTCTTCTCTATCTGCCGGAACAGGAATGTACCAGGCGGTTCCGGGCTCGATACAGAACGACAGACCAACCAGTTCGGCCATATTTGGATCGGTACCTGTAGTTTCTGTATCAAATGAAATGCTTTCCTGCAATAACAGCAGGTCAATCAATATCAGACGTTTTTCTGGTGTATCTATCAGTTGATAGTTAGGCTTCGTATCTGCAATGGTACGTCCTACAGGAGGCTGTTCAAATAAATTTGGCAGCTGTTCAAATCTTTTTGATTTGCTTTGCGGTTCATCTACTGCATTACCAAATAAATCTGTTTGCTGTGATCCGTTTGCTTTAGCATCACCAATGCTAAAACCTTCACCAAATACCCTGCGTCCCAGTGTCCTGAACTCCAGTTCTGCAAAAAGAGGTTCCAGCAGTTCCCGGCTGGGTTCTTCCAATAGCAGCGATTGCTCGTCAAATTCTACAGGAACATCTAATATGATCGTAGCCAATTTTTTGGAGATCATGCCCTGCTGTGCAAATGCCTCCACATTTTCACGCTGCTTACCTTTTAATTCGTGAGAGTGGGCAATAATGTTCTCTACTGACCCATATTGTTTGATCAGTGATTTAGCATTCTTCTCTCCAATTCCGGGAATCCCCGGGATATTATCTACTGCATCTCCCCATAAACCAAGGATGTCAATAACCTGCAATACATTTTCTATCTCCCATTTGGCGAGCACTTCATTTACGCCAATGATTTCCATGTCATTACCCATTCTTGCGGGTTTGTAAATGAAGATATTTTCTGATACCAGCTGGGCAAAATCTTTATCAGGGGTCATACAGAAAACGGTAAAACCTTCTTTCTCTGCTTCTTTAGCCAGCGTTCCTATGATATCATCGGCTTCAAAACCATCTTTTGTGATCACCGGGATATGAAAGCCTTCTATTAATTTAAAAATATAAGGTAAAGCGGCAGCCAGATCTTCGGGCATTGCCTCCCGATGAGCCTTATAAGCAACATAATCCGTATGTCTTTCTGTAGGTGCATCCGTATCAAAAACTACAGCAATGTGACTTGGTTTCTCCTTTTTAAGGACTTCCATTAAGGTATTGGCAAAGCCCATTACTGCGGAGGTGTTAATACCCGTAGAAGTAAATCGCGGGCTTTTACTTAATGCAAAATGCGCTCTGTAGATTAGCGCCATACCGTCAAGCAGAAAAAGTTTCTTCATTAGTCTAATGTATTTGATCAAATAATGAACCCTACAGAATGCTCGTAAAGTTCAAGTCCAAAGTTAACATCTGCAGCTTAGGAAACCTAATCAGTAACCATCTTTAGTATGCTGTAAAGAGTACAATGGCAAAGGTTAAATTATATACCGAATGCACAGCCATTGAATATTTAAGACCGTAATTCATCCTTGTAAAGCCTAGTATAAGACCAATCGCCAATTGAGGCAGGGTATATAAGATCCCCAGAGGCAACAATGTTATCCCTCTTTCATAATTACTGAGGTGTACCAATGCAAAACATACTGCTGTTAAATGAAATTGCCAGGGGAAAATTTGTTCCCAGAACTTGAATTTTCGCATGGTGCTTCCGGCAAGGGTAAAACGGTAAATTAGGAAAAGAATGGTAAAAATAAAAGGACAGACTAAGAATGCCCAGCTCGTGTTGGTAATGGCACTCAAAAGAGTCCCGCAGATAAAAGAGATCAACAAAATCATCCCTGTAAAACGTCTCAGCTGTGCCCTGAAAACCAACTCTTCCAGAACAGGTGCCACCAGTACCGCTCCAATAACAAATCCCCAATAAGGTATACTTCTGCTGTCTAATACACTTGGCCCAGGATCAGGGATCAGCTTTGAGCTAATTAATACATTAGAAAGATACCCGGCACCAAGTCCCATAAAAATGCAAATAAAAGCCAGCTTTAGCAGTATCGTGAAAGGATGCTCTACTTTTGAGGGAATTCTGGTCAGATAAGGATGACTGAGGTAGCGAAAGATCTCTTTGAGGAGTGAGCGCATTAGCGTGCTATACAACCCTCAATATGATCGTTTACCATCCCTGTAGCCTGCATGTGTGCGTAACAAATGGTTGTTCCAAAAAACTTAAATCCTCTTTTTTTCATATCCTTACTAATGGCATCAGATATTTCGGTTCTTGCGGGCAATCCATTGATTGCTACATGATTGAGAATAGGCTCTTTTTTAGGAAGAAATCCCCATATATAGTCAGAAAAAGACCCAAATTCTTTCTGTATAGCGATAAAGAGTTTTGCATTGCTAATGGCACCTCTTACCTTCAGCTTATTCCTGATAATACCAGGATCGGCCATTAACCGGTCAAAATCATCATCGGTAAATGTGGCTACTTTTTCTACATCAAAATTTGCAAATGCATTTCGGTACCCTTCCCTTCTTCGGAGAATAGTGATCCAGCTTAACCCTGCCTGTGCCCCCTCAAGAATAAGGAATTCAAATAAGGTATGGTCATCATAGACTGGCTTACCCCACTCCTCATCATGATACTTAATATAAAGCGGGTCGGTTCCGCACCATGAGCATCTTTTCAATCCTTCGCCTAATTTTCCCATGATTACAATTAATGTTTTTGACTATAATTCTTCTGCAGGATCCCAGAAATATGATTTAAAATTTTTAACCTGATCTTTTTCTATGACTACACCTTCATTTTCGAGCAGCTGCTGCATCAGCTCCGGAGGTGAGAAATGGAACTTTCCTGTCAGCAGCCCCTTATGGTTAACCACCCGGTGTGCTGGTACCGGGGGATGTAATCCGTGCGCGTGATTCATTGCATAACCAACCATTCTGGATGATCTTGCCGCACCCAGACTTTTAGCAATTGCCCCATAAGAAGTTACTCTTCCTTTAGGAATAAGCCTCACAATTTCATAGATCTGATCATAAAATGACTGTTCCATTATTCCAAAGAGAATTGTATGTAGTTGATGTTTTTATCCTGTTTAAGATAGATCCTTTCATAATGTGTTTTAATTTTTAATACATCATCATAATGCTCCGAATGATACAGCTGATCTGTTTTTTTGTGACAGATCAGACTCTCTTGTGCCACCACTTCTACCGTATAAGCATACAAACCATCATTATCAGTTTTCAGGTTGATCTTTCCTCCTGGTTTTAATAGACGGCTGTATTTCTCCAAAAATCCAGGGAAAGTTAACCGTTTCTTTTCTCTGCTGTCCTGAGGCTGAGGATCAGGAAAGGTGATCCAAATTTCATCCACCTCATCTTTTCCAAAATAATCAGCGATATCTTCAATCTGAATCCTTAGAAAAGCAAGATTACCAATATTTTCATCTACCCCAGTCCTGGCACCTCTCCAGATGCGGTTACCTTTCAAATCTATACCGATAAAATTCTTCTCCGGGAAGAACTTAGCCATATTAACGGAATACTCTCCCTTACCACAAGCCAGCTCCAGTACTATTGGATTGTCATTTTTAAAATGTGCCGCTGCCCATTTTCCCTGCAGATCCTTTCCTTCTTCCATCTGGTAAACGTTGTGAAAGGTATCTATTTCGGCAAATTTCCTTAACTTATCTTTACCCACTATTATTTTTTTATGCAAAAATACAATTTAATCTTCTTTTTGCTATCCTGCTTTCCAATTCATACATCACATCACCTCCTAAGGTCAAATAAAAATTAATTATATTTACGAAATAATTTGCAGAAACATTAAATTACAACAACATTGGAAAAGAACGCTAAAATTTACATCGCAGGGCATCGTGGTATGGTTGGATCAGCCATCTACCGTAAATTGGTTAAAGAAGGTTATACAAATCTGATTACCAGAACTTCAGCAGAGTTAGACCTGCGCAACCAACAGGCGGTAAAAGATTTTTTTGATAATGAAAAACCAGACTATGTATTTCTTGCTGCGGCTAAAGTAGGCGGCATTATTGCCAACAATACTTACAGGGCAGATTTCCTTTATGAAAATCTGGCTATCCAAAATAACGTTATTCATCAGGCTTACCAAAACGGCGTTCAAAAATTAATGTTCTTAGGCTCAAGTTGTATCTATCCAAAACTAGCTCCGCAGCCATTAAAAGAAGAATATCTGTTAACTGGTTTGCTCGAAGAAACCAATGAACCATATGCAATAGCAAAAATTGCAGGCATTAAAATGGCCGACGCTTACCGTGATCAGTACGGCTGTAATTTCATTTCTGTAATGCCAACAAACTTGTATGGGTACAATGACAATTATCATCCGCAGAATTCACACGTATTGCCTGCATTGATCCGCAAGTTTCATGAAGCCAAAACAAATGCCACTCCCGAAGTAATCATCTGGGGTTCTGGGTCGCCCATGCGCGAATTTTTATTCGCTGATGACCTGGCAGATGCCTGCTTCTTCCTAATGGAAAATTACAATGAGCGTAACCTGATCAATATTGGTACAGGTGTAGATCTAACGATAAAAGACCTTGCCTTACTGATTAAAAAAGTAGTAGGCTACGATGGCGCACTTACTTTTGACAGTACAAAACCTGATGGCACCCCACGTAAATTAATGGATGTATCCAAATTACACCAGTTAGGATGGAAGCATCAAATTGAACTGGAAGAAGGTATTCAACTGGCTTACCAGGATTTTTTGGCCAAACACGTTTAATCAATATATCGATAGCTAAAATTTATATCTTTGTAAAAGAAAATAAATTTTAGCTATATGACTTTAGTCCAACTGGAATATATTGTTGCCGTAGATACCTACAGAAGTTTTGTGAATGCTGCTGAAAAGTGTTTTGTTACGCAACCAACCCTCAGCATGCAGGTTCAAAAACTGGAAGAAATGCTGAATGTGAAAATATTTGACAGGAGCAAACAGCCCGTTATTCCTACAGAAATAGGCTCTCAGATCGTAGAGCAGGCACGACTCATACTGCAGGAAAGTCAGAAAATAAAAGAGATCATTAGCAGTCAGCAACAGGATATTGTTGGTGAACTGAAGGTTGGGATCATTCCTACTGTAGCTCCGTACCTATTGCCACAGGTCATCGCCTCCATGATGCAAAAATATCCAGATCTTAAACTCGTAATCTGGGAATATACAACGGAAGATATTATCCATCACTTAAAAACCGGCGTACTGGACTGCGGCATTCTCGCCACTCCCCTTGCAGATAATTCGATCGCTGAAATCCCAATGTATTATGAAACCTTCGTTACTTATATTAGCAAAAACAGTAAGCTGTTTAAGAAAAAGAATATCGACGCAAATGATTTAGAAGATGAGAACATTTGGCTACTCAATGAAGGCCATTGCATGCGTTCTCAGGTATTAAACATCTGCCGGTCAACCAAAGATAATCGTATCCAGGGACTTACCTACAATACCGGAAGCGTAGAAACCCTAATCCGTATGGTAGATATGAACAATGGTGCAACGCTGCTGCCAGAATTAGCACTCGCTGAGCTAAGTCCTAAACAACTCAGTAAAGTGCGTTCATTTAAATCACCGGAGCCAGTAAGGGAAATTAGCCTGGTAACCCATAAGAACTATATCAAAAAAAGAATGCTGAATGCTTTCCGTGAAGAAATTCTGGCCGTTATCCCAAAAGCGATGAAGCAAAAAAAGAGTAAAGACATCGTTGGAATTTAAGTATCAGGTATTCACAAACCTGTTATTAGACGATAAAAAAAAGAACCCTGTTCTTTCAACACCTTCAAGCACGTTTCAGCGATTGGCAATATTGAAAGAGCAGGGTCTTTTTTAAGCGAAGCCCAAAGAACTTCTCTTTAAACTTATGCCTGTGCTTTTTTGAAACGTTCAGCAACAGCATCCCAGTTTACTACATTCCAGAATGCGGCAATATAGTCTGGACGTTTATTTTGATATTTTAAGTAATAAGCATGTTCCCATACATCCATTCCTAAGATTGGAGTACCTTTTACCTCTGCAATATCCATTAATGGATTGTCTTGGTTTGGCGTAGAAGAAACAACTAATTTATGATCAGCACCAACGCTTAACCAAGCCCATCCGGAACCGAAACGAGTTGCACCAGCTTCAGCAAATTTAGTTTTGAAATCAGCAAAAGAACCGAAAGCAGATTTAATCGCTTCAGCTAATTCTCCTGTTGGCTCACCACCTTTACCATGCCCCATCACTTCCCAGAATAAAGAGTGGTTATAGTGACCACCACCATTATTTCTTACTGGCATAGGGAATTTAGAGATATTTTTTACGATATCATCAATACTATGAGTTGCTTCAGGTTTACCTTCTAAAGCTTTATTTAAATTGGTAACGTAAGCCTGGTGATGTTTATCATGGTGAATTTCCATGGTTTGTTTATCAATATGCGGTTCTAGTGCATCTGTTGCGTAAGGTAACGCAGGTAATTCAAAAGCCATACTATTATGTTTTTAAGTTTAAAATTTTATTCTTGAACAAATATAACATCTGCGGTTTAGTTTTGTTCAATACTTCTACCGGTTTTATTCAAGACTTTGTCAAATTAGCCTCTCTTATTCACAAAAAACCGCGTCATTAACTGCCCGCAGGCCTCAGCAAGCACGCCACTTTTCAATAGCGTCTTAGGATGAAGCAAGTGATTACTTTTAGTAGTAAAACCTCTTTTTTCTTCGGCAGCACCATAAACGATCCTGCCTATCTGTGTCCAGTAAGCTGCCCCGGCACACATTACACAGGGCTCTATAGTCACGTATAGAGTACAATCTTTTAAATATTTTCCGCCTAATGTTTGACTTGCCGCCGTAAATGCCTGCATTTCTGCATGAGCAGTAACGTCATTCATCTGTTCCGTTAGGTTATGCCCCCTGCCCACGATCCTTCCCTTACAAATGACCACAGCACCTATAGGAATTTCATCTATATCAAATGCTTTCTGTGCTTCCTGCAGCGCAAGAAGCATATAGTGTTCATCTTCTTTTAAGGAATCCTTTTCTTCTGAAAAATTATAATAGCTCATTTAAATCATTTTATTACCATTCGGCACCTTGCCTTTCAGCGTTGTTAGTACAATATCTCCATTTTCGTCTGCAAAACCAGTAACCAGAAATTCTGACATAAATTTGCCGATCTGCTTTTTAGGGAAATTGACGATGCCAACGATCTGCTGTCCTACCAGTTCTTCTTTTGTATAATGAGCCGTAATTTGTGCACTGCTCATTTTTATTCCATATGCCCCAAAATCTACCTTAACCTTATAAGCTGGCCGTCTAGCCTCAGGAAAATCCACTACTTCAAGTATTGTTCCTGCTCTCAATTCTACTTTTTCAAAATCATCCCAGCTGATTAGTTCCATATCATTAACATCAAAACATTTTGCTAAAATTACGAATCTTGCGCATTATAAAAGCCTGTAATTGCTTTTTACTACCTTTGCGCCATGATTGATGTTGTACTTAAAAAGGGCAAGGAAAAAGCCGCATTGCAAAGACACCCCTGGATCTTCTCAGGAGCGATAGAAAAAGTGAAAGGAACACCCGCCAATGGTGAGGTAATAAAGGTTCTTGCAGCAGATAAATCATTCCTTGCCTATGGCTACTACAATGGTCAGTCGAGGGTTGCCGTACGCCTGTTAGAATGGACAGAAGATACGATCATTGATAAAGAATGGTACCGCCTTAAATTAATCCAGGCCATCGCCTCCAGGGCTCATGTACTGAGTAATAAAGAAACCAATACCTGCAGACTTGTATTTAGCGAAGCTGATTACCTGCCGGGACTAATTGTAGACCAATATGCAGATTTCCTTTCCCTTCAGATCCTGAGTGCAGGAATAGAAAATGTAAAAGAAGATATAATTAACATCCTTAGAGAAGAGCTTAATCCTACCGGGATCTTTGACAAGAGTGATGCAAATGCACGTACCCATGAAAACCTGGAAGCAGCACAGGGATTACTCTGGGGTGAAAATCCTCCCGAGTTTATTGAAGTAAAAGAAAATGGAATACGCTATCATATTAATATTGCCGATGGACAAAAATCCGGGTTCTATTGCGATCAACGCGATAACAGGGGCATATTAGCTGATTACACTAAAGACAAAGAAGTACTGGATTGCTTCTGCTACAGCGGAGGATTTACCCTGAATAGTTTAAAACATGGTGCAAAACATATAACCAGCGTAGATAGTTCTGCTCTTGCCATAGAAACAATGCAACATAACCTTGGTTTAAATGGCTTTACCCACGATCAGCAAACCAGCATCCAGTCAGACGTAAACAAGCAATTGCGTGTTTTCAAAGAAGAAGGGAAAACCTTTGATGTCATTGTGCTCGACCCGCCGAAATATGCACCATCGCGCTCTGCTTTAGACAGAGCGGCAAGAGCCTATAAAGACCTTAACCGGTTAGCTATGTTATTACTGAACAAGGGAGGTATCCTGGCTACTTATTCCTGCTCAGGAGCGGTAGATCTGGAAACGTTCAAACAGATCATTGCCTGGGCTGCCTTAGATGCAGGTAAAGAAGTGCAGATCATCAAACAATTCCATCAGCCGGAAGATCATCCGGTAAGGATCTCTTTTCCAGAGGGAGAATACTTAAAAGGATTATTAGTAAGAGTATTATAGTAAGATAGGAAGAAGAGCTACTCTTCTTCCTTAAAATATACTTTGTAATAATTCATAGACTTATCCTCATCAAATCCCTTTTCGATGAGTTCTTTATCTCCATGAATATAAATGTGAAAATTCTTATCCAGCTTTAGCACACTCTTAAATGCCTTTGCCTGCTTTTTTACCGCAGCGCCAGAAATATCAAAACTATCGGCTATAGGGGTATCAAACTCTTCCTCATAACTCTTTTTATACTTTTTGAAAGACGCTATACCTTCTTCATTTCCTATTACTTCCTGCGAGAACTCATCCAGATCAAAGCTCTCCTTTTCTTTAAAGTACTTCATAGAACGGTTCAGCAGGTCTATCTTATCAGCCTTATTGATATCGTACTGTTCATCCAGTTTCTCTGTTACAAAGCTTTTATAAACACCCAGCACATTATTGGTCTGGTTATAGTTATCGTTTCTAACTTTCAGCTTCAGAAATTCATCTTTCCAGTAAACAGCTTCTGCACTCCGGTTAGTCTGGTCGATCACTGCTACCTTATAGCCCTCTTCTTTCTCCGTATTAAAGATAATACATCCTTTATCCAGCTTATTAATATTGATCGCTTCTTCTTCATAACTCAGCGCAAAACCGGCCTGATCAGGATAAACTTTTAAGTAGGTCTCTTTGGTTTCAGATTTAAAGATCCCTATTGCATCGTGCAGTTCACCTTCTATCTGTACATTCTCAAAATAGGCCACATACAATTCACCAGCTTTTATCTTTGGATGGCTGGAAATCTCATACAAGTATTTTGCCAGCTGCTCACTGTTTTTATGGAAATGCGCTCCATTTTCAAAAACCTGTGCTACAAAATGATAAACTTCATTCAGTTTCAAGTCGTCATTAGGATGGGTAAAGCGATAGATCTCGTTTACCTTTTCATAGGGGCTTAAAAAATATTGGATCAGCAAATTTTTAAGCTGTTCATCCTGAATCTGTAGCGATGCTTCCGACAATACGTAAAATTCATCATTTGCTTTATTGCCAATTCTGTGTATAGAAAGCTCTGCCAGAGATGCTTCGAAAAAAGTGATCATATTAACTGTGATTTTAGCCTCCAAAGAGGATCTCAAAGTTATACTTTTTTCTCATTCGCCTTATTTCTTAACGGCAAAGGCTTCGCAGAATTTCTTTATTTAATTAGTACCGTAATACTACCGCAGCGATCATGATCGCTACACTTCCAGGAGTGTTGTATGAGCAAAAGAACAATACCCTAGAATTATTCTTTTGCTCATACAAAAAAAGCTTGTTGAAATATCAACAAGCTCTGTCAATTTAGTTTTTATACTTATTTAAAAGTAACAGATCCATACTCCGTTCTCATTCTGATATTAGCAGCACCACCACTTCCAATCTTTCCTGAGTAATTTTTTGAAGAAGAATCATCGTCGTCATTATTTTTTCCTACTAAATAGGCTTTTACATTAGCGCCATATTTGAAACCTCCATATTCCTTCTGCAAAGTAAAGTCTGCATTATATCCTTCTGCAAAATCCATCACTATATTCACATATTCAGCATCAAGGATCAGCTTTCTGCAGCCAGTTCCTATAGAAGCAATATTAAGGTTATTATAGCTCATCTTAAAATTTGCATCTCCCCTCAGGCTTCCAATGGTTACCCCTGCATATTCTGATTTTAGGATCAGCCGGCCTACAGAACCTATTGATAACGAGTTATATTCCTGGTTAATCGATGCATTTCCTTTAATAGAAGCCACATTAACATTAGCATATTGTACATCCAGATTAAGATTATTTACAGTACCAATCTTCAGTCCCGAACCATATTCCTGTCTGATGATGGCATCTCCCTTGATGGTATTGATCGTTACACTTGCATATTCGGCACGCAGATTAAGTTCACCTGCTGCTCCTATAATTAACCCGGCACCATATTCCTGTTTAATAGTCGCTTTATTTACGGTTCCGATATTTGTCTTACCATATTCAACAGAAATAGAATTGTTCACATTAGATAGACTGATGGCATTAAAATCACCATATTCAACCTTAGCAAGCAAAGGGCCAGCAAAATCTCCAATATTAACACTTCCATATTCCTGAGACAACGTTAAGGCATTTGTTGCCGGCAAGTACACTACATAGTCAACTTTAACTTCTCTTTTTTTATCCCGGCCCCACCAGTGGTTTCTCTCTTCATCGATATTCGTTTTGCAGGAGATTATATCTCCGCTTTTGCCCACTGAAATATTTACTGCATCGATTAGCTTCTGTGCCTCATTATCATTACCCGAGGAAGCCCTGATCGCAACCTCTATTTTCACTTCTCTTCTATCCCAAACCTTAATGATCATGGACCCGAATTGGTTGCTGAGGTTTATTTTATCATTCTGATCTGC
>Ga0233344_1000071_pt1 | contig 19955 bp, 21 predicted proteins | sample GEONDECOMP281_FD_180697 | JGI IMG/M metagenome (GOLD analysis project Ga0233344, IMG submission 180697) | Leaf litter microbial communities from Shasta-Trinity National Forest, California, United States - GEON-DECOMP-281 | ecosystem: Environmental > Terrestrial > Plant litter > Unclassified...
AAGATCATACCGATAGTTACTGCTTGTGAGCCTTCTAATATTGCCGATGTACGGCTCCCAAGAACAATATAACCAGCCCAGAAAGCACCAGCTAATAGTGCCATGGAAGCACCAAAAAGGTCTATACCTTTACCATTCCATGGCGCAATTAAGGCTATTCCTGCGGCGGCAAGCAGCACCCATAGAAATTCTATCTTACGTTTAGAACCGATTACAGCAAGCAGGAGCGGGCCAATAAATTCCAGGGTAACGGCCATTCCGAGGGGGATGCGCGATAAAGCCAGGTAGTAAATGCCATTCATCGCCCCAAGGCAGAGGCCGTAAGAAATCACAGCATTCCATTGTATCCTGCTTAGCTTTCGAAGGCCAGGCCTGTTTACAGCGATCAGTATTAAGGCTGATAATCCAATCCTAATCGTAGTAGTTCCTGCAGAACCAAGGACAGGAAACATCCCTTTGGCTACGGCTGCACCAATCTGAACACTGAGAATAGAGCCTATAACAGCTGGTACCGGCGGGAGCGTTAGTTTGTTTTTTTTCATTTTATTTTCTTAGCCAGCTTTTATAAATGCTGGTTGCTAAGTTTGTTGGTTATGGTATTGATTAGTGTACTCCTTGTTCATGATCAATATACTTTAATTTAGTGAGTTGTGGTATAATCAGCAGGGGAAATTATGAAAATGTAATTTCCCCCATATCAATAGCAACCAATAAAGGCTCTGTAACTACGGTATGATCTTCTCCTTCATAAGCATATACACGGCGTGTAGCGGGTACAATGATTCCGTTTACATCACGGTAGTTTGTGGCATAATTAGCCCCCGTAGCACCACCAAGTACATCCACTGTATAGTCATGCCGGCGAAGTAAGCCATCTGGTCCAAAACAGGAAACCTGCTCACGGGTATGACTGCTGATGTAATCTGGAAAGGTTACTTTTAGCCGTCTCCATGTTTCCCCATTTTCTTCCATGGGTTCAATTTCTTCTGTTACAAAGCCCGGATAAGTATACAAGAAGGGAGTGGTTAAATAGGTCCAAAGGGCTTCTCCGCTAAAGTAAGCAACATGTACATCTTCCCATGGGGTTTCCCTCACGTGCCCTTCGAAACAAGAAATAGGATTTTCATAACGCTGTATGATCTTACCCTCGGCATCTGCAATAGAGATAACTTGCGGCTCAAAAATTGTTTTTTTGTTCTGACCGGGGAAATCCATCACCAATTTCTCTTTTTGTGCGTCTACCTGCATGATCACATTTTTTAACACATCAGGCCTTCCTTTTACATACCAGATTCCTCCGGTAATGGATGCTTCAATTTTCATAGATTTTATTTTATTCCAGCGGTCTAAACCTCCGTGTGCTTCAACGGCAAAATTTAACAGGTTGTTCATTGTACAGTTTTTAGATGGTGATTAATTATTCTTAACAGTATGATCAGTGCTATTGGTCAGCTCTTTCCAGTCCTCCATTTCTTTTTCCCGCACTTCTTTATTTTTATGATAGAATGCTACGCAGTCTTTACCTAGTGGTAAATGCACAGGCGGGTTTTTCGAATTTATCAGTTCCATCAATGCCAGCGCTAGCTTTTGCGGATCACCGGGTTGTGTTCCATTAAACTGGCTGGTTAATAACCTGATTTGTCCGGAGGTCTCCTTATAGTCTTCGATGATATTCTTTGATTGAACAAAAGAACCGCCATCAAGGAAGTTTGTAGTAAACATTCCAGGCTCAACAACGGTTACATGAATTCCCAGGGGTGCCAGCTCCAAAGCCATTCCTTCGGTGATGCCTTCTACTGCGAATTTCGTAGCACTGTAAATTCCCCAGCCAGGAATAGTCCCAAATGCAAATAATGCAGAGATATTGATCACATGGCCCGACCGCTTTTTTCGCATAAATGGGAGAACGGCCCTCACCATATTGAGTACACCGAAAACATTAGTATCAAACTGCCTTCTTGCTTCCAAATCTGAAGCTTCCTCTACACCGCTTATTAAGCCAAAGCCTGCATTGTTTACCAATATATCTATACGTCCAAATTTATCAATGCCACTTTCTACAGCAGATTTTACCTGGCTTTCTTCTGTAACATCCATGTTAATGATAAATAGGCGCGGATCATGGTTAAAGATCGCTGCAAGTTCATCTTTCTTGCTGCGAACCGTTGCAATAACTTTGTCTCCTGCCTCAAGGGCAGCTTTTGTGATGGCCAGACCAAAACCTTTGCCAGCACCAGTAATTAACCAAACTTTTTCCATAATCAGATAATATTTTGAATATGTACCGATTTACTAGAATAGTGCCATTGTTTTAAGTTGCTGATTTGTAGTTTTTTGCATGTTTTTTGAGAAAGGGTCTGTTACTTTAAATCATAAAATAAACATATTTAATACGATATATAATAGATGATTCGGTAGTTTATCGGGTATTGCAGTACGGATATACAGGGGTTGAAAACTTTATATCATACAATCTTGGTTGAAAAACGAAATATCATTTCTTAAATCTTCAGGTATTTTTATAATTAGTTGTATAACTGTTATTTACCTCTCGGCATGTTTCTTGGATATTTATGATGCACCAGTATTATTTATTGGATAAATGATGCTGGTGTATAATGTTCATTTATCATTTAAAAAAAGAACTATGGAAAGTTTATTGGAAAAAGTAATTGATGCGCATGGCGGGATGAAACGCTGGCAAGAATTGCAAAAAGTTAAGGTTATAATAAGGGCCGGAGGTAAACTGATGGATCTTGTGCAGGTTACTCAGAAAACTGATCCAAGGGAGATGACCGTTTTTTTGCATGAGCAGCATTCACAGGTTAAGCCTTATGGTGCTCCAGACCGATTTACAGATTTTACACCAACACGTATTGCGATTAAAACAGATGGAGGTGAAGTTATCGAAGAGCGTACCGGTACACCAGAGGAAATTCATCTGCACGAAACCAGAGGTACATGGGATCCGCTGGATGCCGCTAATTTTAATGGTTATGCCATGTGGAATTATATGACAGTACCGTTTTGTTTAACTATGCCGGGTATAACGTTAACTGAAATAGCGCCATGGCAAGAAACAGAACATGAATCCTGGCAAGGACTGCGGGTTACATTTCCACCAGAAATGGCTGTTCACAGTGCTGTACAGGATTATTATTTTGGGGATGACTTTCTGTTGAGGCGCCTGGATTATCATACAGATTATGCCGGGGATCAATTTTATGCACATTATGTTTATGATATGACCGAAGTTTCGGGGATTATGATGCCCACGAAAAGGAGAGCTTACAGAAGGGGTGAAGACGGCCGGCCTGTTATAGAGGATTTAATGATCTGGATTGATATGAACGATATTAGATATAGCTAATCTCTTTATCCGTGTATCATCCCTGCTTAAACTTTATATCATAATACTGGCTGGTGATTAACGATATAAAGTATTCATTTATAGGTTGTTTTGTGTGTAATTATTTGATTTTCAAATATTTGTATTGTGGTATAAAGTTGGTCTCAGAGGAAGATATGAAAAGATTTAAAATTGCCATTATAGATGATTACCAGAAAGTTGCTATGACTTATGGTGATTGGTCTTATATTCAAGACCACACCGATATTACAGTTTTCTCTGAGTATATCGGCGGGGAAGATAGATTGATAGAATTGCTCGCTCCTTTTGATATTATTTGCATTATGCGGGAGCGTACGCTGATCACTGAAAGTTTGGTAGCTAATTTACCAAATTTGCAATTGATCATTTCTACAGGTCCAAGAAATGCTGCTATTAACCTCGAAGCAGTAAAAGCAAGAGGCATAGAAATAGCTAATACCGGTTATGTAGACAGTGGTGCCCCTGAACTTGCCTGGACATTGTTAATGTCCATAGCTCGGCATATTCCACAAGAAAATGCCGCTTTAAAGAATGGTAAATGGCAAACAACTGTTGGCGCAGACCTAAAGGGAAAAACAATTGGCATCATTGGCCTGGGGAATATTGGAAGCCGGATTGCGATCATTGCCAAAGCATTTGAAATGGAAGTGATTTCCTGGAGCCCGGGTTTAAGTACTGAAGAAGCAGCGCTTAAAGGAGTACGGGCAGTAAATAAGGCGGAGCTATTCAGCACAGCTGATTTTGTTTCTATTCACATGGTATTAAGTGAAAGTTCAAAAGGCATCATTAAACTGAAAGATATGGAGCTCATGAAACCAGGTGCCTTTTTAATCAATACATCAAGAGGGCCGCTGATCAATGAAGCTGATCTGATCAAAATACTCTCTGAAAGAAAGATCGCCGGTGCGGCGCTGGATGTATTTGATCAGGAACCCTTACCTGCAAATCATCCTTTCAGGACATTGGAAAACGTATTGGCAACACCACATATTGGCTATGTAACCAATAACACTTATCAGGTATTTTTTGAGGATACCAGAAACGCAATTCTGAACTGGCTGCTGAATAGAATTCCTTCATAAAAGATGGATAACAACAGATGGCAGCTTTTCAATAAAGAGGAGATCACTTCACAACTTAATTTAAAAATATGTTAACATTAAAAGGAAAAGTAGCCCTGGTAACAGGTGGCAGCAGAGGAATAGGCGCTGCAATTGTAAAGAAACTGGCCGATGAGGGAGCATCTGTTGCTTTTACTTTTATCAGTTCTTCTGAAAAAGCTGAAGCTATAGTTCAGGAATTAACAGGGAAAGGGACTAAAGCATTAGCTATAAAGGCCGATAGCGGTAGTAAAAATGATATTGAGAATGCTGTAGCTGAGGTGGTGTCTAAATTTGGGACACTTGATATTCTGGTTAACAGTGCTGGTATAATTGTAATGGGCTCGATTGAAAACGCAGATCAAATGGCAGATCAGTTTGACCGGCAAATTGATATCAATGTACGTGCCGTTGCTACCGCAATCCGCACCGCATCCAGGTACATGGGTGAGGGAGGAAGGATCATTACCATTGGATCTGTTGCCGGTACCAGGGTGGGAACGGCAACGATGACTGACTATGGTGCTTCAAAGGCTGCTGCTGCCGCTTATACACGAGGGTATGCATGGGATCTTGGAAGTAAAGGTATCACAGTAAACATTGTTCAGCCCGGGCCTATTGCTACGGATATGAATCCTGAAGAAACCGAGCTGGCTGATTTTTTACGGCAAAAAAATGCATTAAAACGCTTTGGAACTGTTCATGAAGTTGCAGCCCTGGTTAATTTTCTGGCAGGGCCGGATGCAGGTTTTATAACCGGCGCTACCTTTGATATTGACGGTGGAAGTTTGGCGTAGTCCTAAAAGGCTTCATTTAGCCCAAGGAAGAATCCCCTGTTGCCATAATTACCAAAGGCATAATCCATACATAAGTTGGTACGTGTAACTTTATTAAACAGTATACGTAAACCTCCGCCACCTGCAGGCTGCCATTTCTGAAATATCTGTGTTCCCAGATCATCATTGGCAGTCTGTACGTTAAAGAAAGTAACACCACTTAAAAACTTATTCCTCGTGATTGGGAAGCGGTATTCTACCTCAGAGTACATGTATTTTGTGGCTTTAAAGTAACCAACAGTATATCCCCTTCCACTGCGAAAGCCGGCATCTTTACCACTGCCCGGCAGTTCAAGATAAGGTACGGCACCATTAAGCAAATAAGAGCCCCAGTTCCAGAAAGCAATTACATGTTCTGGATTTTGAGAAGAAAGACTAAAGTATTTCCTGAAATCAGTTACGAATTGTGTGGCATTCTTACTGCTGCCAATCCAGGTTTGATTGGCACGGATACCAGCATCAGCATAAATACCTTTGTAAGCCCTGTTTTGATTGTCGCGGGTAGTATATTCTATATTGGCCAGAAAACCATTAGACATGTAATGATCACGTGCAAACCCATGTTCGTCACTATAAATATTGTACGGCGTTAAGTCGTCAGTTGCTGTCTTATCTTCAATGTTTCTTCTAATGTCAAATGCTACACCTAAACCAACAAAAAGATGATCGTCAATTTGTTTATATGCCCTTTCTTTAAAGCTATAATATTGCGCGTGCAGCACATAACCTTTACGCTCAGGATCACTTAACACATGATTTGCCTCTGTTTCATAATTTCCATTGCCAATGCCCAAACCAAAATCTGGAGTAACGGTTTTTGCAGCTACCAAACTACCCTGGAAATTCCAGTTGTTGCCGGGAGTGAAAATATTATGATTGATATAAAAATAAAGTATCCCCTTAGTGGTGATGGAAGCAGAGGTAGAAGCAACAGACATTAATGTATTGGGGTCGGTCCCTAATTTCCTTCCTGCAACGGCCTTGATTCCTATTTGCGCGCCAATACTGGGGTTATATGCCACATTAGGGATTACGGTGATCCCTGATTTTTTGCTCGGTGGGGTTATCTTCTTATTTGGATGAAAGATATGGTGAAAGGCATCAGAAATGTCATACTGCCTGTTGAGTACACTATCTGTTGTCTGCTTTTGAGTTTTTTTGGCCTTCAGCTGTAAAGAATCGGCCTTTAAAGAATCGGCTTGCAATACACTTTGACTATATGCGTAGCTGTTGAAGCCCGCAAATAGAGTAAGCAATAAAATTCTTAACAATAAATAGTGCCTTCTCTGGCTAATTTTATATCTACCTGTTAGGTGTGAGATTGAAGTTAATTCCAATTGTAAATGTTTGAATTATCGTGGTGTAATAATGAATACTAACCCCAAAAGCACTGGAAATGTTTTATGGATGATGAATTAACTTTTTTTCCATGGGTTCCTGGTCAAAAGCAGCCAGGCTACCCATTAAAGAGGACAATTGTTTTGCAGACTTTTAACTTTAGTCTTTTAGAATTAAATTAGGATTAAAATTGATACTTTTACGAAAGCAAACTTAGCTCTTGAAAACTTAAAAAATCTTTAAGGCCTGATATGATAAAATCAATTCTATGATGATGAAACACATTTTCCCAACACTGCTTGTATCCGCTATGGTAATATCTGCATGCAGTTCTACTACACACACCACTGCAAATAACAGTACTAAAACTGATTCTGTAAGTGCGCCCGCCGGAGATCAGTCGATGCCAAAAGCATTGTTTGCGACGATGAAAATTCAGAACAATATTAAAATGGGGGATTCTGTAAAGCTAAAATTCACTGTTTATAATCCTACAGACAGTACGCAGCAATTTTGTAAATGGCATACTCCATTTGAGCCTTTAATGAGCAAATATCTGGATGTTAAAGCCGAAAATGGAGAAGAAGCCGCTTATAAAGGGCCAATGGCTAAAAGGATCATGCCGCCACCTGCAGACAGCTATATAAAAGTAAAGGCAGGCGATAGTCTTTCGGTTAATGTAGATGTATTAAAAGCTTATGCGTTAAAAGATCCTGCTAAATATAGTATCACTTATAATAGTGAGGCTATGAGCGGATTAGTAGTAAAAGATAGTGTGGTTTTTGTTTACGTAAAATAAATTTGCCTATCTGGATTAAGAAGCGGATATTTAAAAATACGCTTCTTAATCTGATTTTGTATCATCTGAATTCCTGATCGATACTTCTCCAATGCTGGAATTCTCACTTAGATCTATAATGTCAGTCATCGCATCAGTAATAGAAGTCTGAACGTCATCGGTAACTTCTATCCCTTCTTCCTGTATATTTAAGAATTCACGGGTTAACCGTTTATCCTCATTTTTTTTATTTAATTCCTGCTTTTTTAACAATAACTCGTGCCTTTGTATCAATATTTCCTGCTTTTGCTGTAATATTTTAAGTTCCCTGAATTGTGATTGATGAAGCAGCTTTTGTTTAGCTGAATTTAATTTATCAGCAGCCAGCAACTGATCAAGTTCTATGGCTTGTTTCTTTTGATCAAGTTCAAGGGTGCGGTGGGCAAGATCTAAATTTATCTTTTCAATTTCTTTATCAGCAAGCTTGTCTTTCCTTTTAGATTCCTTATAGGCGATTATAAAGTCTTTAATGGCTACGACTACTTTACCCAGACCCAAAAGGTCTACTCCCCCGGGTGAGTTATAATTGATCCTCTTTAATTTAAACTCATATTCACTGCGAATCATTGGCCTGATCCTGTTTAATGTATATAAAGTTAGCGGGTTGCCAATTAAAATATCTGAAAGTATATTTTGTAGCGAAAAGAGTTGATGCCGGTCAATATAATCCGGCGTTATCCTGGATTTATTTTTATTTTCCGGATGAGTGAAATTCCTGGGAAGATATCCTTCTGTTATTATCACACCGATGCCTAAATAATATAACTGATCAATTGCCTTCAAAAGCCGTGATAAATTAATGGGAGTGAGCCCATCATTTAATTGAATGTTTAACAGTAGTTTATTATTTTTTAGTTTCGGTTCTGCCATCTATCAAAAATAAATGATGATCATAAATAAATCAAAAAGAAGGTAAAAATTAACCTGCAGATTATCGTTCCGTCTATATCTTTTTATCTTTATTATGATGTGTATTTTAGTGGGCGGGAAATTGTCTTTAAGAGAAAAAATAATACTGTGAATGGGAATGTGTTGTGTTTCTTAATTGTTTTATAAATTTAGTTGTATAATTCCAGGTGTTAATCTGCTTGTTTTTTATAGCCATCTGAAGAAAAGGTGGTTGTTCTTGGTGGACAATCATCTTTTATTAAGTAGAAAGTTAACACCTCAGCTTTGATATCATACTTGTAATATCCTACCTGATCGTCGCATGGACTTGTACCACTTAACTTCTTAAAGATTAAGGTATCTCCCTTAGTTTGATAAGACATGGTTTCAATAATTTCATCACCCACATAAGCTAAAACAGTGTCCTTTTTAAACTTTAATATACCTTCTGTAGATGCAGGGATATTGAGGAAACCTTTCCATTTAGTATTGGATAACAGATTTGGAACCGGACTTTGCCAGGAGATGCAGCTAAAAGCCAGGATGGCAAAGATCATTAGAGGAAGCAAAAGAGTTTTTTGAGTTTTCATAAGAGTTTGGTTATGTAAAAGCAATTTAATAAAATAGTGTTTAGTAATCAACATGTTAAGTTAAAATAATTAAAATCTATTTTGATATTTATTGGTTTGCTTCCCCTAATAATTTAGAGTTTACTTATTAATGTGGTCTTTAATATTAAATTTGTGCAAGTTTAATTGTTGAATGAACCATTTATCCGCTTTTGATTACTTTGTTTTCTCTATCTACTTTATCATTGTATCCGGATATGGGTATTGGGTATACCGAAACAAAAAAGCAAGCGGAGCCAGCACAAAAGATTACTTCTTAGCAGAAGGTTCCTTAACCTGGTGGGCAATTGGGGCATCTATTATTGCCTCAAATATTTCCGCGGAACATTTTATTGGTATGTCGGGATCAGGATTTGCAATGGGCCTTGCCATTGCAAGTTATGAATGGATGGCTGCTGCTACGCTAATTATTGTCGCAGTTTTTTTTCTGCCCATCTATCTCAAAAATCGTATCTATACCATGCCTCAATTCCTTTCTGGTAGGTATAATAATACGGTAAGCACCTTAATGGCCGTTTTCTGGCTGCTGGTATATGTTTTGGTTAATCTTACTTCTATCTTTTTTCTAGGTGCCATTGCTATAGAAACCATTACGGGAATTCCGTTTAGTTACTGTATCGTGGGGCTGGCTATATTTTCTGTAATTATTACCCTGGGAGGAATGAAGGTAATTGGCTATACTGATGTAATACAAGTTTTTGTATTGGTTGCAGGTGGATTGATTACCTGTTATATGGCCTTAAAGATGGTGTCAGCTAAGTTGAATATTGATACGGTTTTGGGTGCTTTGCCAATTTTAAAAGCGGAGGCTGGGGATCATTTTCATATGATATTTTCAAAAGGAGATAAGTATTACAATGAGTTACCGGGTTTGGCTGTATTGGTTGGGGGCTTATGGATCAATAATCTTAACTATTGGGGCTGTAACCAATATATCGTTCAGCGGGCATTGGGAGCAGATTTAAAGACCGGGCGAAGTGGTTTACTGTTTGCTGCTTTTCTTAAATTGTTAATTCCGCTGATCGTAGTAATCCCGGGAATATCTGCTTATGTTTTGTACCAGCATGGTTATTTTCATAGTGAAATGATGGATGCTGCCGGCAGGATAAAGCCAGATCATGCTTATCCTGTGCTGATGAACTTACTGCCTTCTGGTTTAAAAGGATTGGCCTTTGCAGCACTTACTGCAGCGATTGTTGCTTCTCTTGCCGGAAAGTGTAATAGCATCGCTACAATTTATACACTTGATATTTATAAGAAATTTATAAATAAAGAGGCTTCTGAGCGTAAGATGTTATCTGTTGGCCGCTGGTCGATCATAATAGCCTCATTGATTTCGATCACTATTGCTCCTGCATTGCGCAGTTTTGATCAGGTATACCAGTTTGTGCAGGAATATGTTGGGTTTATCTCACCGGGAGTATTTGCTATATTTTTACTCGGTTTTTTCTGGAAAAGGACAACTTCCGCCGCTGCATTAACGGCAGCTGTACTTACCATTCCATTGTCGGCGCTCTTTAAATTCCTGCCTGAATTGAGTCAGGGTGTTATAGGCGAAATTCCATTTTTAAACCGCATGTCCTGGGTATTCTGCATTATCATCTTTTTGATGATCATTATTACACTCGCAGATCCTAAGAGCCGTAATAATCCTCAGGGATTGGAAATAGATACCAGGATGTTTAAGGTGAGTCCGTCATTTATTGTGGCTTCGGTTATCATTTGCGGAATCTTGTCTGCTTTATATATAGCGTTTTGGTAATTTCATTCATTAATTTAGTGCGCTTAAAAAGTTATCTTATAGCGGGATAACTCTTTTTTTACTACTTTGTGAGTCTTAAAGCTCAATAAAAATGGTAACTTCTTTTGAACAGATTCGCGAACAGCAGCAGCAATCCTGGAACAAGTTTTCATCGGGATGGAAAAAATGGGATAACTTTAATATGCATTTCCTGGAACCTATGGGGAAGGCTATAATCTATGGGCTTAATTTAAAGGATGATGACCATATTCTTGATATTGCTACGGGTACCGGTGAACCGGGAATTACTATGGCAAGTCTGGTTCCAAATGGAAAAGTAACCGCTACAGATCTTGCAAAAGATATGCTTGATATTGCTGCAGGAAATGCAATGGAAAAAGGATTGAGTAATTATGAAACGCTAATCGCTGATGCTTGTGAATTACCTTTTAAAGAGGAGACTTTTAATGCGGTAAGCTGTCGCATGGGATTTATGTTTTTTCCGGATATGCAACTCGCAGCCAATGAAATGTATCGCGTTTTAAAACCGGGCGCCAGGATAGCAACGTCAGTATGGGCAGGTCCAGACTTAAATAATTGGGTTACTACAATGATGAGTGTCATTCAAAAACATATTGAGCTTCCAGCACCGGTTCAAGGTTCACCAGGAATGTTTAGATGTGCAGCGCCAGGCTTAATCGCAGGGATTTTTAAGGAAGCTGAATTTAAAAAGATACAGGAAGTAATAGTTACTGGTAATGTAGATTATCAAAGTTTCGATCAGTATTGGGAAATGATGATGGATGTGGGAGCACCAATTGTTGCGGCCATGTCTGGTGCAGATGAAGCAACAAAAGCGATTATTAAGAGGGAAGTTGCTGAGTTGTTCAAATCAAGAAATGAAGAAAGTGAAGCGGTACTGCAATACGCTTCGATTATAATTTCGGCTGAAAAACATTAAGTACGAATATGCTTTAAGCTTAAATTCTACTTTCTATATTTGAATAGGCCTATGGTTGTTGATGACAGATAATTATAAGACGCACTCTTCACATTGACTTTCCATTGACCAAACATGAAAAAAATATTATTGTCTTTGCTCGTGATGAGTGGACTATTGTCTGGAAAAAAACAGCTTTTTCTTTAAATCTTTAAGAAAAAGCTGTTCAACTTAATTATAAAGGAACAATGTTAGCTGCAGTAAGAGACGTAAATCTGTCTGAAGATGAGACCGATACGTTGGCGCTAAAATATTTGGATAGTGCAACCGCAATTGAACCTCATTACAATTCTGCTTATATCAATAAACATTTATCATGAACAAAGGCTAAGTTATGACCATTAAAAATTTCACTCATACCATATTGATTTTTGCTGTACTTGCATCAAATACAGTATTTGCTCAGACAAAGGCTGCTTATCATCCCAACCATGTAACAATGCGCAAATTATCTGCTGACCAAAGAGGGAAACCAATTAGTCCGGATCTGTTTGGTGTTTTTTTTGAAGACCTGAGCTATGCAGCAGATGGCGGACTTTATGCCGAACTCGTACAAAACCGTTCTTTTGAATATAGCAGCAGTGACAGAAAGGAATGGAATCCGTTAACCTCCTGGGAATATACTACACAGGGTTACGGTTATGGTACAGTATCGGTGGAAACAACAAGTCCTGTAGATCCTAAAAACCCGCACTATGTAGTACTAAACGTTGAAGACGAAGGGCAGGAGGGAATAGGGCTCACCAATTTTGGTTATGATGGTATGACCATTAAGAAAGGTGATAAATATAATTTCTCAATCTACATTCATCAGCTTTCTATAAAATCTATACCTGTTCAAGTGCAGCTGCGCGGAAAAAATGGAGTGGTTTATGGCACTGCTGTTTTTAATACGCAAGCTGGTAACTGGAGAAAATATAGTGCTGTAATTACGGCGGCACAAAATGCTGATTCTGCGGGTTTAGTTATACTTGCAAAGTCGAAAGGTAAATTAGCACTGGATGAAATTTCGCTGTTTCCAGAAAAAACCTTTAAAAATGAACCCAATGGACTCAGAGCAGATCTTGCACAGGCTATTGCAGATCTTAAACCTAAGTTTATGCGTTTCCCCGGCGGATGTCTGGTTCATGGTGATGGTTTAGGAAATATGTACCGCTGGAAAAATACAATTGGTCCTGTTGAACAAAGGATACAACAGCGAAATATTTGGAATTACCATCAAAGTGTAGGACTCGGTTATTACGAATATTTCCGTTTTTGCGAAGATATTGGCGCTAAACCTTTGCCGGTAATTTCGGCTGGGGTAAGCTGTCAGAATTCTGGCGGTACCTGGCGTATAGGAAGTACCGGACAGAAAGGTTTATCTATGGCTGATATGAAGGAATATATCCAGGAAGTACTGGACCTAATTGAATATGCCAATGGTCCTGCTACTTCTAAATGGGGAGCAAAAAGAGCTGCAGCAGGACACCCTAAGTCGTTTCATCTGCAGTATATAGGAATAGGGAATGAGGATAAACAAACTGATAATTTTAGAGAACGGTTTAAGATGATCTATGAGGTGGTTAAAGCTAAACATCCGGAGGTGACGATCATTGGAACCGTTGGGCCCTCACCCTCAGGTGATGATTATGAACAGGGATGGAAATTTGCTGACCAGCTTTCTGTTCCTGTGGTAGATGAACATTTCTATGAAGATCCGGAGTGGTTCCTGAAGAATAACAAGCGTTATGATGATTACAGGCGAAACCAATCGCATATCTATATTGGCGAGTATGCTTCAAGAGGAAATGCACTTGTAAATGCCATTTCAGAAGCTGCCTTTATGACCGCTATTGAACGGAATGGTGATGTAGTAAGAATGGCATCATATGCACCCTTATTAGCAAATGTAAATCATACCTCATGGAATCCTAACCTTATTTATTTTAACAATAACACTTTAGCGCCAACTGTAAATTATTATGTTCAGCAGCTTTTTTCTGCTAATCAGGGGAATGTATATTATGCTGATATCGTCTCATTTACCAACGTCAAAGATACCCTGAATTCTTCTCTGGCTGCTTCATGTGTGAAGGATGAAAAAAACGGGGATATTATTCTTAAGATTGTGAATGCAGGCGCTAAAACTGCGACTTCCAGCATAAATTTATCGGGTTTTGGAATTCTTAATACTCACGCAAGTTTAAGTTTGCTTACCGGTAAAGCTAAGGATACCAATACGATCGGTAATCCTGATAAGATTATGCCTGTCATATCAGAGATACGGACAGAAGATTTGAGCAATTATAATTTACCTGCTTATTCTTTGAGTGTAATTCGTATTAAGGGTAAATTAAAATAGTTACCATCATACATGAAGATGATGGTAACTATTTTAGATGTTAATTTAACTGCTTCCTGTTATTCGGGTAATACCCAGGATAATAATGATGTTCCGAATTTTACCATTGCTATTCAGCCGCTTCTTCGCCCTTTTCACCCAACTTCACAATATCACCTTCTTTAAAAAGGATAGCCTTCAATGTTGTATTCCATTTATCTTTTTTTCTTAACAGAAATTCTAAATCCATTCCGAAATGTTTCATTTCTTCCTGTTGCGCATTGATCATAATTGCTTTAGCCTCAGGATCTTTCTCTAAGGATATTCGTTGTTCATACCAGCCTATAGCTTCTGCTTCTTCAGTTAGTGAGGTGATCATACGGGCAAATGTTCTGGTTTCTGCAGAAAGCTCTTCAGCGGGTTCGTGGTATTGGTTTGTTGCCATGGTGTAATTGTGATTTTTGAATCTGTTTAATGGAAAACATTCAAAACCACAAATAAGTTTGTTATAAGATTGATATAGCTGATTTTGGGATGTAAATGAGATAAGACATTGTAATCCTCTGCTTTAGGTTGAAAAGGTGATAAATCAGTGTCTAAAGGGTATTTATAGAACTAATTGCAGAATAATAATCCGTCGGACTTCTTATCGGAACTTAGCTAAAGCTGTTTCACAACAAAGCGAAATATAAGTGAATACCGAGTTGTTTCCTATAAACTAACGCTGGCTGCATGAATTTTATCATTGCTTTTTTGTATTCTTGTATATATGAAGGTTTTAATTAACCTTTCAAATTAAAACAGAAATTATGCTACAAGGACTTTTAATTGATATGGACGGTGTGATCTATAATGGTGAAACACTGATCCAGGGAGCTGATACTTTTATTGCTGGTTTAATAAAAAAAGATATCCCATTTGCATTCATGACTAACAATAGTCAGCGCACAAGTTTAGAGGTAACCAGGAAGTTAAAACGACTGGGTATTGAAGTGACCAAAGAACATGTTTACACCAGCGCTATGGCTACCGGAAAGTTTTTGGGTGACCAGGGAAAAAGCGGGACTGCTTTTGTACTTGGTGAAGGCGGACTATTGACGAGCCTGCACGAAAATGGTGTAACTTTAGTAGATACAGATCCTGAATTTGTTGTTTTAGGTGAAGGTAGAAATTTTACCCTGGAAATGGTTCAGCGTGCAGTAGACATGATTTTGGCGGGAGCAAAATTTATTACCACTAATAGAGACCCTTCTCCAAAGAAACCCGGCTGGAATAACCTGGGGATTGCTGCTACTACTGCGATGATAGAAGAAGCTACAGGAATTAAAGCTTTTGTAATCGGGAAACCCGGTCCTGTGATGATGCGTTCTGCAAGGAAGTTTTTGGGATTAGAAACTGCAGGAACAACGGTGATAGGGGATACAATGGAAACTGATATTCAGGGGGGAGTTCAAATGGGATATAAAACCATATTAGTGCTTTCAGGAATTGCCAATAAAGAAGATATTAGTCGGTATGCCTTTAAGCCAGATTTGATCATTGGATCAGTGAATAAATTGGAATTTCCTTTAAAATGGTGGTAATATGAAACGTAAAGCTCTAATTCTGTTTTTATTATGGGGCTTTTCTGCAGGGCTGGCTAAAGCACAGATGCCTGATTATAAAACCCGCATCCAATTGCTGCATAAGGGCATCAGCAAAAAGTTAAAGGATCAGCAAAGCGGACTTTATTATGAAACCACAGATAGTGTAAAAAAAGAAAATCTGCATTCCTGGTTATGGCCTTTATGCGCATTGATACAGGGAACCAATGAAATGGAGGCGCTCTGGTCCGGGCAAAACTATATGCTGCCCGTAGAAAAGGCCATTGATGAATATTATAGTGCTGCGCCGCCGTTTGCAGCCTACCAGGATTATGTGACAAAGGAACGGTTAAGTTCAAGGTTCTATGATGACAATGAATGGGTAGCGATAGCTTATCTGGATGCCTATAACCGTAATCATAAAAAGAAATATCTGGAAGTATCTCAAATGATTTACCGCTTTATCATTGGTGGATTAGATACTGTTGCCGGGGGTGGGATCTATTGGAAAGAAGGAGATAAGAGTACAAAAAATACCTTTCCAATGGTCCGGCAATATTAGTTGCACTGCAATTGTATCAAATTACGCACAATGCCGAATACCTAAACACAGCACTGGATATTTATAAATGGACGAATAAGAATTTACAATCGCCTGAAGGGCTATACTATGATAATATCAAAGTATCTTCAGGGACAATTGGAAAAGCTTTCTATACCTATAATACAGGTACCATGCTGCAATCCAATGTATTGTTGTATAAAATCACCAGGGATAAAAAATATCTAACTGAAGCAGAAAGAATAGCGTTAGCAGGAAAGACGCACTTTTTTAAAGACGGACGCCTGCCAAATGAGTATTGGTTTAATGCGGTTATGTTTAGAGGATATGAGGAATTGTATAAGGTGGACAAAAACAAAAATTGGATCAGTTTCTTTGCAGAAGATGCAGAACAGATCTGGAAAAAAGAATGCGATGCTGATCATCTGCTCGGTAAAAAACCAGCAAAGCGATTAATTGATCAGGCGGCTATGATAGAGATCTATGCCAGGCTTCTGGAATTGAAAAAATAATTGTCAATATTTTTGAATCACATTGATGACCATATCTCTTCTGTTCACAAAGCCTATTCTTTCATAAACTTTAATTGCAGTGGTATTATCTTTTCTTACATGAAGAAATGGGATTTCCGATTTTGCTATGATCTGGCGGATCTGGCTTTTTAGTAACTGGCTGGCATAACCGTTTCCAAGGTGATCAGGATGGGTGCAAACAGCACTGATTTCTGCATATGGGCAAGGATTTAATCTTTGTCCCGACATGGCTACTAATTCATTTCCTTTGAAAACACCTTCATAATGGCCAAATTCAATAGTTCTTTGAAGAAATGGACCTGGATTGGTTAGTTTTGTTAAGTCAAGCATGGCAGGTATATGCTGTTCTTCCAAAGGGATTAATTCTTCATCTGTAACATCATTTGGTGCCGGATGATGATAGACCATCTGTAAAACATTCATATGGTTTATCAGATTCCATTGGTTTGATATTGATATTTCTTCAGGCGTAAAAACAGCAAGAGTTCTTTGTGAAGGCACCATGTTATATAATTGATCAAGTCCGGCAGCTGTTGATCCTTTAAAGCCTGCAAAAGGTGATACATCTTTTGAAAAGTACTTGACGAATTCATTACCTGCCGACAGATTTTTATTTCCTGAGTTTAAAGCATTATAAATTGGGTTATCAAGCGGATGTTCCATAAAGCGAAATTATAAAAATCCTAAGTCATTCATTAAAATATCTCTGTAATTGCTACCAATTGGGATTTCATTGGTGTCTATAAACACGCGGTTGCCCTCTATATGGCTTATTTTGGATTTATTAATTAAGAATGACCGGTGCGTACGAAGGAAAAGAGATTTAGGAAGTAATTCTTCGAAAGTTGAAAATGGCATTTTAGGTAAAAGCGTATGCGTAGTGGAAACGATTTTTGTATAGTTACCTTGTGCCTCTGCAAAGAGCATATCATCGTATTTGATCTTATAGATCTTGCCTTCCGCTTTAATAAAAATAAAATCATCTGCTTTAGTCTCTGAAATTTCCATAACCTTTCCCGGAGAGGGCTGAATTTTATCCATTGCTTTGTCTACCGCTATGATAAAACGGTCAAAAGAAAATGGTTTAAGCAGGTAGTCACATGCTGCCAGATCAAAAGCATTATGCGCATATTCCTTATAGGCGGTAGTAAAAATAACCTGGATAGGGTATTTTAATGTTTTTACAAAGGAGATACCATCCATGATGGGCATGTTGATATCCAGGAAAAGGATATCAATTTTTTGCTGCTGTAAGATCAATTTTGCTTCCAGCGCATTTCTGCAGGAGGCAACTACCTCCAGATAATCCAGGTGGTCGCAGTAAGTCTGGATGATATCGCGTGCGATAGGCTCATCATCTACAATAAGGCATGTAACATTAAACATCATATTTCATCTTTAATTGCAGATTTACATTATAATAAGTGGTCTCATTTTTTATATCAATTGCATAGGCATCAGGATAAAGAAGCGTCAGTCTTTTGCCCACATTGGCAAGTCCAAGGCCACCGCTCTTTTGAAGAAGAGTGTTTGTCTGTTCCTGTTTTTGATAGCTATTTCTAATGGAAAATAAGATTGAACTTCCCCATGTTTTTAATTTGATATCAATAAATATCTGGTCTTCACTCGTGTTCTTTGAATGCTTAAAAGCATTTTCAATAAATACGATTAACAGCATTGGTGCTATTTTAATATTTGTATCTGTGAGCTCATCTATATCTGTTGTTAAAACCAGCCGGTCACCGATACGTATCTTTTCAAACTCAATATAGTTATTGATATAGTTCATTTCATCTTTAAGGGGCACATACATTTCGGTAGCTTCATAGACAGAATAACGCAGCAATTCTGATAATTTTAACAATAAACCAGGAATTTTCTGGTGGTCAGAAATGGATATTCCGTACATATTGTTCAGCGTATTAAATAGAAAATGCGGACTTAGCTGTGATTGTAAAAGGTTAAGTTCACTTTTACTATGTGCAGCCAGGCTTTGTGCGGTGGTGAGTTGATTTTGTGTAACGGTGTGGATCACTTTTACTAAAACGCCAATATCAAAACCCATGATGATCAGCGATATAAAAAACAACAGCAAACTCAGGCTGATTAACCTTGTTGACCAGAATCCGGAAATCATAAAGCCGATCATACAGGCTACAATAATTAAACACATTCCTAAGATCTGTGGTTTAGGCAGGAATGTTAATGTTGAAGACCAAAACTGACATATATATCGGCCCGCAAATAGGCAAAGTATAAAGCATACAGTAGCCGCAAAGGAGAGCTCTTCAGAATCATTTAGCAGTGGATCCAAATAAGCATTTATGGCAATAAAAATAGGTATAGCCACAACAATTGATAATAAAAAATATACGTTGCTGCCAAAGAAGCCACGCACTGGGTTATTTTTTATATCGGTAATTATCATCTTTTTCGATTGATCCATAGTAACAGCAAATCTGGGTAAGTCTGAGAGCAAAATTAAGTTATGTTGACGAAAAGCCCGCTAGCAGTGACCAAAGTCTTTTTTTTGGTTTCTACCCGTTGATCACCCAAAAGACCTGTTCTGTATGCTGCTAGCCAAGTTACAACATATTTTTTTTCTCTGCCGGCTGTAACGAACAATATTTGCTTCATCATTAATTTAAATAAAATCAGATGAAAGCTACCATACTTTTCCTTTTTGCCATTCTCCTGACCCTGGTGAGTGCTGCGCAGACAAAATTGAATGCGATTTCGTCGACTGTTAAAAATGATAAAAATGAGGTTGTTGAAGGGGCAACGGTAAGGTTACTGGCTGCTAAAGATTCTTCGCTGTTGAGCTCGGTAGCTACCGACAATAGCGGGAAATATCATTTTATAAATATTAAAAATGGTACTTACCTGATTACGATAAAGGCTTTAGGGCAAAAGATGTACAGTAGTATTCCTATTGAACTGGATGGAAAAAATAATGATATCGAGCTTCCTGTAATAGTATTACAGTCTGATCAAAAGAATAACCTTGCAGAAGTTGTCATTCAAAGTAAACGGATGCCATTGGTACAAATGGAAACGGATAAAACGGTGGTAAATGTAGATGCAATGATCAGCAGTTCAACAAGTAATACACTGGAAGTTTTAGGGAAAACACCAGGTATAACTGTAGGAACAAATGGAGAAATTAGCTTGAATGGAAGGCAGGGAGTGCTGG
>Ga0233344_1000072_pt1 | contig 19932 bp, 15 predicted proteins | sample GEONDECOMP281_FD_180697 | JGI IMG/M metagenome (GOLD analysis project Ga0233344, IMG submission 180697) | Leaf litter microbial communities from Shasta-Trinity National Forest, California, United States - GEON-DECOMP-281 | ecosystem: Environmental > Terrestrial > Plant litter > Unclassified...
AATTGTTTAATTACTTGTTGTATTGCTCATCGGTCACTTGTTCCATCCAGTCTACAGGAGAGCCGTTTAATTTTTCCTGAATGGCAATGTGGCTCATCGCAGTGGTAGCCGTAGCCCCATGCCAATGCTTTTCACCGGGCATAAAATAGACTACATCTCCCTGATGGATCTCTTCTATCGGTCCTCCTTCACGGCATGCCCATCCTGAGCCCGCAGTAATAATAATCGTCTGACCAAATGGATGGGTATGCCAGGCCGTTCTGGCACCCGGCTCAAAGGTGACCAGAGCCATCGCTACACGAGACGGCTCTGGTGGATTAATTAACGGGTCAATACGTACCGTTCCTGTAAAATATTCTGCCGGGCCTTTTCCCGAAGGTTGTGAACCATTGCGATTGATTTCCATAGATTCTTATTTTTTGTAAATATAGTTAGGTTAACAATTTTTTAACCAAGGATAGAGAAGAAATGCCGAAGGTCCCTGGCCACCCATGAGTAATGATCAAAGGAACTGATCGTTTTCTATGCCCCTGATATGGAGGAAATGTATTTGATGACCATTGATCTCTGCAGTGAAATTTGGATAGGAGTTGATTGGCCAGCGGACCTGTTTTAATCTTAGTTTTAGATCATCAAGGATTGGCTGCGGAATATTTACTGAAAATGGCTGTATCATGTTTTAAAATTGAGGTGTTTTCAGATCATAAAGAAGCCCCGCTTTTTACAGCAGGGCTCTTATTGTTTATTCTTTTATTCCAGTGTTTTTACTCCTGATATTTCGGCTGAGGTTTTTTGATGAAGGTCAAATATAGTCACCTCATTTTTTCCTTTCTTCAGCCAGTTTGCCGGGCAGTACAAGTGAAACTGCGGGCCTACGTTCCAATATCTTCCCAGGTTATGTCCGTTAACCCAAATTACACCTTTTTTAAATTTGCTGAGATCCAGATAGGTATCTGCTGCAGTTTTTAATTCAAAACTACCTTTAAAGAATACACCGTCGTGCAAATCACCCTGGGCATTTAATTTCAGGCTGCTCATATAACTGTCATCCATAGGCAGGTTAAATATTTCCCAGTTAAAGAGTGTCATTCCTTCCAGCGTAACGCGGTCTGTGATTCCTTTACGGTCAATTAGGTATTGGGCGAAATTAATATGCCCCATGTTTTCAACCAGGATTTCCAGGACAGGCTCTTTCACCTCAGTTTCAGGTAATTTAATCGTCCATTTACCGCCATCGCGATAAACACTATCCACCAATTTGCCATTTAACAAGACCAATGCATAATCATGAGGTTCGTTGATGGTCAGTTCGCCGCTCTTGCGACCGATCAGCTTGGTACGGTATACAATAAAGCCACTGTATTGCCCCATGCTCTCCATTGATTTTACCTGTGGAGATTTAATGGCCGCCGGTAATTCATTCCATACGCTGGTGAAAGGCTCCATTTTAAAAGGCGCCACTGCGGTAACTGCTGTTGGTTGAGGTATTTTTGGTAATTTTTGTTTGGTATACTTAGCAATCAGATCACGCAGTGTGAAATATTGGGGAGTAGGCTCTCCGCGCTCATTAATTGGTGCATCATAGTCGTAACTCGTAATATCGGGCTGAAACTGGGTAGCATTAAATGCATTTGCACCGGCATTAAAGCCAAAGTTTGTACCGCCATGCACCACATATAAATTAAATGACCTTTTATGATCAAGCAGATAAGTTACTTGTTTAAGAATGATTGCTTTATCTGGTTTTTGATATTTTTCTTTCCAGTGTGTAAGCCATCCGGGATAGGTTTCTGAACTGAAAGCTGGTACATCAGGATTTTGTTTCGCTGCCTGTTCAAAGTCTGCATCACTGGTACCGCTATCCAAACCTATTGCAGCACCTGCTACGGAACCTGCTTCGAGCATAAAGGGAGCGGCGCCGTCGGCAGTATAAAAAGGTACATTGATCCCATTATCTACCCAAAGCTGATGTAAAGCTTTGATATACTCTTTGTCGTTACCATAACTTCCATATTCATTCTCTACCTGCACCATTAAAATTGGTCCCCCGTTGCTGCACAACAGTGGTTTGATTTGGTTGGAAACTTCGGCAACATACCTGGTTACAGCAGCCATATATCTAGGGTCCATACACCTTAATTTGATATCAGGTATTTTTAGCAGGTAGGGAGGCAAACCGCCAAAATCCCACTCTGCACATACGTATGGTCCCGGGCGGAACAATACCCACATGCCTTCTTCCTGGCAGATCTTAACGAACTCAGCAATATCCCTGTTCTCCGACTTCCAATCAAAAACACCTTCTTTTTCTTCAATATAATTCCAGAAAACATAGGCTGCAATCGTATTACATCCCATTGCTTTGGCCATTTGAATACGGTGGCGCCAATACATTTTTGGAATCCTTGCCGGATGCATTTCGCCGCTAATGATTTGGAAAGGTTTGCCATCCAGCATAAAATCGCTTTTAGTGAGCGTGAAGGAGTGCTTTTGCTGGGCATTTACAGTCCCTGTAAGAAGGACAAGTAAAAGTAATGGGTAGAAATACTTCATTTTTGGTGATGAATGTTTAAAATTAAGCTTGATTGACCAGTTGATATTTTTATCTATAAATGAGGGAAGTTAGGCAATCATAGTTTTAACGCTAGCTAAAACGGTTTATTTTATGACAAAAACCCTATTTCCCTAGGCATAATTAAGAATAATAGTTTAAATATTTGGTATTTTATTTAAACCCTGCTGGTTTTTAAACAAATGGAGAATAATTAACGGATGAATGTGCTTCATAAACTTTACTGCAGCAGGAGTTAAAATAGTCCTGTTTTAAATGTCAGATTGACAATAATAATTTCAGTAAATTCATTTAAAAATAATAATTTAGGCTATTGGTACTAAATTATAAAGATGCTATGTTTAAAAAAGATTGGTTAAAAGCTCTTCCTTGTTTTTTTATTGTTTTATGCACGTTTAATGTGACCAGTGCACAGGGTTTACGAAACCCGGATCAGGGTAAATACACAGCTTACCTGTTTACCTATTTTACCGGTAGTAAAGGCGGTGAGGCGATCAGGTTTGCATTGAGCAATGATGGTTATAACTACAGGGCCTTAAATAATAATATGCCTGTTCTAAACTCCGCGGCGATCAGTGCCACAGGTGGCGTACGGGATCCCCATATTTTGCGGGGTGCTGACGGTAAAACCTTTTATATGGTGGCTACCGATATGAATACAGAAAAGTATGGATGGGGACCAGATTCTGCCATGGTACTTTTAAAATCGAAAGACCTGATCCACTGGGAATCACATGCTATCAATATACCTCAGCTCTTCAAAGAATTTGCTGGTGTGAACAGGGTATGGGCACCCCAAACCATTTATGATCCGCAGCAAAAGAAATACATGATCTACTGGTCTATGCGTGCAGGAACAGAACCGGATAAGATCTATTATGCGTATGCCAATAAAGATTTCTCTGGATTGGAGAGCACACCTAAACAGCTTTTTTATAAAGCAGATCACGGTGCCTGTATCGATGGGGACATTGTTTTTAAAGATGGTAAATATCATTTGTTCTTTAAAACAGAAGGTTCGGGGGCAGGAATTAAAATTGCTGTTTCAAATCAGTTAACACAAGGTTATGTGTTGATAGACAAATATGTACAGCAAACAACATCACCTGTTGAAGGATCGGGTACCTTTAAATTAAACAATAGTGAGGATTATATCTTAATGTATGATCGGTATACAGAAGGTAAATATCAGTTTACAAGAAGTAAAGATCTGGAGCACTTTGCTGCTATAGATGATGAGGTGACCATGAATTTTCATCCCCGGCATGGTACTATAATGCCAATTACAACAGAAGAAGCTGCAGCATTGGCCGGCCGCTGGATGAGTGCCGATGATGTGATCTTATCTGCACGGGCCAAACAGGTTAAAAAGATCAATATTGTGTTGGACGCTGCAAACAGCAAGCTTTATCTGCCGGTAATTCCAGGAACGAAGCTAAACGCTTTTGATCCTCATTTTACTGTTTTCCCTGGTGTAAAGATTACTCCTCAGCTGGCGCAGGATTTTACCAGGGGGCCGGTTAAATATACGGTGCCCATCAATGGAAAAACAAAAACTTATGAGGTAATTGCACAGGAAAACCATAATCCGGTAATCGCAGGTTACTATGCAGATCCTGAGATTCTATATGCCCAAAAAACAGGGAAATTTTATTTATACCCTACAAGTGATGGCTTTAATAATTGGTCGGGAAATTACTTCAAAGCATTTTCATCCACCGATCTGGTGAGCTGGAAAGATGAAGGTGTGATCCTTGATCTGCCCAAAGATGTAAGCTGGGCAAAGAAAAATGCCTGGGCTCCTTGTATCATAGAGAAGAAGATCAATGGCAGTTATCAATACTATTACTACTTCGCGGCTGCATCTAAAATTGGCGTAGCCACTTCAAATGACCCTGCAGGGCCTTTTGTAGATTCTGGAAAAGCTTTGCTGGATAGCTTACCTGCAGGTATTAAGAATGGGCAGCAGATAGATGCAGATGTTTTCAGCGATCCTAAAACAGGAAAAAATTACCTGTACTGGGGCAACAGCTATATGGCAGGAGCAGAGTTAAATGATGATATGATCTCGTTAAAACCTGGCACCACCAAAATACTGACGCCGCATGACCATTATAATGAAGGTACTTATGTGATTTACAGGAAAGGCGTATACTACTTTATGTGGTCTCAGAATGATACCCGGAGTCCGGATTATACCGTTCATTATGGAACATCAGATTCGCCGCTGGGCCTGATCACTGTACCCAAAAATAATGTGGTGATTGCAAAAGATGCAAAAGCAGGCATTTACGGTACAGGGCATAATTCAATTCTTCAGCTGCCGGGTAAAGATGAATGGTATATCGTTTATCACCGGTTTAATTATCCTAATGGTCTTGCGATGGGTGATGCTGCGGGATATAACAGGGAGGTGTGTATCGATAAGCTTGAATTTAATGCAGACGGAAGTATCAAAGAAGTGATCCCAACCCATCTGGGGATTAAACCGGTGAAATTAACAAAAGTGCAATAATATGTTTTTTAGGAAGATATCATCTGCGGCGTTCGTTATGCTATTGCTAACCACAATTAGTTTGGATGTGGTGGGACAGTCGCCAAAAGTAAATACTGCCACGCTCGAACCGTTTCGGTTGCAGGAAGTGCAGTTGTTACCCGGTATTTTTAAAGATGCAGAAACGACCGACCTCAAATATATGCTGGCTATGGTACCAGACAGGCTGCTTGCGCCCTATCTGCGTGAGGCTGGATTAACCCCTAAGGCACCGAGTTATACCAATTGGGAAAATACCGGTCTCGATGGGCATATGGGCGGGCATTATTTATCCGCGTTGGCAACAATGTATGCGTCTAATGGAAATAAGGAAGTGTTAGTTCGGTTGAATTACATGATATCCGAATTAAAAAGATGTCAGGATGCCAATGGTAACGGTTATATAGGCGGTGTACCGGGCAGTAAGCAATTATGGGCAGCGGTAATGAGCGGTGATATTGAGGCGATCAACAAGAAATGGGTGCCGCTTTACAATATTCATAAAACTTATGCAGGCATCCGCGATGCTTATTTATATACTGGAAATGAAACAGCGAGGGGCATGCTGATTAAGTTTAGTGATTGGTTTGTACAGCTTTCCACCAGTCTTTCCCCTCAAAAAATGCAGCAGATGCTGCAAATTGAACAGGGTGGGATCAATGAGGTGCTGGCGGATGTATATTTCCTCACCAATGACAAAAAATACCTGAAGGCAGCTTACAGCTTCTCACATCAGGCAATATTGGATCCGCTGGAAAAAGGGGAGGATAAACTGAATAATTTGCATGCAAATACACAGATCCCAAAAGTTATCGGGTTTAAACGTATTGCCGATGTGAATGGCGATAGCTCCTATAACAAAGCGGCCCAGTTTTTTTGGCAGACGGTTGTAGATCATCGTACTGTTGCCATTGGAGGAAACAGTGTGAGAGAGCATTTCAATCCCTCAGATGATTTTTCTTCCATGATCAATAGTGAGCAGGGGCCAGAAACCTGCAACAGCTATAACATGCTGAAATTAACTAAAGCACTTTTCCTGTCAGATCCAAAAATAAGTTACCTGGATTATTATGAGCGGGCACTATACAATCATATTTTATCTACAGAACGTCCCGGTGATGGTGGCTTTGTTTATTTCACCCCTATGCGGCCCGGGCATTACCGCGTGTATTCACAGCCGCAAAGCAGTATGTGGTGCTGTGTGGGCTCCGGTATGGAAAACCATGCAAAATATGCAGAAATGATCTATGCTCATGATCAGAACAGTGTTTATGTGAATCTTTTCATCCCTTCAAAATTAAGCTGGAAGCAAAAGGGGCTGGTACTTACTCAGCATACTAATTTCCCTGAGGAGGAAAAAACATCTTTAACGATCAGCGAAGTTAAACCAAGCAGTGTATTTGCCATTCATGTGCGGTATCCTTCGTGGGTAAAAGCAGGCAGCTTAAAGTTAATGGTGAATGGGCTGGAATTTAAAACTAATGCACAGCCATCATCTTATGCGGTTATCAAAAGAGCCTGGAAAAAAGGTGATGTAGTTACGGTTAGTTTACCTATGCAAACTAAAACTGAACTGCTGCCAGACGGATCAAATTATGAAGCGGTGGTACATGGCCCAATTGTGATGGCAGCAGAGATCGGAAAGGAAGATATGTCTGGTTTACTAGCCGATGACAGTAGAATGGGGCATGTTGCAGCGGGTAAATTATATCCTTTACAGTACATGCCTATGTTTGTGAGCAACAGTAACGATGATGCCTCTTTTATCCAGCCTGTTGCTGGTGAACCCTTAACCTTTACTGCTGCAGCAATAGTATATCCGGCAAAATATCGATCCTTAAAATTAATACCGTTCTATAAAATACATGATGCCCGGTACGTAGTTTATTGGGAAAAAGAAACGCCGCAAAGCATTGCAGGAATAGCGCAGAAATTAGCGGCAGCGGAAGCAGCTTCGGCTGGTCTTGCTGCAATCACTTTAGATGTAGTCATTGCCGGGGAGCAGCAGCCAGAGTCTGATCATTTTATAGAAAACGAAAATTCTGCAGCAGGTGTTAGCCGCGACAGACATTGGCGCAATGCAACAGGATGGTTTAGTTATAAAATGACTAACAAGAATAAGGAAACTGCCAGTTTACGGATCACTTATCTGGATGGCGGCCAGGACAAACAGTTCTCTATACTGGTAAATGATCAGCTGATTGCAAAAGTTGAAACTGACGATAGTCATGGTGCTGACTTTTATACCATAGATTACCCTGTTTCAGAAGATATAACTAAAGCAGATGGCCAGCTAACCGTTAAGTTTTTAGCTGCTGAGGGGTCAACTACTGCTAATATTTATGAAGTAAGATTAATAAAAAAATAAAATGAAAAAGCTCTCCGTTATATTTATAGTAATGATGTGTGTTGTGCTGACCAGTAATTTGAAAGCGCAAACTTCAAATCTGGCCCTAACTCCGCCAATGGGCTGGAATAGTTACAATTGTTTTGGCTCAGCAGTGCATGAAGATGAAGTAAAGGCTAATAGTCTGTATATGGCTAAAAACCTGAAACAGCATGGCTGGCAGTATGTGGTGGTGGATTTTTTATGGTCGTACGATAATCCTCCCGGAAGCAATATTGGTAATCCATTTCAGAAAAACCTGGAAGACGGCTCTTTTGTACCCTGGTTAACAATGGATAAATGGGGAAGATTATTGCCTCAGCCTACAAAATTCCCTTCGTCATTTGGAAATAAAGGATTTAAGCCGCTGGCTGATTATGTACATTCATTGGGCCTTAAATTTGGTATCCATGTTATGCGTGGTATTCCAAGGCAAGCAGTTTGGGCAAAATCACCGGTATTAGGCACCAAAGGTATTACTGCCGATATGATCGCCGATACTAGCTCTAAGTGTACCTGGATGAACCATATGTATGGATTAAATATGGCTAAACCAGGTGCACAGGAATATTTAAATTCCCTGCTGAAACTCTATGCGGCATGGGGCGTTGATTTTATTAAAGTAGATGATCTTTCAAGGCCATACAGTACAGCAGAAGTTGCAGGTTACCACAAAGCTATTATAGCAAGTGGCAGGCCAATTGTATTCAGTACATCGCCAGGGGCAACACCGGTAGATAAAGCAGCACACTTAAAAACAAATGCAAACATGTGGCGCATTGCAGATGACTTCTGGGACAACTGGAAGGAAGTACTGCAAATGTTCGATTACGCTAAACAATGGGAAGGAATAGGCGGCCCGGGCCATTGGCCGGATTGTGATATGATACAGATCGGCAAGTTGTCAAAGCGCGGACCCGTAGGCAAAGAGCGTTACAGCCGTTTTACTGAAAATGAGGAGTATAGCCACATGACCTTTTGGAGCATCTACCGTTCTCCTTTAATGCTGGGCGGAAACTTACCTGAAAACAGAGCACAGGAACTGAAGTTGTTTACGAACGATGAAGTGCTGGCTGTTAACCAGCATGGGATAAACCCTCGCCAGTTGTTTAAAACTACCACTACGATGGCCTGGTACTCACAAGTGCCAAATAGTAAAGCGGTGTATGTCGCGCTATTTAATTTGGGAGATCAGCAGCAGGAAATTCCGGTAGATTTTGCTTCACTGGGTTTTAAAAGTAAAGTGGCGGTAAGGAATCTTTGGAAGAACAAAGAAGCAGGTTTTTTTGCCCGGGATTATCAGATCGCGGTTCCTACACATGGTGCTGTTTTATTAAAACTGTCTCCAATGTAAGTTAATAACCGGGAGGTGGCCTTTAGCAGCCTCCCGGAATATTTAACTATGCGTTTTCCAGATCTGCAATGATCAGTTTTTTCATTTTCAGGAGTGCAGCCATCACCCGCTGTCCCCGTTCAGGATCTGTAAAAAGCTTACCTAATATTCCTGGTACGATCTGCCAGCTGATACCGTATTTATCTGTTAGCCATCCACAAGCAACTTCATGTCCTCCATTGGCAGTTAATTGCTCCCAATACTGATCTATTTCGGCCTGTGTATCACAATTGACTACTAAAGATATGGCGTCATTAAATTCAAAGCCATGTGCTGCAGAACTATCCATCGCCATAGCGATAAAATTATTGATCTTAAATTGGGCATGTTTTATAAAACCAGTAGTATCGGCGTCTCCTTCGTTATATTCCATGATCCCTTCAATATGAGATTGTGGAAACAACGCTGTATAAAAATGAATAGCTTCTGCAGCCTTACCGGCATTGGCTCCGGTAAACATTAAGGTTGGACAGAATTTTTGAGGCGTATCACTTTTACTACCTGTATACAATTGCCAGGATACACCATATTGATCTTCTACCCATCCATACTTTATACTCCAGTCATAACTATCCAGGGGCATAAAAACTTTACCGCCTTCAGTCAGTTTGTTCCAGTACTGTTCTGTTTCCTCTGCGGTTTCACTTATCACCATAAAGGAAACTGATGCATTCGGTATGGAAGATGGCCCATCATTCAGCAGCATCAATTTTTGTCCGCTTAGCTCAATGAGCAGCACAAAAGGGGAGCTCTGTATAATTTTCCCTTCGCCAAAAGTCTGGATATAAAAATCAGCTGCTGCTGTAATTTTACCTTTAAGGGTAAGGCATGGATAAATAGAATTGTTCATTATGTATTAGTTTATATGTGGTATACCAAATATACAATCCTTTATAATCATTATAAAATGTCTACGCACAACTTACTGGATGTTCATTGGAAAGAAGCTGATCGAAGCAGCCTTTTCTGCGTAATTCCACAGCTTTTGTGCCTGTTCAGCATCTTGTGCTGCATCACTTAATTTTGCCGGTGCAGGATAACCATACAGTTCATTTTCGCCATCCGGGCCGTAATAGTCACCACCTTTCGCTTTAGGAGAGGTAGCGGCAAACAATGTTGGCAATGCACCCTGCCATGCAGGCATCAATTCTTTGAATTGTGCTAAAGCAGCTTGATAAGCCTCCTTTGGCATATGTCTGGACAGATCAGTTTCCGTTACCCCCGGATGTGCTGCAGATGAAATAACAGGCTCACCGGCAAGGTTTATACGTCTTTGCAATTCCAAAGTAAACTGGAGGTCAGCAAGTTTGCTGATCGCATACTCCCGGTTAGCATCGTACGATAACTCTGATTTTAAATTATCAAAATCAATAGCGGCTGCAAACCTGTGCGCTCCGCTGCTTAAGGTAACCACTCTTGATCCTGGCGTTTGTTTTAACAAAGGATATAAATGTGCCGTTAAGGCAAAATGCCCTAAAAAATTAACACCAAATTGTAATTCGAAACCTTCCGCTGTTGTGCTTTCTGGCGGGGTCATTACTCCGGCATTATTGATGAGGATAGAAAGCTGTGTGTGCTTTTTCCTGATACCATCTGCAAATTCCTTCACCTCTTGAAGACTGGCAAGGTTTAAAACACCTGCTTCCAAAGTGCCTCCTCCGCCAATACCTTTCATTTTTTTAATTGCTTCATCTGCATTTTCAGTACTTCTGCAGGCAATGATCACCTCTGCGCCTGCCTGGTATAAGGCGAGTGCTGTTGCATACCCAATGCCAGAATTTGCACCGGTAACCAGTGCTGTTTTGCCAGTTTGATCTGGTATGTTTTTTTGTGTCCACATCTTTAAATAATTGAACCACAAAATTCAGGAAAAGGAAAACCTTACTTGTACACTAATGAAACCAATAACTACAAAAATCAATCATTGGGTATTTGTCTGAACTGTTTTGGGGTGCAGCCGTTATGCCGCTTAAAAAAGGCAGAGAAATGATTCGGCTCGTCAAAACCCATGGTCCATGCAATTTCTTTTATGGACCAGGTGGTGCTCTTCAATAAAAATTTTGCTTCCTGCACGATACGATTACTGATCAGTTCTGAGGTAGTCTTGCCAGTTACTTCTTTTAACGCTTTATTAAGATGATTGATGTGAATATTTAATTGGCTGGCAAAAGCTTGGGGAGCATTCATCTCTATCCTTTGGTTGCTTAACGCTATGGGAAACTGGCGCTCCAGTAGTTCTCCGAATAATAGCGCGATACGCTCATAAGCATTAGAACCTATTAATAGATTTCTATGATCAGGCTGCATCTTTTGTGCTTCATGAATAACCTCCATCAGGAGGCAACGGATAAGATCATATTTGAAACGGTAATCACTATCCAGTTCCTTAGACATTCTCAAAAAGATGCGCTTAAAATAGACAGTTTCCTTTGGCTTTAATAGGATTATTCCACTATCTGCGTATTTGAAAACCGGAAAATCTGGTGCATTGCCAAAGGCGCTAAGAAAATCGTCGGTAAAGACGCAGATCAATCCACTTTGTTTTTCACTTACCCGTTCCCAATGGTAAGGGATCATCGGATTGGTAAAAACAAGTGCACTTGCCATGATTTCTGTAGAGGACTCCGGGTAATGAATTTTGCTGTGGCCATGTACCAAGCTCACTTTAAAATAGGAACGGCGGGCATAACTAACAGGTTTTCCTTTCTGTAAAGGAAGGTTTTCAATAGTAATAATATTAAAATGCCCCACCTCGCTTATTGGAAGATCTTGATCTTTGTTCACATTTTTATAAAACGTGTTCAGATTTTGGAATGGAACCATAACTCAAAAATACAATTTCTTAAACTTTGAAAGGATATTTCGGCTACAATATTTACTGTTTTGGATACACTTTGAGGGGGATTAATGGTGAATTTTGATACCAACAAAAAGTAATTAACATCATAATCATGGAAAACGGAATAAAAGATAAAGTAGTCGCAATTACAGGTGCGAGCAGTGGCATTGGTAAAGCAACCGCAATTATGCTGGCTAAACAAGGGGCAAGGGTTGTGCTTGGCGCACGCCGTGCAGATCGTTTGGAGGAGCTTACCCATCAAATTATTGAGGCCGGGGGGCAAGCTGTATATGTAGTTACCGATGTTAAACAGCGGAATGACCTTTTAAACCTGGTTCAACTTGCGGAAGAAAAATTCGGCAGGCTCGACGTGATAGTTAACAATGCTGGTATTGGTCACTTATCCCGTATAGACGAACTGCAGGTAGAAGATTGGGAAGAAATGATCGATGTAAATCTTAAAGGGGTTTTATATGGTATTGCAGCTGCACTGCCTGTTTTTCGCAAGCAGGGTTCGGGGCATATTGTTAATATTATTTCTACCTCTGGCATTAAGATCGTACCGCTTCAGGGTGTTTACGCGGGTACTAAGAACGCTGTGCGCACGATTGCTGAGGCGTTGCGACAGGAGGCTGGTGATCAACTGCGTGTAACAGGTATTTCGCCAGGTTTTGTGAATACCGAACTTGCAGACCATATGAAAGATCCGGGTATAAGGGCTGCCATGATGGAACAAATAGATAAGATTGCAATTTCACCGGATGCAATTGCCAGTGCAGTTGCCTTTGCTATTTCACAGCCATCCAATGTTGATGTAGGCGATATCGTAGTGCGTCCTACTGCACAAAATTAACATCATTATTTTGCGTATATTGAGTCTGAAAATATGAAAACATCCATCAAACAACCCCTGGCGTTTAATTCTATATCTGCATTGATGCAGCGTATGGGGTTACCCAAGCCACTTCATCCTTTAGTTGTTTTAATAAATTACGATGAGGTAAAGGTTGATCTTGCAGATGCAGGAAAGAGTCTTGTGCTTGATTTTTATAAGATATCTTTTAAAAATGATTTTCACGGTCAGGTGAAATATGGACAGGGATATTATGATTTTGAAGAGGGAGGATTGGCCTTTTTATCCCCTAATCAGATCGTTACCATGTCTGGTGAAGAAAGTAATTATGATGGATATGCGCTATATTTTCATCCTGATCTGTTCAGAAATTATCCGCTTGGAAAAATGATCAGTAATTATGGCTTTTTTTCTTACGCTGTTTCTGAAGCTTTATTTTTATCAGACAAAGAGAAAAAGGTCATTGCTTCTCTTTTTGATTCCATAAAGAATGAGCTGGAAAATAACATCGATCATTTTAGTCAGGATATATTGGTTTCACAGCTAGAGCAACTGCTTAGCTACAGTAACCGTTTTTACAACAGGCAGTTTATTACACGTAAAGCTGTTTGTAACGACCTGACTTTTAAAATGGATGCCTATCTGGAGAATCGGTTTGATACAGAGAGCACCTCTTTAGCCGGATTGCCGTCGGTGCAGGAGGTATCCGATTATCTGCAGGTTTCACCACGATACTTGTCAGACATGTTAAAGTCACTAACCGGGCAAAGCACACAGCAGCTGATCCACAGTAAACTGATCGAAAAGGCTAAGGATATCTTGAGTACCAGTAACCTAACCATTGCCGAAATTGCTTATGGGCTGGGTTTTGAGCACCCGCAGTCGTTTAACAAATTGTTTAAGCAAAAGACGAAAGTGTCACCTGTAGAATTTCGGCAATCATTTGCTTAATTCCCAAAGGAGAAGTGATTTAACAAATTTTAGGGATTCAATAGTTTAACAATGTTAGATCTGTGACAGAAAGCAGGAATGAAAGCTATAACTTAGTAGCAGCCATTTTCTGGTCTTTAAGAATAGTTAAAGCAATAATAACGTATGTCTCAGAAACTTCCTGAACGAAGCCTTGGCCTTTTACAGGCCACTGCAATAAATATGACCGATATGGTTGGTATTGGCCCTTTTATCACTTTACCTATGGTAATTGGGATGATGAATGGACCATATTTTTTATATGCATGGCTTGCAGGCGCTTTTTTATCTATGGTTGATGCAATGGTTTGGAGTGAGTTGGGAGCGGCTTTTCCATTGGCAGGAGGTTCCTATAATTTTCTTAAAGAAACCTACGGTAAAAATAGCTGGGGCAAATTCATGAGTTTTCTATTTGTTTGGCAAACGATGATCCAGGCGCCATTGGTGATCGCTTCTGCGGCCATTGGTTTTTCTTCTTATTTTTCATATCTCATTCCATTGCCTGTAATTGCCGCTAAAGCTATTAGCGGAGGAGTAGTTATTGCAATTGTGATGCTCTTATACCGCAAGATTGAATCTATAGGTAAAATAAGTGTGGTATTATGGTCGGCAGTACTCCTAACCCTATTCTGGATTATTGGCGGAGGGATTGCCCACGGTAATTTTATGCATCCCATAAAACACATGAATGATGGGCTTACCTTAAACTTTGCTTTTGTAACCGCTATTGGTTTCGCCAGTGTAAAGAGTGTATATAGTTATTTGGGCTATTACAATGTTTGCCATTTAGGTGGTGATATTATCAATCCGTCAAAGAACATCCCACGGAGCATGTTTCTTTCTATTGCTGGCATAGCGGTATTATATTTATGTATGAATGTGAGTGTGGTGAGCGTTATTCCATGGCAGCAGGCAAAGGACAGTAAATTTGTGATCAGCGAATTTATGCAGCAGCTGGCAGGACCGGCAGCGGCAAAAGTAATTACCTGTCTTGTTTTGCTGGTTGCTTTTGCCTCCGTCTTTTCAGCTACGCTGGGCTATAGCAGGGTCCCTTATGCGGCAGCTGCCGATGGTGCTTTTTTTGAAATATTTGCAAAGCTCCATCCAAAAGGGAACTTCCCTTATATTTCACTGTTGTTTTTAGGAGCAGTTGCTTTTATATTTAGCTTGTTATTTAAGTTAAGCGATGTGATTAGTGCCATACTGGCCATGCGTATATTGGTACAATTCATTGCGCAGGCTGTTGGGCTGCTTTTGCTCAGAAGGGCAAGAAAAGAAGTTGAATTCCCTTATAAAATGCCATTTTTCCCCTTGCCGGTATATTTGGCTATCCTGATGTGGGGCGGTATTCTTTTAGCTACCGGGCTAACATTGGTCATTGGCGGTTTAATTGTGATCAGTACAGGAATAATCGCTTATCTGATCAAATCAAAGCTGCAAAAAGAGTGGCCGTTTGCGCCAAAGAATACGTTCCCTGAATGACATCATTCTTAAAACAAGAAATAAAATCCTTTTAAATGCCGGCGGTTAGTTGTCAGTTTTTTTAGCAGCAAGCTCTTTTTGTTTCTCCAGATCAAATTTGAACAATTCTTCTGTTGCTACTAATTTCCGCGTACATTTATCAATGTCTTTACCTTCTTCTGTCCATAAATAGGGGCGGAAACTGTAAGACTTACTGCCATCAAGATTAGCGATAAATTGATTCCATGTAGCCCATCTTAAACCTTTATAAAAGGCAGAAAGATCGCTGTCAAAACAAAAAAGGATAAACTCTCCGTAACCTGCACCAAGCGGTTCCCAGTTTAAGCTGTTTGGCGCCAGGTAATAGATATTTTTTAAATCCTTACCAAATGCACCATAATTAATGGCAAAGAAGCCGCCGGCAGCATCATCAGCAACCAATAGATAATCTGGCTTGTCGCCATATTCTTTAATCGTTTTTCCTTTATTCCATTCCGGAACAGAGCGGTTTAACTTAGTACTTCCTGAACCTAAAATGCGAATCCAGCCATTGTCGATCATAATTCCGCCGGTATTATAAATGATAGCACCCAAAGTAGAATAGGTGGAAACCTGGGCATCATACAATGCATCTTTAGCTTTAGTCGAATCAAGTGCTAAAACCTCTACTTTATTCTTCGCAGAATCAATCCATTTTTGAACAAGTGGCCATGCCGGATCTTTTTTGTTAATCAATTCATCCAGACTTTGCATTTTATTTTGTGCAAAAGTGGCTAAAGAAAAAAAGGTTAAACTCAGTATCAGGAGGTGTTTCATAACGTTATTCATCGAAAATAATTCTTTTCTTCAAAGATAGAATGATAAGTTGAATCTATCAGAAAAAACCTAAATACCTGTCATTTCATTTGCTCCGGCTTTACTCAATTGTTTCGGTGTAAAATGCCAGTGCCAGGCGGATCAGCAATAGCGGCAGTTTTGCCATTCCGGGATAAATTTCCAGCTAAGCAAAGATCCTGCTGAAACAAAAACAACCCTCACTATCACCTGTAGAGATTAGAAACCTGAGTGTTTAAAATAGTATTAACAGCAAATGGCTATAACCTTTTACAGTTACAGCCATTGATAAGAGATCATTATCCGCATTTTGAAGAACCGCAATCTTTGCAGGTTAAGCAGCCTTCCTGGTAATGCAAATTGGTAGAATTACAATTCTGACATTGCTGTTTTTTTGCTTCAGTACCATCTGGTACATATCTTTTTAGTGCACGGGCAACACCATTTTTCCAGGTATTGATAGACTCATCCAGCTGTAGACTATTGATCAGGTCTACCACTTTTACAATAGGCATACCATGTCTCAGCGTACTTGAAATTAGCTTTGCATAGTTCCAGTATTCGGGGTTAAACTTATAAGACAAGCCTTCAATAGTTGTTTTATGTCCGCGTTTGTTCTTGTATTGGAAATCGTAACGTGAACCGCCATCAGCTTCATAATTTTTGATGATTACGCCATCATTGACCCATCTTGGAATCAGGATACCATCTTCGTCATCAGCAAAACCGGTGAAAATTTCATAAGGTTTTCCTTCAATGAGGCCGATAAATGCAATCCATTTGTCTCTGCTGTTTTGAAAGCGGACAATTTCTGCCTCAAGTACTGCGGGTCTTATCGTTGGAAATGCCGTCTGACCATCAGCATCAGTTTCTGGCTTAGCTTCCGTATTGGCAATTAATACTCCGGAACGTGAGCCGTCCCTATATACCGTTACCCCTTTACATCCGGCTTTCCAGGCCTCCATATACAATTCACCTACGATCTCTTCAGTTACCTCTGCAGGCATGTTGATGGTAACGCTAATAGAGTGATCTATCCATTTCTGGATCTGTCCCTGCATTTTTACCTTCTTTAAATAGTCTACATCGTTAGAAGTAGATTTATAATAAGGAGATTGTGCTACCAGGTCATCCAGTTCTTTTTGTGCATAATTCTTTGTCAGATCATGACCGTTCACTTCCATCCATTGCTTAAAGCGGTGATGGAAAACTACATATTCTTCCCATGAATCGCCTACTTCATCAATAAAATCGACGCGTGCATCTTTATCATTGGGATTCACTTTTCTTCTTCTTTTGTAAACAGGCATAAACACAGGCTCAATTCCAGAGCTGGTTTGCGACATTAAACTTGTTGTGCCAGTAGGGGCTATGGTTAGCAAAGCAATATTACGTCTGCCATACTCCAGCATTTCATAATAAAGCTGGGCATCTGCTTCTTTTAAACGAAGGATAAAAGGATTATTTTTCTCGCGCTCTGCGTCAAAAATAGCAAAGGCACCTCTTTCTTTTGCTGCGGTTACAGATGCTCTGTAAGCCTCAATAGCAATGGTTTTATGTATTTCAACGGCAAATTCTGATCCTTCATCACTGCCATAACGCAGGCCCATTGCAGCTAGCATATCGCCTTCTGCGGTGATGCCAATGCCTGTTCTTCTGCCTTCATTCGCTTTAGTCTGGATGTTTAACCATAAATTCTTTTCGGTACGTTTTAATTCTTCACCTTCAGGATCATCATTGATCTTTTGCAGGATCGCATCGATCTTTTCCAGTTCCAGGTCAATAATATCATCCATCATGCGCTGAGCAGAATGAATGTGCTTTTTGAATAAATCCCAGTTAAAACTAGCTTTAGCTGTAAAAGGATCTTCCACATAAGAGAAAAGGTTAATGGCCAGTAAACGGCAGGAATCATAAGGACAAAGTGGTATTTCTCCGCATGGATTGGTAGAGACTGTTTTATACCCCAGGTCTGCATAACAATCTGGCACCGACTCACGGATAATGGTATCCCAAAACAAGATTCCGGGTTCTGCAGAGCGCCATGCATTGTGCACTATTTTTTTCCACAATACTGTGGGATCAATTTCTTTTTGATACAGCGGGGTTTTACTGTCGATAGGATATTGCTGCTGATAAGGTTTTCCAGCTTCTACGGCTCTCATAAACTCATCATCGATACGGACAGAAACATTGGCCCCTGTTACTTTACCCTGTTCCATTTTTGCATCTATAAAATCTTCCGAATCAGGGTGTTTTATAGCAACAGAAAGCATCAGTGCGCCTCTTCTTCCGTCTTGCGCCACCTCACGGGTAGAATTGGAATAGCGCTCCATAAAAGGAACGATACCTGTAGACGTTAAGGCAGAATTCTTAACAGGAGATCCTTTAGGACGGATATGTGACAGATCGTGACCAACACCACCTCTTCTTTTCATTAATTGTACCTGCTCCTGATCAATCTTCATGATCCCGCCATAAGAATCGCCATCGCCGTCATTGCCAATCACAAAACAGTTAGATAAAGAAGCAATTTGGTAAGGATTTCCAATTCCTGTCATCGGGCTTCCCTGTGGAATAATATATTTGAAATTCCTGATCAGTTCAAAAATTTCTTCTTCAGCCAATGGATTGGGATAACGTTGTTCTATACGTGCAATTTCGGCTGCAATCCTGTGGTGCATATCATCCGGAGTTCCTTCATAGATATTTCCGTAAGAATCTTTAAGGGCATATTTATTTACCCAAACCCTTGCCGCCAGATCATCTCCTTTGAAATAATCAAGTGATTTTTGATAGGCTTCATCAGAAGAATAAGTAGTTGTTGGAGTGGTAGGGGCTTCGGCTTTCATATTTGATTTTAATGATAAATATATTGATTCAAAAATACAAAATTGTGAACTCAATCTTGTGTTTTATTTTAAATGTTTACAAGAAAAATACTTAATTTACTAATTTATAGATATTTGATTTTTTTAAAAAGATGAAATGTTTGCAAATTTAATAGGATTGTATGTATTCTTGTCTAAGATGTTGTACAAAAATTACACAATAGGATTGGGTGTTCCTGTAAATGGGGATAGGTGTGCATTTGTGCATGATACAGGAGGAAATGAAGCAATTTACCATTTTTTGCTCGCAGGGACAAATGGTCTTTTACAAAAAAAATAGCTGAATACTTTCTAAAACCTCAAGGGAAAAATTATAGCTACTAACTACTTTGTTTATCAGCCAGCTCCTCATTTCTAAGCCGTACATGATCAGCTAGCAGATAGCTTGTGCCCTTCTCTTCACTTTTGTCCTCTAATCTTAGCAGAACAATCAGCGAAATGATCGGAATCAGGAAGGAAATGAAAAACCAGAACCAAAAACTGCGTCCTCTGCTTTTAGCAAGTATTCCTGCGGCAGTTTGCGGAAAGAAGAGTAAACCAAATAACAATGCTTCCATAAAATGATGATTAAGTTATATATTCTACTAAATCAGCCTTTCTTAATTTTCTATCCAGCCAGAATTTCTTACGCCTGATTTGTAATTATACTTGCTGTTTCCATAATTGAATGTTGGTAATGCTGCTATGCTGGTTACAAAGTTATAAATAATTTTACTACTGTGCATTCTGAACGGCATTGCACAGCAGTATTTGTAATTAAACGGTTAACTCAATTTTAATGCTTTCGCGCATTTCTTTAGCTGCTGAAATCATTTCGATCAGTGCCTTTTTGGTTTCGTCCCACGGTTTTTTAACCCGCAATCCGTCTTTTTAATAGCCACGGGCCATTGCAAAGTACAAATCAAGTTCCTCATTACCTTTCTTTTGTATCACTTCGTGATAACGTTTAGGAATTGCGCCGAAAAGTAACGAATGATTCAGCACCTGGTCAGATTTTATGATAAAGATGCTGCAGCCTTACAAACTGAACTGCAGTGTAGTATAAAATGCCCTGCCTTCTGAAGGTATGATACCCGGGCCAGGGAAGCCGGTGGTACGTCTTGTAAAGTACATCTGGTTGGTTAGGTTGTTTACAGAGCAGGAAAGTTTCCATTTTTTAACCGTATATCCCGCTGTAACATCTATGACATGGTAAGCAGGA
>Ga0233344_1000073_pt1 | contig 19842 bp, 9 predicted proteins | sample GEONDECOMP281_FD_180697 | JGI IMG/M metagenome (GOLD analysis project Ga0233344, IMG submission 180697) | Leaf litter microbial communities from Shasta-Trinity National Forest, California, United States - GEON-DECOMP-281 | ecosystem: Environmental > Terrestrial > Plant litter > Unclassified...
TGGCCAGTATACGTTCTTCCATTTTTTCAGCGGCAGGCGCTAACGCATTGATACCCTCTTTATATATCCTTGAAAAGAAATAGTAAATGGTAAAAGGATTACGATACCATTTATCACAATCAGCCTCTCTCTGCTGATCAATTATTTCTAATAAATAGTTAACAATAGGCTGCGTAGCGGTATTTAATCCGAGGTAAAAAAGAACATTGGCATTTACCACTGCATCTATATCATTGCGGTTACATTCAAAGCTTTTCCAAAAGAACAGTGATTGCAGCGGATATTTAAACTCTCTCAGTATCAACAACCAGTAATCTTTAATCCATACCATATTGGGCCTTAAGGTATACCAGGTATAAAATAAACCAGACCGGCTGCGATTGGCAAGCAGTATTTTTTCGTTGTTCGGAAAATCTTTTTTAAGCGATTGCAGTACTTTTGAGGCACAGGAAGTATTATCGGCGTCTGCAGGGCATAATTTAAATAGAGGCGACCAGGAAGTAAAGTGGTTCCAAACGCCCGCCCTCATCAATTGAAATTGTAGGAAAGCAGCAGAGCGGTCAAGTATTTCTTTTACCTCCGGCAGATGTTGAAGATGAAGTAAAGAATAGCAAATCAGGGAAGTAGGGAAAATCTGGCTCTGAGGGATTGTATCTTTCAAGTGGTCTTCATGACCGATATAACAGCAGAACTCTCCGTTTGGATATTGGTGCTGATGAAGATATTGAACACCTTTCAGGATGGATTTTTCTATATTTGACTGAAGAGCAATCATTTAATTTAAATTAATTGGTTTTTATCAAATCTTTGATGAAACCTGCAAATTCAGTTTCCGGTGATTTTGGTACATGGACTGCAACATACTTTGCTGCATTTTTTCCAATCTGTTCCCATTCATCTATTCTTTGCCAGGCTCTCTCCATGGCTTCCCCAAATGATTCCTCATTTGGATAACCAATAAAACCAGTAACGCCTTCTTCCACTAACTCTGTATTACCGCCGGCATTGGAAATAATTACTGGTCTACCTGCAGACATGGCCTCAACCATAGAAAGGGGTAGGCCCTCACTTCTTGATGGTAATATCAAGGCATGATAATCTTTCCACATGTTTTCAATATCATCGATCTGTCCCGGAAATTCAACATTGCTCACTTGAAGAAGTGCAGCCATATCTTTTAATGCCTTTTCATCAACGCCTTTACCAATAAATGAAATGACCACTGGTCTGTCTTTCCATTTTTGTTCTGATAAGATCCTGATTAATATATCCTGACCCTTATCTAATAAAAATAAGCGTCCTACACAAGCTAATTTATAGACCTTTTTATGGACAGGGAAGGGCACGATGTTACCTGATAATTTAACCGGATTAAAAATTACCTGTCCATTGGGTAAGCGCTTTCCAAATTGTTCTTCTGTTAACCTCAAATTATGATGAGAAACGAAGTAGCATTTTTCTGCCTTTTCTAATGCTTTTAACATGCGTTCACGATCATCCCTGTGAGGCCAGTAAAAATCAACGGCCTTTTGTGCAACAACAGCATATGGAATATTCATCAGTAAGCATTGATAGGCTAATTTTAAGCCATCAAAGTTAATTCCCTGTGAAATAATCACCAGTGCAGGTTTCTGAGCCGTTATGTTATGGATAAAAGAACTGAAATCTTCCCCTTTAAATTCTGCCAGTTTAAGTTTTATTAAAACTTTTTCATAGAGACTAAGGCTTTTTTTTATGATCCTTTTTGGAATAGATCCTTTATTGCCGAAGTCAATTAATGTAACGTTTCTCTGAGACAAACTTTTGAATTCATGATGTTCTCTGTTGACAGCATATTTTAATACAGCTATTTCATAACCAAAATTCAATAAGTGAGGAACACTTCTTCCCCACAGCTCTTCACTGCCTCCCCAATCTTCTGCACAGGTACTTACAATTGCTATTTTCTGCATCCGCTACTTTTCTGCTAGGTCTTTATTGAATAGATTATAATAGTCTCCTTGTAAATTCAGCAGCTCATCATGCGTACCGGATTCTGATATTCTTCCACTGGAAAGTACATAGATATAGTCGGCATGTTTAACAGCCGACTGCCTGTGACTAATGATTAGCGCTGCACGGTTACCAATTCTGATTCTAAATGAATCGAATAGTTCTTTTTCTGCTGTTGCATCGAGGGCACTGGTGGCTTCGTCCAATACCACAAATCTTGAAGTACTGTAAAAGGCTCTCGCTATTGCTAATTTTTGCCACTGGCCAATGCTTACTTCATGGCCATCTTCAAAAATACGTCCCATTATCGTATTGTATCCATCTGGAAATTTATCGATAAAAAGGTCGGCACCAGAGTTTTTTGCTGCCTCTATGATCTCGTCCGGGTTACGTTCACCGTGGATATCACCAAACCGGATATTATCTGCAGCACTTACATTATACTTGCCAAAATCTTGGAAAACCGCACATATCTGCTTTTGATAATCACTGCTCCTGTAGTTTTTAATGTCTGTTCCATTGAGTGTGATCGCACCTGAACTAGGATCATATAATCTGCATAGTAATTTGATCAGGGTAGATTTGCCGGCCCCATTCATTCCTACAACAGCAATAATTTTGCCTGCGGGCATTTTAATATTAATATCCGTTAAGGTAGGCTGATCTGCATGAGGGTAAATGAAGCTCAGATTTTTAAGTTCAAGATCGATCATGGGGTCCTGCGGAATAGGTAATGGGTCAGGATTCTCGGCCACGCTACTTTTGAGATCAAACAGCTCAAAAATACTTTTTACAAAAATATTACTCTGATAAAGAGTTGATATACCCGAGGAAAGACTTTGCATCACATTAAATGACTGTGGAAAAGCCACTAAAAATAGGGTGATATCGCCTACACTGGTATAACCGCGCACACTGCCAATAGCAATATAGGCGATGCATGAAAAGAATCCCATCGTAGCAATAGCAGAGGTGAACAATTCCCTATACGTTCTTTGCTTACTGATTTTTAGTCTGCTGGTTAATAAATCAAACCTAATACCCATATATATATTTCTCAGGTGATCTCCCAGGCTAAAACTTCTGATTTCTTTGGCATGGATATCACTGGTCAATAGGGTACTGAAATACCCGGATTTTCTTTCCATAGCAGTCTGTGCAATGCGCAGTGCATTTTGACTGTCAGCAAAATTGATACGGACCCAAAGGGTTGGAAGAACGAATAAGGCCAGAATTGGAAATAATCTCCAGTCGATAGAGACAAGCATAAATCCTATCACAACGAGACTGATCGTATTTTTAGCAATATCTACCATGGTAAAAACGATTAAGTTTGGTTTGTCACCTCCTATATCTTTTGCTCGTTTTAAAATATCAAAGTACTGTGGACTCTCATAAAAGGAGAGGTCAAGATTGATGGCGCTTTCATGGATTTTATTATCCACGTATTCTGCCACCTTTCCGGATTGTTTTTCTGTAACATAAGTGGAAACGGCTTTAGCTGATGCACACAGTACAGCCGCAAGTGAGGCTAGAATAATGTCTTTTATCACCTGATGTTCAAATACGAGCTGATCTGTACCATGTTTTGATAAGGTATCAATTAATATTTTCAGCATGTATAAGGAAGCAAAAAATAGTCCGCTTTCTAAAATAATGAATACTATTGAAATACTTGTCCATACTTTAGTGGCCGACCAGATCAATTTGATAATCCTTATCAGATTTAGATTGGTACTCAGTTTATGAACTTTAGCAGTAAATGATTTAATCATTGGCGGAGCTTAATAAGATGGAATAGCAGATCAGTAAATAAAGGCATCGAATACCAACAAAAATAATAATTTACCACACTTATGGGTTGTATATTTAATTAAAATGTAATTTCTGTTTTCTTGTTAATATCTTTCTTATGGAAATAATTGGTGATAGCTGTTAAAGTATAACTTGCTAATTTTGATAATGGTTTTTCAATCCAGACATTAAGTGCCCATGAAGTCAGTATGATCACCAATAAAATCCCGTACAATAATAAATCAGCTTGTACACGATCTCTAAAGTACCAATAGAAACATAAAAAATAGATGTGGAAGAGGTAAAACGGATATGCAATCTCTCCGAGGAATTGATAAAAACGATTTCCTTTTATATTTATCTTTTTTAGGGCAACTAATAAAAACACAGCATAGATCACGATTAAAATAAGTACAAAAGCCCACACATGGTGTGAATGCGGCTCTTTGCTATAGGTATCGAGCTGATCTGCTAAAGGTTTGGTACCTATGATGGCGCAGGTAAAATTTATAGCTAATAAAACATATAACCTCCATGCATTTGCCGGCCTCACCTGAATCAAATAAAAGAGCATTCCGGCAAGGAAAGGCAGAACCATGATGTAAGCAGGTAAATCAAGAAATAAAATATTAGCGATACAAAGTGCCAGCATGATGGAAATAACGACTAAGATTCTATTCCATAATTTAAATACAATGATCACAGCTATCAGCATATAAAAAGCCAGTTCTGTCATTAGGGTATGAAAAACGGGGTTAATCATCGGATAACCGAAAGCCATCGGTACCATAGTTAAATTAACCAAAAAGGTTTTAAAAGGATAATTTCCTAAATAGCTGTGGGTATAAATTACTTTCGGTAAGAGAAATGCTACGATACAACTGACCCAAAACAAGGGGTATATCCTTGATAACCGGGTGATCAGAAAATCTTTTAAATTTCTTTTTACAGAAGTCATCGTCACTACATAACCACTTACCATAAAAAACATGATCAGTGCTGTTGTGGCGTAACGGGAGATAAAGGCATACTTCAGATTGGCAGGTACAATTTGGTATACATCATTAAAAGTGTCTGTATAATGCCCGAAAAAAACAAATAACACTGCAAAAAACCTTAATAAATCAAGAGAACCAGACCTTTTGGAAGGAGAGTGCGTTTGTTCGGGCATGCTGTAAATATAAAATTTTATAAAAAATTTCATCTGTTTTTGAACCTTAAACTTGAAAAATACGCTAATCAATATATTAATTATATACAGGATAATTTGTTATAATATCTCTTTATAATATTGATTAAATAAGCATATGTTAGTTCAAAAGTTAAACATGACAGGTACGTACAAGAAAGTGTACGAAACTAAGTGCTGTTAAATGATTGGATTAATCAGGTGATCTACCAAATCAAAAAGTTTGGGATGCTGATCAAGGTCAAGCTTTCTGGCAAAAAGCATATTTGAATTCTTTATTTTTACTATATCAGTATCGTCTAATATTTTAGGACTGGTGTTCCCGGCAGGGCAATCAATATAGCGGTAGTTATTATTAATTATCTTACTTTTTAAGGGTGAATTGAGCAGGATCGTCTGAAAAACAAATTCATCGCTTCCCCAGCAATATGAAAAAAAATGCTGCAGTTCTTTATCTTGTTCTACCTTTTGTACTACAAAAGCAGCGGTATCGGGATGAAGTGTCCAGAACATAGATTTTCCATAAGGATGTAATCCATAAGGAATTTGTCTTTTAGGCAGTATCTTATTGATCAGCCCCTCAACTTTGTATTTTCCCTGAAACTCCCAGTCTGTTAAATAATAATTTTCTATTCTTGCCAACCCTTCTTTCCAATCATGTTTGATATCTATGAAACTTAAAAACTCTTTGCCTGTATGTTTAATAAAGAAGTTATAAATGGCTTCGGCCGGTTGTATAGGGTAATCTTGTCCGCTTAACAAATTGATATACTCGTATTGGGCACCATTTGAAGTAATTTCTTTAATTCCTTCAAATATGGCACTTACAGTACTGTAATCACTTCGTTTTACATTCACTCTGTTTTGGATAAAGAAAACGTTGGGCAAAGTAGCAAGGCATTGATAATGTCTTATATCCAGCTTTTTATCAACATGGATATAAAAATCAAAATTTTTATGATATATATTCCTGATCATTCTTTCGGTCTGCCGGGGGCTGGTATGAGTGATGATCAGGTGTGCAATTCGCATTTTTTTTGATCTTAAAGTTCTGATTATTAAATATAGTTAATGCCTGTAGTGGAGGGTCTGGTCATTTGTCCCTGAATTATTTCGGCTAAATGCTTATTGGCTCTACGATTTTTAAAGGTTCAGAATAAAATAATCAATCTAAATATTACTTTTACAGTAGATGACGCTAACCTCTATTATATCCGTTAATTTTAATCAGCCCCTGGTAACTATTGCTTTCCTTGATTCTATAAGGATGAACGCGGCAAATGAAAACCTGGAAGTTATTTTAGTAGATAACGGGAGTCGTGAAGATCATCAGCTTGAATTTGAGAAGAGCTATCCAGGATTGATCTATATCCGCTCTGAGAAAAACCTCGGTTTTGCCGGCGGAAATAATTTGGGTGTTCATGTGGCCAAGGGAGATTTTCTGCTATTTCTAAATAACGATACCGAAATTACGTCCGGCCTGATCACTGAGCTGAGCAGCGAATTGAATAATAACCAGGAGATTGGCCTGATCTCTCCATTAATCCTTTATTACGATGCTCCTGAAATTATCCAGTATGCAGGTTTTACCGGAATGAATTATATTACAGGTAGAAATGCGAGTATTAGCAGTATGGATGTAAATAAGGGGCAGTACAATGATATTAGCAGTGAAACTGGCTATTGCCATGGTGCAGCGATGATGTGCCGCAGAAAGGATCTTGATACTATTGGTTTAATGGAGGAGCAGTTCTTTTTATATTATGAAGAGCTCGACTGGTGTGAGAAATTTAAAAGAGCAGGTAAAAAGATCTGGTTTACGGGGCGTACCACTATTTATCACAAAGAATCAATGAGCGTAGGTAAGGAAAGCAGTATTAAAACTTACTTTATGACCAGGAACAGGATGCTTTTTATAAGAAGAAATACAGGCCTGGTCAATACGGTTATCTTTAGTCTGTTTTTTATCCTGATCGCCTGCCCAAAACAGGTACTGATATACGTTAAAAAAGGCAGGTATGATTTAATAAAGTGGGTGGTTAAAGGTGTTTTGTGGAATCTTACCCATTCAAAAAACAATACCAGTTTAGGTTTTAAAATTTAAGTATTCATGATTATAATTTTTTGGATCAGTATTTTTCTGATTGTCTATACCTTTGTTGGTTACGGTTTTGTACTGTATTTCCTGGTAAAAATTAAGCGGTTATTTGTAAAGCCGTTCTTATTTAAAAAGGAAGTATTGCTGCCAACGGTTACTATTTTGATTGCTGCCTATAATGAAGAAGATATCATCATAGAAAAGATAACAAATACCCTGGACCTTAATTATCCTAAAGATAAGTTACAGGTAATCTTTATTACCGATGGTTCTTCTGATCAAACAGCCGATAAAATAAGAGGTTTTGATGAGGTGATGCTGCTTCATAAAGATCTGCGCGCAGGTAAAATGGCCGCCATTAAAAGGGCTATCCCATTTATTGAAGGGGAAATTACTGTATTTACCGATGCCAATACCTTTTTGAATAAAGATGCTATCCTGGAATTGGTTAAACATTACCAGAATGCCAAAGTTGGTGCCGTAGCCGGTGAAAAACGAATTATGGTAGAAGAAACAGCGGATGCAAGTTCGGCAGGTGAAGGTTTTTACTGGAAATATGAATCAAAGCTCAAAAAATGGGATTATGAATTATATTCTAACGTAGGGGCAGCAGGTGAATTATTCAGTATCCGCACTGCACTTTATCAGCCGGTGGAAAGTGATACGATCATTGACGACCATATGATCGCTATGCGCATAGCGGAGAAAGGTTTTATCATTGCTTATGAACCAGAAGCTTATGCAATGGAAACGGCATCTGCCGATGTTAAAGAAGAACTCAAAAGAAAGATCAGGATAGCTGCTGGAGGTATACAATCTATTCTGCGTTTAAAACAGGCTGCAAACCCGTTTCACAATCCTGTTTTTACCTTTCAATATATTAGTCACAGGGTATTGCGCTGGACAATTACCCCATTTCTTTTATTCTTGGTATTTATTTTAAATGCAGTGATCGCTATGGATACACCTGGTGTATTTTATAAAGTGTTTTTTGCGTTACAGGTATGTTTCTACGCGCTTAGTCTGATTGGTTTATATTTTGAAAGAAGGAACATCCGCGTTAAGGCACTTTTTATTCCGTATTATTTTTGCGTAATGAATTATGCTGTTCTTGCAGGTATCATCAGGTATTATAAAAAGAATCAAAGCGCTGCATGGGAAAAATCTAAGCGTAAATAACTTTATCCAATGCCAGCTGCAAGATCTCTGCAAACTTTTCATCATTCGGTGGATATAAGAAAGTCCTGTGGTCTCCCGGGACTTCATATACATTGATGCCTTTTTTTGTAAATCCTGCCCATCCGAGGTACTTTAGATCTTCCAGGAAATAAAGTCTTTTTTGAACCTTAAATAAGCTGATCCGAATATCAATAGGACTAAGGGTATATTGTTGCTGTGCAATCTTATAGTTGTTGTAGATCTCTAGCTCATAGGGTGTGAAATGTATTGTTTCGGGCAGTTCAGTTTGAGCAGATTTTTTTGTAACTTTCTGTTTAAGCATGCTGAACTGATAATCCAGCGTTTCTTTGGGATAATTTGAAAATGATTTAATTAAAAAAGGTAATTTCTTAGTCTGGCGGAATAACTTTTTTGATAGCTTGATAAACTTTGGGTCTGAGCGATCATTATTACCGGCATAAGTATCCATCATACCCAGTAATTTGATCTTTTTGCCCATCACATGTAACTGTTTTGCCATTTCAAAGGCAATGAATCCACCCATTGAATAACCCACCAGGCAGTATGGGCCTTCCGGGTTGATCTCCATAATTTCATTGATATATATCCTGGCTATATCTTCCACAGTCGTGGGCAGAACCGCAGGTTTGTTTAAACCTATTGCCTGCAGGCCATAAACAGGCTGATCTTTATCCAGGTATTTAGTAATGGATTTAAAAAGAATGACGTTAAGGCCGGCACCATGAATCAGATAGACAGGATCTTTTGTTCCTGAAGTTTTTATGGGGACTAATGCAGTCCATTTTTCTTCTTCACCCGAACTGATTTTCTTCGCTAGTTTTTCTATGGTTGAATTATCGAAAAGAACAGATAGGGGAAGACGTTTACCTGTTTGTTTTTCAATGGCCGACATTACTTTGACAGCAAGAATGGAATGTCCACCCATCTCAAAGAAATTGTCATGTATACCAATGTTTTCAATACCGAGAACTGCCGACCAGATAACCGATAATAACTGCTCATTTTCACCTTGAGGCAAATGTTCGGTATTTAACAGTTCATTTATTCTTATTCTTGGTTTGGGGAGTGCCAGTTTATCAATTTTATAATTAGGTGTTAAAGGAAATTCTTTAATGACAACCACCTCATTGGGAACCATATATTCGGGAAGTTCTAATTTTAAAGCTGCTTTAAAAGCATCAGTAATTGATTTTGGAACAGCCAATTGATTGCCTGAGATGAATTTTCCTTCTATGGGGTAAACCCCAAAATTTGCGGCTTCATGATTCGGTAAAAGAACATAAGCGACTAATCGTTTTTCTCCCGGAACATCTTCTCTGGCCAGCACAACTGCTTGTTTAATGCCTTCTAAACTGGCCAGGGCTATTTCTATTTCACTGAGTTCTATCCTGTGCCCACGAATTTTTACTTGCTGATCTATTCTGCCGTGGTATTGGATATCTCCGTTGCTCAGGAATTTCCCTAAATCACCGGTCTTATATAATTTAGCGCCTGTGGCTGTACTGAAAGGATCGGGAATGAATCGTTCATCACTCAATTCCTGCTGGTTTAAGTATCCTGCGGCTACACCTGCACCGCCAATATAAATTTCACCGATTGTTCCGGGTTTTGCGAGATCAAATTCCTGATCAAAAATATAGATTTGCGTATTCTGTATCGGATAACCAATTGTAATAAAAGGATCGTCCTTTTTAATTTGTTTAATGATTGAATAGATAGTGGTCTCCGTAGGACCATACATATTCCATAATTCTGATGATCTTTCCAGTATATGATCAGCTAAATCTTTAGGTAAAGGCTCACCTCCGCAAAATACTTTAAGGGGATAGGTCTTATTCCATCCGGAATCCAGCATCATTCTCCAGGTGGAAGGAGTAGCCTGCATGATCGTTATCTTTTTTTCTTCAAGTATATCCAGAAGCAGGCGCCCATCACGTGAAGTCTCCATATCAGAGATAATTAATTCTGCTCCTGTTATCAGCGGAAGATATAGTTCCAGTGCTGCAATGTCAAAGGATATCGTGGTGATGGCCAGTAATCTGTCTTCTGATGTGATACCTGGTTTAGATTGCATGCTGGTTAGCAGATTGATCAGGTTATGGTGCATGATCTTTACTCCTTTAGGTTTTCCTGTAGAACCCGAAGTATACAATATATAAGCCAGGTCAGTTCCTTTTATAGAAATATCCGGAAGCTCTGCTTTATAATCTTTAAGCTCATCCCAAATATTTTCGATAACCAGGGATGTGGCTGTAAACCGAAATTTATCTTTATAGGCATTTGATACCAGCAATAGCCGGGCATTAGAATCAGACAGCATATATTCGATCCTATCCTGGGGATATTTTGGATCAAGGGGGACATAAACAGCACCGGCTTTAAGAATACCCAAAAGTGAAATGAGCATTTCAATGGAGCACTCTGCTGCCAGTCCTATAATATCGCCAACTTTTATTTTTTTCGCTATCAGGTAAGCGGCAAATTGATTAGAATAGTCTATTACCTGAGTATAAGTCAGAGATTTATCTCTGTAGATGACAGCAGTTTTATGTGGGAATTTTTGTGCAGTCTGATAGATCAACTGTGAAAGATGATGCTCACTGGGATAAGGAATAGCAGTACTATTCCATAATTTCAATAATTCTTTCAAGGCGCCTGAATTAATAGTTAGATAATAAAAGTTACATCTAATAGATGTTGCAACAGTTATACTCGTAAATATAGTTCAATTCAGAACTATAAACAATCCCATAATGTAACGGTTATGTTATGTTGCAGATAAAACGCCCAGCTGATCAAATAGTTTTCATCTGAATGAAATTGATTTTTATCGGTTATAAAACCAGCATGATCATTTTCATCTTTGTTTGTGGGCGGCAGTATGCCCCTGGTCGTTTCATTTATCTTTATGCTATCAATTTTGAACAATTTTTCATTGCGCGCTACCTCATTTAAAAGGGAAGGTACCTGGTTAAGATGGTCTGTTAATCCTTCTCCGGTTGCTTTAAGTAAAGCTTCTTTCCTGGTCCATAAAAGGTAAAATTTAGTGATCGGGTCATCGTTTAGAATGAATGATGATTCCTGCTGATTAAAACACATTGGCATCATCTCGCTGAAATTGAAATTACGGTTTACATATTCTATATCAATTCCAATTGGATGCTCACTGATTGCAATGAGCACATAATTCTCGCTGTGGCTCATATTAAACTGAATTTCAGGCAGGGCTGGCTTATGGTTACCGGTATAGCTATACTCGATTTCAGTTGCAGAAAGATGGATGAATTTTGAAAGAAGAATGCGGAGAAAGTATTTGCTGATGATATAACTTTCTCTGTCATTTTGCCGTAGAAACCTATAGGCTTTTTCCAGTTCCTTTTTAGAAAGGACAGCCTTAAAGTCTACTTTCTTATAATGTGTATCTACTTTTATTTTAAATAGATGAATAGAATTATTTGTTGAAAGAGGCTGCCCTTTATAGGGCAGCCAAATAGCGTCTTCTTTTAATAAGCCGTTTTCCACAGAATAATTTCTAAACTTTGTCTAATACAGACTGTAGAATGTGAGCGAAGCCTTCATCGTTAGGAGGATATAAAAAAGTTCTGTGGTCACCCGGAACTTCATGTACTTCAACGCCTTTTTTTGCAAATTCGGCCCATCCAAGATATACCCTGTCATCCAAAAAATATAATCTTTTTTGAACACGGAACAGGTCAACTTTAAAATCAGAAGGTTTTAGATCATAGGTATAATATGCTTTATCATAGCTATCCTGAATTTCAATTTCATAAGGTGAAAAATGGCTATATTCTTCTTCCCGGTGTTTAGAAAGTATTTGCTTGACCCTGATCTTAGTCATCAGCAATTGGTAGTCAAATGCCTCTTTTGGATGATCGATAAATGAATGGAAGAAAAAAGGGATTTTTTTAAACTGGCGTATCAGCTTTTTTGTTAATCTGCCGGCCGTATGATCTAAATCCCTGTTAGTGGCATAAGTATCGATTATGCCCAGGAAGCTGATTTCTTTATCCATTTGCTTTAGTTGTCTTGCCATTTCAAAAGCGATCTTTCCACCAAGAGAGTACCCTGCAAAACGGTAAGGTCCTTCAGGATTTGATTCGATTATTTCTGTGAGGTAAGCGGCAGCGATCTCTTCAATGGTATCTAAAAGCTCAACAGGTCTGTTCAACCCCAAGGCCTGCATTCCATAAACAGGCTGCTCCTTATCCATATATTTACTGATCGAAGCAAATAAAAGCACATTTAATCCAGCACCATGTATCAGGTAAACCGGATCTTTTGTTCCTGAAGTTTTTATAGGTACTAATGAATCCCATTTTTCTTCTTTATCAGAGTTTATTCTTTTAGCAAGCTTCTTTATGGTGGAGTTTTCAAAAAGAGAAGCCAAAGGAAGCCGCTTAGATGTTTGTTGCTCTATAGCAGCCATTACTTTTACTGCAAGCAAAGAATGCCCTCCAAGTTCAAAGAAATCATCCTGTGTGCTGATGTCTTTTATTCCCAGTACGGCCGACCAAATGTCATACACCATTTTCTCAGTTTTATCCTGAGGCATATTTTCATTGTTTCCAGACTGGTGATTTTTTGACAGTGGTTGTGGGAGGGCCTTTTTATCAATTTTATTATTTGGGGTAAGGGGGAAAGCTTTGAGTATTACAAAATCCCCCGGAACCATGTGTTCAGGCAGCTGAAGTTTTAATGAACTTTTCCAGCTAGCTGTTAATTTTGAAAGGTCACTTTCTTTTCCGTCCAGTATAATATAGGCTACCAGACGTATATTACTGGGTATGTCTTCCCTGGCTAAAACAACATTTTGTTTAATGCCACTGAGTTTAGATAGCTGTATTTCTATTTCGCCCAGTTCAACTCTTTGTCCGCGGATCTTTACCTGCTGGTCTATTCTTCCAAAATACTGTATTTCACCATTGTCAGTAAATTTGCCAAGGTCTCCTGTTTGATATATTTTAGCAGATGGATCTTTGCTGAAAGGATTGCTGATAAAGCGCTCTTCTGTTAATAATGGCTGGTTCAAATACCCCGCTGCAACACCATCGCCCCCAATAAATAGCTCTCCAACTTCACCGCGGGCAGCTACTTCACGTTCTTCATTGAGAATATAAACCTGTGTATTTTGTACTGGCCGGCCAATGGTGATCTGCTGATCTTCTTTATTGATCTGTTGAATGATAGAATAAATGGTAGTTTCAGTAGGGCCATACATATTCCATAAGGTTGCAGCCCTGTCCAGCAAGTTATCTGCAAGATCTTTCGTCATCGGCTCACCTCCGCAAAATATCTTCAATGGATATTTTTTAGACCATCCGGAATCGATCATCATTCTCCAGGTAGCAGGAGTAGCCTGCATAACGGTAATCTTTTTTTCCTCCAGCACATCGATCAGCAAACGCCCGTCTCGGGTAGTTTCTTTGTCACAGATCATCAGCTCAGCACCTGTAATTAAGGGCAGATATAATTCCACCGCCGCAATATCGAATGATATTGTTGTAATCGCAAGAAGTCTGTCCTCTGGTAACATACCTGGTTCAACCTGTAAGCTTGTGAGCAGGTTGATCAGGTTATAGTTCATGATTCCAACACCTTTAGGTTTTCCTGTAGAGCCTGAGGTATATAGGATATAAGCAATATCAGTGCCTTTAAGCAATAATGCCGGAGTCTCATTTTTATAATTGACAAGTTGCGGCCAGATATTTTCTATGATAAGTTCAACCGCGTTCGACTGAAATTTTTCACTGTGCGTTTTTGAAACCAATAGGATCGATGCACCAGAATCGGTCAGCATGTACTCTATCCTTTCTTTTGGATAAGAAGGGTCTATAGGGACATAGGTGGCGCCAGCTTTAAGTAACCCCAGCATAGAAATCAGCATTTCTATAGAACGGTCTATCGCTAAACCAATTACATCGCCTTTTTTTAGTCCGTTAACGATCAGATAATCTGCAAACTGATTGGCAGACCTCATCAGCTCACTATAACTCAGCCTTTCGTTTTTATAGGTCACAGCAGTTTTATCGGGATATTGTGCTGCTGCCTTATCTATCAGGGCTGTAAAATGAAGGTCTTTTTGATAATCTACTTTTGTATCATTCCATTGATCTAATTGTTCTAACCATTCTTTAGAATTCTTAATCATCAACTCCCTGATGGTTATAAATGGATCGTTAGAAAGATCAATTAAAAGTTGTTCAAAATCAGCAGCCCATTTTTTAATGGTTTCCTTTTTAAATAACTGTGTATTGTAAGACCATTCAAAAATAAAGCTCGACTCAGATCCGGTAGCGTTTAAAGAGATCTCAAATGTTTCACAAGCCCTGGGATTAGAAATTAGCTGATGGTTGAGGTGGATAAAATCTACCGAACTGTCCATTCCCATATCTATATTAAATACTACGGGTATTAATGGAATACGTGAATGGTCTCTTTTAAGGTTTAAGCTTTTTATTAATTGGCCATAAGTGAATTTTTGATGGTCATAAGCATCAAAAAAATCTGTTTTCTTGGTTTTGAGATAGTGATTAAAAGACATCGCAGGATCAATCAGGCTCCTGATCGGTAATAGATTAACACAATGTCCAACTAAATTAAAGTGTTCAGTAGCTGCCTGTCCTGCCGTTGGCAGGCCCACTACAATGTCGCGCTGGTTACTCTTTAAATAAAGGAAGATCTCAAAAGCATTCAGCAAGGTGTTTACCAGGCTGGAGCCTGATTTTGCACCTGTTGTTTTAATGCGTTCAATAAGATCTAAAGAAAGGGAGTGGTCCAGTCTTTCAGACTTGTAGGTGCGTACAGCTGGCCTGGGATAATCTGTAGGCAGATTCAGAACGGGAACTTTGTTTTTATATAAGTTTAGCCAATAGTTTTTGGTTAGCCTGAATTCTTCACTTTCTTCAAAATTAGATTGTTCTTCAGCATAATCACTGATTTGAGAAGCTTTATCAATGATCAGCTGTATATCCTGTACCCTGGCATTATAGAACCTGCTTAAATCCTGCAGGATAATGCCTGTAGACCATCCATCGGCAATAATGTGGTGTAAAATAAGCGTGAAATAATAAGCCGTTTCACTTTTTTTATGTAAAAAAAATCGAAATAGCGGGTCTTCCTGCAAATTAAAGGTAAGCAGCATCTGCTGTTTAATAAAGCGATCTAAAAAAGCTTTTTGATCACTCTCTGCTGAAATATCTTCAATAAAAACAGGAATTGGCAAGTTTTTATAAATGATCAGCGTTTCTCCATTCGCACTAATGATAGATCGTAACGCTTCATGTCTAAAAACAACTTCCTGTATAGCTTCAATAAAAAAATCGGGCTGAAATGGTCCTTCCAGCGCTAAGGATACAGATTCGTTATAAGCCAGATTTGAATCTTCTTCGCCCAGGACACAGGATAACCAGATCTCCTTTTGGGATTCATTCATTGGTACAACTTTATCTATTTCCTTTCCTTCTTCAAAAGGATCGAAATCAATTTTTTTAAAGCCAATCGTTACGTCTGAAGTAATCATAGGTGGCTTTTGTTTTCTTCGATTTGTAAATATTTGCCAGGCTGTTCCGGATCTTTCACAAACCAGGCAGGGTTACCACTTTGATCTTTTCCCAGCCGGGCGTCAGAAACAGGGGGAATATTTAAAGAATTAATATTTATTTTATGGCTGCCCGCTGCAGCTAATCCAACGGGAATCATGTCTACAGCTAAAAGCTCTTTAATACTTTCTCTAAATGCAGTAGAAATTAGTTCTATCTCTTCCATTGTATGAGCCTCAGTAAGAAAACATGGAAAATTATCCCAAATATGAATACCCCTGATCCGCATTAATGTAAACAATAATTCGCTATAAGGATATTCTTCCTTAAACTTTATTTTCCATAAGGAGCCAAAGTGTGCCACGAAGAGAGGAATATGAAATTCTTTAATAGTATCATTTAATAAACCTGCTAAATAATCGGTGTTTCGATTAAGGTCTTCCTGCAATTTTGGTCCCTTTGCCTTCATATAATCCAGCGATGCTTTGCCTGCCGCCAGTGCCAGCGGATGTCTTACAAAAGTTCCCGCAAAATAGGTAACGCCAATCTCGGGAATAGAGTTGTCTCCATACTGCCAGAATCCACCGTCCAGTGCATCCATATATTCTTTTTTTCCTGCTATCGCGCCAATTGGCATGCCCCCGCCAATAACTTTTCCATAGGTTCCCAGGTCTGCCCTGATTCCAAATAAAGCCTGTGCGCCGCCAGGGTGTGCACGGAACCCTGTAATTACTTCATCAAAGATCAATACCGTTTCAGATTGAAGTGTGATCTCCCTCACTTCTTTAAGGAATTCAATGGGCTGGAATTCAGGTCTTCTGCTTTGTACAGGCTCTACAAGAACAGCGGCAATTTCACCTGCCCTTTCCCTGATGATCTGTAAGCTTTCGTCAGTTCCGTAATCCAGGATCAGCATATTTTGTACTGCTTCGGGCATAATGCCGGGAGCGGCAGGAAAACTTTTTAGTTTTTTAGTTCCTCTGATGATCACTTCATCATTGATTCCATGATAGGAACCAGAAAAAGCAACGATCAGCGATCTGCCAGTTACTGTTCTGGCTATTCTTATTGCACCCAGTACAGCTTCAGATCCTGTATTACATAAAGCTGCACGGTCAAATCCGGTCAATTCACAGATCAGTTTACTTACAGCACCTGCTAATTCATGCTGCGGACCAATTTCATATCCTTTTTCTACCTGATCCAGCACTGCAGCCTTTAATAAAGGGTGCTGGTAGCCTAATAAATTGGAACCGAATCCATTTAAAGCATCTATATATTCGTTGCCATCAATATCCCATAAGTGGCTGCCCAAAGATCTGTTGGTCACAATCGAATAAACAATCTCTTTGGTATACGGCTTAAAGCCGGAAACTACCCGGGGATCTGCCATATAAGATCTGTGTTTCTGGGTATAGGCCTTGCTGCCTGCGGTTTTCTCGTTATAACGCACGATCAGCTGATCAAGAAATTCTCTTTGATAAGGTTGTAAGGACGAAGCATTTTTTTCTATGCGCGCTGTAGCCCCAAACGGTTTTTTTATTTCTATCAATTCCTCTGCTGAAAGATCTGCAGTAGAAAGATTGGATGATTTAGATTGGTCGGGTGTAGCAGCAATTACAGGAGTTGAAACAACAGCATGGTTATAACTAAGGGGCGCTGCAGCTGTCATTAATTCTACTTGTCTGGATAAAAGCTGCAACTGCTGGGCAATCAGTCCCAATGCAGAATCTGCTGGTGCAATATTACTGCTTGCTGGGATCACCTGGTTCAATTGTGCAGAACGTACCCCGGCAGGATGAACAACTTCTTTAGGTAAGCTGCTCTCTATAAAAACTGCCAGCGTATCTATTGTTCCATATTCTTCGTTCAGCTGTCTGAAAGTAATGGGCAAAGCAAACTCCTTTTTCAAGATGATAGCTACTTGTGTAAGTAACAGAGAATCTAAGCCCATTTCAATGAAGCTCATATTTGGTGTAACATCATCCATCTCGATCCCAGATGCATTTTCCAGAATATGTTTTATTTTTTCAACTAGAGCGTCTCTCCTCATGGCAGTGAAGTTATGAGTATTATTTAATTCAACAGTTAAATTAATTCTTGGTTCTGCCCAGTACCTTTTTTTATGGTAGCTATAAGTTGGCAGATCTATTTTTTTTCTTTGCTGCGGCTGATAAAATGATTCCCAGTCTGGTTTTAAGCCGGCTTGCCATATTTTCCCCATTGCATTAAGCAAGGAGTCATAAGACCCCGGACTATCTTTTCTTTCCAGGCTGGCAATGGCTGTAAAATTAGTTTTAATTTTATGCTGCCAGGCCAGTGTAGTTGAACTGTTACCTGGACCAACTTCAATTAAAACTGGATTATCCAGCGATAATATCGTCTCCAGTGCCGGAGAGAAAAGTACTGTTTTTCTTAAGTGTTCTGTCCAGTAGTTTGGATCTTGTGCTGCGGCGTCTGTAAGGAATTGTCCTGTTACTGTAGATACGATTGGTTTTTGCGGTCGGTTTAACGTAATCTCTGCAAAAACTTTTTTAAACTCTTCTAAAACAGGATTCATCATAGATGAATGAAAAGCATGGCTGGTATTTAGTCTCTTATGTAAGATCTGTTTCCCATCCAGCAGTCGCTGAAAAGCATCGATCTCTTTATCCGGGCCAGCTACTACACATAATTTGGGACTGTTAAATGCGGCCATGGATAGTGCAGGAGGTAGCAATTGCTCAATTGCAGAAAATTCGGCACGCACGCTGAGCATACTTCCTTCAGGTAATCTGGCAATCATGTCGCCGCGTTTAGTAATCAGTTGAAGTGCATCTTCCAGGGAGAATACCCCTGCTAAATGCGCTGCAACATATTCACCTACACTATGTCCGCATAATATAGAAGGCTGTATGCCCCAGCTCATCCATAAACTGGCCAGTGCATAAGAGGTTACAAACAGCGCAGGCTGTGTATATTTTGTATTATTTAAATCAATCGCAGCCTGTATATCATCACGATCTGCATAAATAACTTTGCGGATATCCCTGTCTAAATATGCTGATAAAATAGCTGCACATTCATCTACAGCTATTCTAAAGACTGATTCTTTTTCGTAAAGTTCAGCACCCATCCCTATGTATTGTGCTCCCTGACCTGGAAAAACAAAAACAGTCTCACCGGGTAAATGCTTAAGAGGTGCTGGCGTAGTTAATTCGGGTTGTGCCAGGGCTTTCCTCAACTCTTCTGCATTATCCGCAACAATAAAGCTGCGGAAAGGGAAATCTTCTCTTGTGGTTTGCAGTGTATAAGCCAGGTCCTGTAAATTAATACCTGCTTCGGGCTTCAATCTTTTTTCCAGTGCCGGGCGATAGGCCTGTAAGCTTTCGGCAGATTTGGCCGACCATGTAAACAGGTTTTTTCTTCTGCCTTCATCTTTGTTTTTTGTTCCTCTGTGATCGTGTTCTTCTACAATCACGTGAACATTGGTGCCTCCCACGCCAAAAGAACTTACACCAGCTCTTCTTACCTGGTCGGTATCCCATTTCTTTAGCTTTTGATTTACAAAAAAAGGCGACGTTGTAAAATCTATATTTGGATTGGGTTTTTCAAAATTAATGGATGGCGGGATCTCTTTATAATATAAGGCAAGGGTTGTTTTGATCAGTCCCGCTACTCCTGCAGCAGCTGTCATGTGTCCCATATTGCTTTTTATAGAGCCAATGGCACAATATTGATGTGCAGACTGATCGCCAAAGGCTTGTTTTAACCCCTCGATCTCTATTGGATCTCCCAGCGGAGTTGCCGTACCATGTGTTTCTACATAAGATATAGAAGAAGGATCAATATCAGCATCGTTCATCGCCATCACAATTGCCGATGCCTGTCCTGCTGTACTTGGAGCGGTAAAACTGCTTTTAGAACCTCCATCGTTATTTACACCGATACCTTTGATCAATCCATAAATAGTATCACCATCTGCCTTTGCAGCAGCAAGTGTTTTTAACAAAACAACACCAGCGCCATCA
>Ga0233344_1000074_pt1 | contig 19807 bp, 19 predicted proteins | sample GEONDECOMP281_FD_180697 | JGI IMG/M metagenome (GOLD analysis project Ga0233344, IMG submission 180697) | Leaf litter microbial communities from Shasta-Trinity National Forest, California, United States - GEON-DECOMP-281 | ecosystem: Environmental > Terrestrial > Plant litter > Unclassified...
GTGGTGTTATTCCAGTAGCTGGAGGTGCGTAAAAAAGAACCGTCTTGTTGTTCGTTGTCGGATCTGCAGGAGCCGCTAAAAAATTATTGGCGGCCGAGGTAGTAGTTCCAGATTGGGAACTTACACTTAATGTATGCTGATGCGATGGCAGATTAGGGTTAAGCAGGGTAACACTCTCTACACCGCCACTCATTCCCATTACATAAGTGGTACCAGACAATCCGGCTCCCTGATTTAAGATTACACGACCTCTTAAATCCGGTAAGGCAAATGTATTTACTCCATCACCACCATAGGTAGTCCCTAATAACGCAAACAATGCATCGTTTTGTGCGATTGATTGTAACGAACCATTACAATCCGCCCAGCCTACTGGAGCAAAATTACCAGCAAATATTCTTATTTCTCCTAGATAAGGTTCCATATTTTTATTTTTGTTTTAAAAGCGGTTAACTCCTCGACGGGAAAATACCCGTTGTGGAAATACATACATTCATGGTTAAAAAGGGACCCCGGTTTTCATGGGGAATATTACCCCCTGTAGGGCTCACTGAAGCGAGGGAAAGCAGAACAGGTGTGTTCAGCGTAACCGCATATCCGTTCACAGCATAACTGGCCGACTGAGGATTGGTTACAAAAACACATATTTGCGCGAGGTAATCGTCGGAATTATTCAATCCCTGAGTTCCCAGCGCATTTACCACCTGCACATTATGGTTATGCGCAGGCAGCTGCGAAGCAGTAACTGTTACGCTTTCCGTACCGCTTGCCATACCCATCGGGTAATTATTGCCATACCCAAGCATTGCAGCTCCATTAAGTTTAGGCAAATTAAAAGTAGTCACCCCATTTCCACCAAACTGAACGCCTAAAAGCGAAAACAAAGCCTGATTTTGATTAATGGGCAAAGTTTGCCCGCTGCAAGCCAGCCAGCCGCGTGGTACCTGACCGAATGCAAATGTTCTTATCTCACCAAGATATTGGTCCATATTTATATTTTTAAGTCCTTAATTTATTTACTGCCCCTTTGTTACGGGCGTGAAGGGAATATGCCTTGCAGACAGATACAATAATTGATGGCTAGGTTAGGCATCATATTGTTATGTGGCTGGTTGTCTCCTGTCATACTTATTGAAGCAGGATTCAGTATTGCTCCTGGTGCCGGGCTAACTGGTGCATAGGAACGTCCTACTACCCCAGAATTGGCATTGGCTTTAGCAAAACTATTCGTAATAAAAGAACCAGTTACAGGAACAGTAACCGCATTGATAGCGCCACCAACAGGAGTTGCCCCGTTAAATACATGGTTGTGCATTGGTATTTCAGGAGTAGTCAGGGTAACACCAGCTTCACCACCAACCTCACCCAGTGTATAATTCTGCCCACCTGGCAGTTGTCCTGCACTGTTCAGCACAGTGCCCTGAATGTTTGGTAAAGCAAAGTTAGTGGTTCCATTGCCCCCGTAAGTAACACCCAGAATACTAAATAATGCCGAATATTGCTGAATGGGTAAAAGTTGTCCCTGGCAGAGCGCCCAATTCTGAGGATTAAAATTAAAGCCAAATGCCCGGATTTCGCCTACAAAAGCGTCCATAATTTTTTGTTTTAGGTTAAAAAATAATTAGTTTATATTTAGTGATGATAAAGCTAGGGTCGTAAAAAGGAGCATAACAGATCTTACTCATGTCTCTTTGTTTGCTGGCCATTATAGCTTAGCTGGTATAGTAGCCATGTAGAATTATACACCGATTGCCCTTAACGTTATTTTAGTTAAAAGTAATTATCGCCTGAAATAATAACATTGGAATTCCTTAGTCCAGAGACTGTATATATCCGCGTTTTTTTGGGGAAACGTGCTGCTGAAACGATCTCAGCCTTTTTAGTTTTAAAAGCGTAATTTTTCATGTCCGACTTATCTAGTTTACATCAAAAATATGTAAGACACTTCAAAAATTATTCATTCATTTTATTCATTTTATTCATAATTTATCAGCCAGATGAGACCTGTTTACGGAAATAAAACTGACTGTGGAGCAGCTATAGATAGTTATAACATCCCATCACCTCTTTATGATGCTCAATAATCTCTTTAACTTGCTCAGCTGTCAGTTCATTTTCCCACCCTCCTGCAACACCCTTCCTAAAAAAACTCTTGCTCTTCTTATTTTTCTCCGTAAAACCACCTTTCGCCTCCTGCTGCTGTAGCTTTTCAAACTTAGTCTCTTCAATTGCCAGTGTTATCTGTTCCATGGTAACCCCGATACCCATAAACTCTGCCGCTTTCATAAAAGTATTTTTCGTATCTGCCAGCATATCCTCGTAACGGATCACCATTACAGGAAAAGGCAGTGTGGCTGTCCAGCTCTCCACATGTCCGCTCCAGCTTAGCATCAATTGCTTAAACTGGTTATTTACATTTCTATTTTTAGATTGGTGCGCCAGACTTCCTTTAGGGCTATTCATTAACTGGATCGCCTCATCAATCGTGCTGTTATTGTGGTTAGCAAAAGAGCCTGCAACATCTAAGGGGTTACGAATAAAATATAGCGCACATAAAGTAGGGCTATCAGGCACAATAGGCATTTCATTCCTATTTTCTGTATATGCGTCATGAATTTTTACAAATAGCCTGTCTTTTTGATACAGGCCGGCCTGATGCTCAAAAACCTCGGGCAATAAATTCTTCACCTCGCTATCATATAAATAAGTAGAATCTACATCGGTACAATTTTCAAAAATCCCGCGTGATGAAAAAATACCGTCTGTTTTCATCTCATTGATATTCAAATCACCATCACCCAATAAAGCGGTTAAGAAAGCCCTGAACCAGGTATTACCGCTCTTAGGATAAGAGGCCAGCCATACGATCTTCTTAGGCGTTTTTATTACATCTGTCATCAGCTTATAAATTAGAATTTACCAGAGCAAGCACCTTCTCAATTGTATTCCCATGTGCAGGCCTGCTAATCTGATAAACAGGTACCTCTCCTGCCAGTTTCGAGATCATGGCAAAATGAATATTTCTCTTTTGCATGCCGTTCATTTGTACATAGCGATAGGTATTTTGCTGTAAGAGTTTAAAGCCTTTGAGCGCACCTAACTGTTTAATCTCTACCTCTTCGGTTAAACTGTCCGGATCTAAAACAAACACCTGCTTAATCCTTCTGGGCAAAACATCAAACTCATCATGAAAAAACCGGGCATACTTGGCCAGCTCAGGTCTTATTTTATGCTGTTCTTCTGCATCCTCCAGCCCAATCTTGGCAAAGCTATCTTTCCATAACTTAATCATCGGATAAGAGGGAAAGGCTACCAGTACACCATCCGCATTATATTTGAGTACACATACATCATCAGAAAAAACCACTTTCCCTTCTTTTTGCAAAGCGGTTACCGTAGTTGATTTCCCGGCACCAGAACGGCCGCAAAAAAGCACGATTCCATCTTCATGGTAAATGGCTGAAGCATGCATAGGAATCATGTCACGCTGGTGCAAAATCGCAGCCATGGCATTGCTCAGTAAAAAGAGTCGTATACTTTTCTCATCCGCACCCATCTTCGGCTCTACACAGATCTCTTTTCCATTTGAAGCATAATAATCGGCCACACCTGGTATGGAATGCAGGTACTCCGTACTATTCATAGATACCTTTACCATTTTCACTGTGTTTTTTCTCTCCAGTTGCAGGGGCACAATACCTTTAAAAATGCTAAGGTCGGCCGATTCAAATACTGTAGGTAAGAGCTCCGGAAATTCAATTTCTGATTTAATATTCAGGCCAAAGCCCCAATAGGTGTACATGAACAATGATTTAAGTTAAACTGATCCGCAAGTAATCACTGACCAAGTATCCAAATATTTTGTTTAAAAACACAATATATTTATATATAAATCTTCGGTATACATGTTTATCAATATTATTAAATAAATAATATTTTATTGAACTTATTTACCAATGGCATATATTTACGTATGTTAAATCCCGATCAAAAAATCAGCAGGATCAACGATAGATTTCTGGCCAGTATGCTTGGTAATGAAATGGTGATAATGGATACCATCAATGGCAATTACATAGGGCTAAATGTGGTAAGCAGCACCATTTGGAATCACCTGGAGCATGAATTGACCATCACCGAACTGATATCGAAATTATTAGCCGAATATGAAGTAGACCCTTCAGCCTGTGAGGAGGAAACACTTTATTGTTTAAATAAAATGGTAGAGCAGGGTTTAGTAGCAGCAACATAACATGCCTGATATCGTAAATAAGTTAATCCACAAATTTAACACACTAAAGGCCTTATCTTTTAGCATATGGCTGCTTCTTTTAGAAGCTGTAGTTATCTCTGCCTGGGTTAAACTATGTCTCACCTTTTTCCCCTTTAACCGCGTGATGGGTTGGCTGGGCTCTCAGCAAACAGAAAGCAGCAAGGAGGAAGAGGAGCAAACACTTGCTTTGCGCAGGGAGATTAAAAGTGCCCTTAGTCTATGCAAAAAATATGCTCCTTGGCCTACAGAATGTTATACGATGTCTCTTACCGGAAAATTGATGCTTAGGAGAAGGCACTTGAACAGCACCCTCTATATTGGCTTTAAAAGAGATAAATCGGGTCTGTTTTTGGGACATGCCTGGTTAAGGGCAAATGACTTGTATATCTCCGGCTATAAAGAAGCCGCAGGCTTTAACATCAACTTTACGTTTAGCTAATGAAAAGTATCCAGGTATAGTTTTTCTACCTTTTTACGTGCCCACTCTGTTTTTCTTAAAAAGGTAAGGCTTGATTTTAGGCTGGGATCATTAGTGAAACAGGCAATACGTACATGTGTACCCAATTCCGGCCATCCATAATGCCAAACCAGCTGTTTAAGAATAAATTCCAGTGTTTTCCCGTGTAAAGGGTTATTAACTTGTTGTCCTTCTGTCATAAGATATATGCAAAGATAAATAAATTGGTGTGATAAGATGGCGATACGCACACCATGGTTCTGTATTTCAATTTTAGAAACAGTTGCTGGTAAGGGATTTCTGCAGGAAAAAAGGCAGGCAAATAGAATACTTGCCAACAATACATACATTAACTTATTCATCAACAATTGATTACGTTACAACAAAATAAACTAAAAATTTGTTCAACCAATTATTTTCGCGGGAATTTAACTTTATTTAACTTAAATTAAACCATGATATAAATTGCTTCTAATGGAGCGAAAAAAGTACTTAAGTCTTTTTAAGCGATAGGTAAAGGCTACTTACTAAGATGTTGATGAGGAACTGCCAAGGGATTGGTAAGGGTAAACGTATACTTAACCCTTACCAATCCCTTGGCAACCCCTTATCAACATCTTACCAATATCCCTTTTATAACAGTTTTGACATCCTTTAGCTCCAATTTCTCTGGCTGTTGTTTTCAAATTTGATTTCCGTCAGGAAACGCTTACTTGGCCTGTTAATTGTGTATTATTAATAGCTTTGCATACACAGAGCAAATCTGCTCTTTAAGAAAAAGAAATATGAATTTAAATTTAGGTGATTTCGTTCGTTTTGTAGACGAGAATATAGAAGGTTACATAACCCGTATTATCGATAAAGAGATGATAGGTGTTACTGATGCTAATGATTTCGAGATTCCGGTTCTTGCCTCTAAAGTTACCCTGGTACATGGAGAGATTCCAGATGATAATACTATAGTTTCTAACAGACAGGCAACAATTGTTCCTGTAACCGAATTTAAAAAAGAAGGCGTTTACCTGGGATTGGTAACCGATCAGCATAGTACTGCAGTAGCACATTTTCACCTGGTTAACGAAACCTCTTTTCAACTACTGGCTACACTAACTACAGAAAAAGGTGGTAACTATAAAGGTGAATTTGCTGCTATTATTGCGCCTAACAGTGCAAAAAAGATATTTTCTGCCAATCTTGGTGATATCCAGCTTTGGCCAAAGTTTAACATAGAGATACTGTTCTCTACTGCCGCTAACATAGAACCTCTTCTTCCGCTGAGCTACAAAGAAAGTATTAAAGGAAAAGATCTTTCTGTAGCCAAAGTAGAAATTGCGTTGCTGAAACAAAAAGGATGGCTGATTAGACTGGATGAACCAGAACCATTAATTGATGCACAAAAATTAAAAGAAAGCTTTTTCAAGGCCCGATAGCTTGCTCTTAATTTTTAATCATCAATGAAAGCCCAAAAATTACACTATTCTATCAGTACGGTTAGCCGCCTCACATACGATCTGCTTGTTAAGTGGGGCGTACCAGAGGATTTTGCAGCTTATGTAAACCTATTCATTTTACTTCTTCTGCTCAGTATACTGGTGTATGCAGGATACCATGTAGTAAAAAGAATCATTCGTATTGTACTGATCCGTTTTAGTAAACGTTCAGATATCATTTTTTTTCACCATTTATTAAACAACCATTTTCCACATTATATTGCACTGAGCGGCCCACTAATCATTGTTAAGGGGGCTATTCCCATTATATTTATGGATTTTCCGGACCTGATCAAACCGATGAATACCATTACGGATATTTATATGGTTTTGGTGATCATCTGGATGATCATGGCGGTGATCAAAGCTGGTGGAGATGACCTGCGCACAAAACCTGCCTTTCGTGAAAAACCGATGGACAGCTACCTTCAGGTAATTAGAATCATCCTTTTTGCGATCGGGGCAATTGTTATCTTTTCTAACCTCACAGGCCAATCCCCGCTTGCTTTCTTCACAGCAATGGGTGCTATTTCTGCTGTTCTGTTACTCATATTCAAGGATACTATAATGGGATTTGTGGCCAGTATACAGGTAACCGCAAATGATATGGTGCGGATTGGCGACTGGATCACGATGCCTAAGTATGGCGCTGATGGAGATGTAATAGAAATCAACCTCACTACAGTAAAAGTCCAGAACTTCGATAAAACCATTACTACTATACCTACGTACTCACTCATCTCAGAATCTTTTCAGAATTGGAGAGGAATGAGTGCATCGGGAGGCAGAAGAATAAAGCGAGCCATTTTAATCAAACAAGCTACTATTAGGTTTATCAATCCTGATGAAATTGAGCGGTTCAAAAAGATCCAGTCTTTGACCAATTATATTGTACACCGGCAAACAGATATAGATAAAGCGAATAAGACCTTAGGTGCCGACAAATCAGTTTTAATCAACGGAAGAAATCTAACCAATGCAGGACTTTTCAGAAAATATATTGATAACTACTTATCCACTCATCCTGGTACGCATAAGAACATGACCATGATGGTGAGGCATCTTGCCCCTACGCCTACTGGTTTACCTATGGAACTTTATTTATTTACCAATACCACTCAATTGCTGGAATACGAGCATATCATGGCCGATATATTTGATCATACTATTGCCGCAGCCAGCTTTTTTGATTTGCAGATTTATGAAACCTCTGCGTCCGGAGATACCATTTAAAAAAAGAACGCTGCAATAAATTTTTGTTTTAACAGTCTCTAAGCACCGCATAATACTTAAGGAGGATAGTAAGCAAGCGGGAGGGCACTGTGCAGCTTGTTTGTACTTATTCTCTCCCACTGCGTTTCGCCATTATACTTACCACACAATGTGATTTATCTTACGTTTTTATTGCATTTTCTATTCATATAATGATATTTATGTGTAAAATACATAATAAATACATAACTTGTTTCACATTAAAGCAAATGATACTTTCCTTTTTGCAGAATACTTTAAACTATATTTGCAAATATGGGTGGTCATATCCACTCTAAGTGCTGATTAGTAGTAAGACATCCCATTATAAAACAAAATCGCTTCACAAGCTTTGAAAGAAAAATATATTGTAATGAAGATAAATGAAAAAGCAATCTACTTTCCAGGACTGAATGGATTGAGAGCAATTGCGGCAATTGCAGTTGTAATTTCACATACTACCATTGCTTTAAGCACTTTCAATGTGCCGCATAATATCTTTGTAAGCGATCATACGATGTCAAAAGGGCTTTCTCTTGCGGCTTATGGTGTAACTATTTTCTTTGTACTGAGCGGGTTCCTAATTACCTATTTATTACAGGTAGAGAAAGAAACCCAACCCATTGCTATTAAAAAGTTCTATTTAAGACGAATATTGCGAATTTGGCCTTTATATTATATTTACCTTGTGCTCTGTGTGACAACGATTTTAGTCTTCGGGTTAGATCTTAATATTAGTTCACTATTCTTCTACATTTTTTATGCGGCGAATGTTCCATTTATTTTGGGAACAACATTACCATTTCTGGCGCATTACTGGTCTCTGGGTGTAGAAGAACAATTTTATTTATTTTGGCCATGGCTGATTAAAAAGATTAAATATTTAGAGCTTACTATTTTTTCACTAATCGTGATCTTAATAGGAACAAAATTAATCCTTCACTTTTCTTCCCCTGATTCACTTATAGAATTGGCTGTACGGGTTACAAACTTTCACTGTATGATGATTGGTGGATTAGGCGCAATTTTATACATGAAAAAGCACAAGTTATTTATGAAGCTAACTAACAATAAATTGTCTCAAGCATTTTGCTGGATAGTAATGTTCTTTTTAGCAATCAATAAATTTCATTTAATATCGGCAATAGATGGAGAATTAATTGCCATTGTAGCCTTAATTTTAATGATCGGACAAATAGAAATAAAGAATAGAATTGTTAACCTGGATAATGGGTTATTCAACTTTCTTGGAAAAATTTCTTATGGTATTTATGTGATACATCCTTTATTAATCTATCTCTTATCCAAGATATTATATCCTGTTAATATTGGCTCAAATTATAAATGTGTTCTTATTTATATTACGATTACAGGAACGACTATTTTATTGGCTTACCTTTCATATACTTACATAGAAAAATATTTTTTGAAATTTAAAAGCAGATATACAGTTGTAAAAAGTTCTGCAACTAAATTATAAACTAGCCACGCTCAAATTATAAGAAAGCGTTAAAGTAAATCGTCCAATACCTATATTCAGCGTATCCAGCATAATTTTCATCTCACCTTCCTCAGCCACAGCTATAGCATCCGTGGAGATTAAAACAAGCTCTGGTTTAAGCTTTTTACAAACTTCCAGCAATTGATCTTTACCGCCATAAATCTTATAGCCGTATAAGAACATATTGTGTTTCGACTCATCATCATCAATCCAGCCTACTGGCCTCAACTCATGACGATGATTTTGCAGCAGCTCTTTGATCAATAAATATCCACTGTCACCAGCGCCATAAATGATCACCTTTTTATGGGCATACCTGTTCCTGTTGATCACCTCCCCTACCCAGCGGTAGAATAATCTTGTAAAGACTATTCCTAAATAGGTAAGCAGAAAATCGACCATAAAAAAGTAAGGTTCATACGTATCAGCCTTGCCTTTAAGAAATAATACAACAATTAGTATTAGCGTAGATAGTGCAATGATCACAAAATAACCTGCCGCCTCTATTACTTCCATATACCGCCACATGCGGTAATAAAGATTGGTGATATAAAATAAAGAAATCTTTACGCAGATAAAAGTAGCCAGAACCACATAATCATTATCCACCTGCCCGTGCACAGACCTTGCCGCGACTAAAAAAGAACAATAAATAATTAAGATATCAGTGCATACACCTATAATCAGCTTTTTATGAAAAAGGAAAAACCGCAGCATTAAGTTGTTATCCGTATTGCGCCCTTTCAGCCTCAGGTAAGAGAGCTTCTCTTCTGATTCATTATAAACTTTAACTTTCGACAATATAATAGAAAAAACAACTGAGAAGACCGCCAGCATCAGGATGCACAGCAACAAATTATTGATATGGGTTTTATACATTAATACGCATAAAATACCCCATATACCACTAATAGAATAAAGCGTCAATACAGCCTTTTTTTCACTCAAACCTAAACCTACCAGGCGATGTGAGGTATGATCTCTTCCGCCCTGGTCTATCCGTCTGCCAGCGGCAAGGCGTTTTATAATGACCAGCGTAGTGTCCATAATTGGAATCGCCATCAGGCTAATGGGAATTAAAAGAACCAATATGGCAGAAGAAGAACCTTGCTTTCCCTGTACGGCGATACTTAAAAAGGAAAGAGAAAAGCCCAGGAACAAGCTTCCTGAATCACCCATAAAAATCTTTGCAGGTTTAAAATTGTAACACAAAAAGCTTCCGGAGGCACCAGCAATTACAAAAGCCATGGTGGCAAGAGCATCATTTCCGTTTAAAAGTGCTAAAATACCCGAAATTACAGCTACGATACTTGAAATACCAGCTGCCAGCCCATCCATATTATCCAGCAGATTGATCGCATTGGTGATACCAATTACCCAGATAAAGGTTAATGGTATACCTGCCCAGCCCAGTAAACCACCACCAAACATAAATCCGTGGTAAACCAGCACAAATGAACCTGCAATCTGTGCTAATAATTTAACAATAGGTTTTACCTCCCAAATATCATCTGCCAGCCCCACTAAAAACATCACTGTTGCCGCCCCGCAAATCATCCAGTTAACGGCAGAAAGGTGCAGGCTCAGCATCACCAGGCTAAAAGAAATGAAAATACCAATGCCACCCATTAAAGCAGTAGGGCTTTTGTGCCAGCGGTCGTCCCGCGGGTATACCACCCATCCTTTAAAATAAGCTAATTTAATGATCAGCGGTGTAACCACTAAACCAATAATAAAAGATATAAAGCCACCGCCAATTGGCCCCAGCAAAAAGTTCATATTTAATGATTACGTATTAAACTATGGTTTAGATGCAATATCCTGGTTATACCTTGTTCTATGGTTAGCAAGTCTCTATTCAACAATTTAAGCATCTTGGTATTATCAGGCTGCCGCCGTGTCATGTCGCCTTCTTTTAAGGCCGGAAGATGAACTATAGTAGACATAGACCCTGTAATGGAAATAATTATTTTAGCCAGTTCAACCACTTTGATCTCTCTGGAACTTCCAATATTTATCACTTCGTTTAAATGAAGTGATTCTTCAAAAATCCGGGTTGTAGCTTCAATGTTATCATCTATGTAACAAAAAGTACGGCTCTGGTTTCCCTCTCCATAAATAGTGATATCCTCATTCTTTAAAGCTGCCTGAATAAACTTAGTTACCACAAAATCGCTGCTTTGTTTAGGCCCATAGGTATTAAAAAACCTGAAAATTGTAAAGTCTAATCCAAATTCCTTTTGATAGGATTTAAAAAATGCTTCTCCAACGTTTTTCACAATGGCATAGGGCAATCTTGAATTTAAAGGGGTAGTGTGTTCATTTTGTGGAAACTCTACAGGCTCCCCATAAACTTCAGAAGAAGAAGAGTAGAACACCCGTTTTACCCCTGTATTTTTGGAGAGGTTTAAAATATTTTTAATGCCCTCAATATCCTGTAATACGGATATTGGGTTGTTTAGGGTTCTTTGTACACCCACTAAAGCTGCATAATGAAAAACATAGTTAAAACGAAAAGCCAGCATGATTGCAGATAGATCGTTATAATTATTTACATCACATTTAATAAAGGTGAAGTTGTCATGTCCATGCGGGAGATTCTTTAATGTACCGGTAATTAAATTGTCTGCGACAACAATATGATATTGCTCATTTTGAACGAGTCGGCAAGCCAGTGCGCCCGCTACATTTCCCGCTCCCCCAGTAATTAAAATCTTTATCATGTTTACAAAATATACCTTTCCAATCAATTTGCTAATACAAGCTCAATATAGTTTAGATTACACCAATGTACTGTATAAATTTTCAGTTTCTTGAACTAAACGAATATAGGAGTATTTCTGAAGCGCTATTTTTTTTCCGTTTGCAGCCATCTCCATTCTAAGCGATTTATTTACGATCAATTCCTTCAGCTTTGCTGCAAAAGCAACGGGTTCCTGCTCACATACAAATCCACTATAACTATCTTTTACTACATCTCTTACTCCGCCCACATCAGTACAAATCACCCCTTTTTCTGAAGCCATGGCTTCAATTATGCTTACCGGTGTCCCCTCATTTAAAGAAGTCAATGCAATAATATCAGAGCCGGCATTGATCACATCGATATCTTTACGCCAGGAAGTGAATATAATATCTGCCTGGTAACTGGTTTTACCAGCCCTGCAGCAAGTAAATCCCGACTGTATGACCATCTCTGTAATGGGCTTCATCAATTCGCCATCACCTACAATGAACACTTTAAACCTGAGTTCAGGATAATTGTCTTTTAATATTTTTAGCGCCTGGATAAATAAAAAATGGTTTTTAATCGGCGCCAATCTCCCTGTCATAGTAATCACCACTTCCTCTTCCTGTAAGCCATAAAACTGGCGAAAGGCCAAACGTTTCTCTGCCTGGTTTTCTGCAAATTTGCCCAGGTCAAATCCTAGTTTAATCACATGGATCTTATCTGCCGGGGCAATTCTATATTTATGCACCAGATCGTCTTTCTGCTGCTCACTAATGGAAACAATGGCATTGCTAATGCTGGCGAGATATCTTTCTATCGCCAGAAAAACCTTTGTTTTTGCCGGGGAAAAATAGCCATCAAATACATTACCATGATAGGTGTGTATAATTGCTTTAGGCCGATGCACACTGTGGTAGGCAGCTAACCTGCCCAGTACCCCTGCTTTTGCAGCATGGGTATGTACAATATCTGGCTGATAGGCTTTAACTGTCTGCTGAATATGACGAAATGCTTTATAATCTTTTTTAGGATGGATGCTCCTGAACATGTCTGGCACGTATTCATAAGCAATACCCAAATCTTCAAGCATGTAGGCAGAACTCCCTTCATCAGGTTCTTTCATGCCTGCCAATACTTTTGTTTCGTAAACTGAATCTATGTATTTGGATAAATAAGCGACATTATATGTAGGCCCCCCAACGTTAAGCCTGTTAAGCACTCTTAATATTTTAGGCATTGATGAGAGGAGATTTGATCATAAAACCAACATTTTACTAGTCAACTAAATTACCCTGCACGTTCATCATATCCAAATTATTCGCAAATAATTCTATAAAATATAATAATGAGATATATTTTGTTATTTTAACCCCGCTGTTAAGACTCAAATTTAACAGGAAATTCATGATACCTGAGATTACCGCATTTGATTATGTCTTACTCCCCTTTTATCTTTGGCTAATTTATAAGGCAGCATTTTATTACCGCGATAAATACTATCCTGAAGGTCATCAGTACAGACCTTATTTCATACCCGGACTAACAGCAAAAATTGCCGGTGCCATATTTATAGGGCTGATCTATAACTACTATTATGGTGGTGGCGGTGATACTTTTGGTTATCTTGATCACTGCCAGATCATCAATTCAACTTTCATAGAGTCGCCGGCCACCTGGTTCAGGCTAATAACCCATCATGCAGATGAGCACAATCTAACGGATATGCAGGCCCTGTCAAATCTATACTGGTACGATGATACCCCTGCCTATACAACTTCCTGCCTCGGTGCCTTTATTGGGATTTTCTGTTTCACCAAATACCTGGTTATTAATGTCATTATTGCTGGTATATCATTTATAGGCACATGGCTGATGTTCGTCACCTTTACAGAACAATACAGACATTTAACCAAATATATAGCGATAGCTGTTTTATTTATGCCAGGCCCGATAGTTTGGGGTTCAGGCTTATTTAAAGACAGCTTTTGTATGTTTGCTATAGGCTGTTTGATTTATGGCGCATATACCCTGCTTGAAAAAAGGAATTTTAAGATTTCCATTGTGCTGCTGTCATTACTTTCTATTGTAATGCTGGTCCTCATCAAAGCTTATATACTGGTTGCACTATTTCCATTCCTGCTACTTAAAACTGTACTCGTTTATAAAAAGAGGGCGGCGGCAAACCCAAAAAGAAGACCTGCATTTTATATCGGCTTAGCTCTTTTTTTACTGTTGTCTGTGGTAGCGCTTCAAAAATCGGTGAGTTATCTCGCAGCCTTTAGTGTGGATAATGTATTGGACACTATAAAACATCAGCAAATGTACCTGTTAGAGGTTTCTCTGAATACTGATGGTTCTGTTTATGACCTTGGAGATTTTGACCCAACTATAGCCGGAATGGCAAAAATGATCGTGCCTGCAATCAATGTTGCCTTATTCAGACCCTATTTATGGGAATCCAGAAGTATTATCCAATTATTCAATGCCATGGAATCGGCCGCAGTATTGGTATTAACCTTATATCTCCTGTTCAAGAGGAATATTTTTAAAACGCTCAAAAACGTATACCAGGATCCAAACCTGATCCTTTGTTTGTCTTTCACCCTGGTGTTTGCTTTTTTTGTTGGCGTATCCAGTTATAATTTTGGCACGCTCTCCCGTTACAAAATACCATGTACCCCATTTTATATGTTATTTTTGATGATATTGATTTTTAAGGATTTCCCCCGCGAAGAAGTCTTACCAAACACTGAAAAGGATAATTCAGTGGCAAACCCCGGCTAAATTTCACTTCATTACTTCTTTTAGGATATGGAGATAACGCGGAGCATTTGCCGTTACAGAAAAGTATTTCTCTACTCTTTGTCTCGCCTCTTGACCGATCTTTTTCCTTAATTCTGGCTGATCAAATAAGGTTTTAAGTTTCTGCAGCCATTCCTGCTCATCGGCAACCAGGAACCCACTTTTACCATTTTCAATTACCCTATCATTACATCCTACATTGCTGGCTATAGTAGGTATTCCCAATGCCATATACTGAAGTGCTTTTAAGCCGCTTTTACCTAATACCCATTCTTCATTCTGTGGTAGCGGATACACGCCAATATCCATTCTTTGCAAGGTTGCAATTTCCCACTCTTCTTTCCACGCAACAGCCTCGATATTAAGGCCGGGAATATGGAAAGAGGCATCGCCCATTACCAGTAATTTAAACGGCACATATTCCTGTAATCCAAGTAATACATCACTTAATAAATAGAGGTACTGTGAAGTGGAATGGCTGCCACTCCATCCTATAACTAATTCATGGTCGTTACGGTAATGATTAACCGGCACATAGGCAACAGTGTTTATTGTTGATGATATATCCGTTGTATGCTGATTATACCGCTGCGCTATACCATCAAGATATGGTGTACAGGTAATTACATGATCTGCTTTTTTCATCATAAAAATAGGCTTTTCCTTACCCTTTAAAAGAGCCAGAAATTTATTCTCATGGTTAATGTTCTTTAGAAAAACCAGATCATCAATGTCATAAACAACTGTTCGTGCCAGTTTGCAAATCATCCATTCCATCAATGGGGGACCGAATGGTGTAGCCCATAAAAACAGGTAAACAGCATCATATTGACCAATTCTGAAGAGATCTCCCAGTTTACGAAAATAGCCATCGATTGTTCCGGTAATTTTATCAAAAAAATGTCCCTTTTGATACACAATTTTTTGCATTTTTTCTGACATAAAGGAAGATACTTCTACCTCAAACCCATTGGACCGCCAATGCTCAAAATATTGTTCATATTTTAAACGCTGACCGGGTACATATCCTTCAGGGTGCGGGCAAATCACCAATATCCGCTTATTTTTTCTTTCCAACTGCATGCCAGTAAGGTTCGTGATCAGAGAAAACAAGGTCTGTTAATCCTGCATTTCCCATCATCAAAGTTATTTCCTGTTTTGTAAAACGTTGTTCCAGTGGCGTTCCAAACCGATCTCTGGCATCATTCCTGATCACATTAAATGTTTTACCTACATAAAAGTGTAAAGGTATTTGATGTGCCATTCTTTTTAATCCAACAGATTTAAATAAACTACCCACTAAAACCAATGGCATATATACTGTTACAGCAATCAGGTCACAAAAGAAGTTTTTAGTACCAGACGGCATACTGGATATCGATTTTCTAATTCCATCAGAGAATTTAAAAACACCTTTAAAGAATGCACCTCTATTATCCAGATTATAATACAAATAAACTAAAAAATATCCTCCGGTTTTAAGCTTGGAAACACATTGTTTCATGGCAAGCTGTGTATCCGGAATGTGATGTAATACCCCAAGGCTAAACACAAAATCAAAACTGTTATCTGCAAAAGGAAGGTTATCAACAGCAGCTCTTGAAAGCCTCACATTATTGCAATTTGAAAGTAAACCCGCAGCTGCTTCTATGGCTTTGCTGGGATCCACTGCATCAACTGTACCTGCATATTTAGCTACATATTTTGTCCATCTGCCGGTTCCGCAGCCTACGTCAAGCACTTGTTTACCTTTAATCCATTCTTTTTTTACAATATCAAAATAATGTGTAGTGGCAATATCTTCAATTTCCTGATCACTAAAATGATTAAATTTTGTCCACTCCTCTCCAAAGGCTTCTACCGTAATCAAATCTATATTATCATCACTAATGGTAAAATTGTGGATATCATGCTTTGCTTTGCGGGTAATACTTATCGGCTCTGCCTGATACAAAATAGGCGTTATCATAAATTCATTGGTTTAATTATTCCTGCTGCATTATTGTCATCAAAAATACGGTCATAAATAGTGCTGTAAGCAGCTACTCCCTTTTCTAAAGAGAAAAAATCAAGGGCACCTTCTCTAATTTCAACCGCATTATTACTGAATCCCTCACAAATCTGCCGGATGGATTCATCCATTTCCCAGTCGGTAACAATCAAACCGGCATTGTACTGCTTAACGATCTGATCTGTATCCCCGACACCGGCGTTACAAATCACAGGAACTCCCATTGACATCAGTTCACCTTGTTTTGTGGGACTACTGGACATTTTGCTATAAGAGGGCTTAATAAAAAACAAACTGTAATTAAATAAGCTGATCATTAAGGGCACGTCGTCCCTCGCAGCTTCTGTAATGATGATATCGCTAATATCGACATCATATTTTTGAGCAGAGGCATAGATCTCCTCAGGCGGGTTAATGGTTACAAAAAGAAATTTTGCTTTGCCCATTTTCTTTTGAAGTTTTGAAAAGTAACACATCATCTCATCGAGCAAATACCAGGTACCAATACTTCCTAGATATCCGATGACAACATCGCTTTTTTCAATTCCTAATTGTTGTCTCATTTCCTGCTTCTTGTCAGCAGAAACTTTTTCAGGGTCAAATAATCCAGTATCTACACAACAGGGAATAATGGAAATTTTATCCCCATTGAGCCGAAGGCCTTTCCATTTCAGCATCTCCGCTTTACTGGCTTTGGTTAAGGAAACTACCGCAGCAGATTCATTTAAAAATTCTGTTTCCTTCTTTTTAAAGTAATTATATACCGTTTTAAAAACCGGGTTTTTAAGATTCCACAGTCCGCCATCAACACGCTCATCAGCCCAGAAACCCCTCATATCAAATATAAAAGGAATCTGATAGGTTCTGCTCATCCACAGCCCTAGCAGTGCAGGGATATAACTTCGGCAATGAACGGCACTAAAATGCAGGCGGCTATGTAGTAATTTAGCTTTATGCTTTAGCTGGTAATAGTCATAAAGTGTAGAGAATACAGGTGGTGTTTTAGTATATAAAATAGGTTCCCAGGAAATTTCAGCAACAGATAAAAGACTGGAGATAGTCTCTCTATGCACAGCATATCTATCCTTTTTCTCGCAGCTCAATATCGTAAATGAATATCCTTTTTTAGTTAATCCGATAAGGTAAGGTATTACCTGCGACTGCCCCAGGGGATCAGTCATCCCATCATAAGAGATATATAAAATATTTTTTTCTTTTACCGCAGCCATCGATTAGTTTTTAGGGGCGTTAAACCATTGTGCATACCATAATTGGAACATCAGCAAATACCAAACCTGCAAATGGTTTTCTGTTTTGCCTGTATAAAAACTGTTTACAATACCCAGCACAGCCAGGTTATTAAACAAACCATGTTCTTCCAGTTTTTTTATATTCAAATAACTATGTACCATATCTTTCAGTTCCCGTTGCAGCCATTGCTCTACAGGAATGCCAAAACCCATTTTTGGTCGCTCCATGAGTTCTTTGGGAACATACTGGTGCACAATCTCTTTCAGGATATGTTTCTTTTCCCCGCTATGGTATTTATAACTGGTAGGCAGGCGCGCAGCCCATTCGATAATATGCTGATCTAAAAAAGGCTCACGGCCTTCTAAACTGGCCGACATCGTAGCGCGGTCTACCTTCTGCAGGATATCATCTACCAGATAGGTTTGATAATCTACCGCCATCATATAAGAAAGATCATCATATCCTGCTACCAGCTGATCTGTAACATGAGCAGTATACAATTCCAGCACTGGCTGATTAAAAATATGACTAATCTCTGCTGCTGTAAAAGCCTGGGTAAGGTTCTTTAATAACTCTGGTGTGGAAGGATCCCGCAATAGGTTTTTAAACTTGTTATACCGCCCATGAAAGTTATATTGATTACGCAGGTAGGGAATACTTTCAGAGGAAATGCTTCCCATTACAGCCGATAGTGCCAGTCGCAAAGGTTTTGGTACAGATCGTATTTTAGTCCCATATTTGGCGATATAGTCATAACGGTTATAACCGGCAAATATCTCGTCCCCTGCATCTGCGGATAGGGCTACGGTTACCTTTTCCCTTGCCATACGGCTTACGAGCATGGTAGGGATAGCACTGCTATCCGCAAAAGGCTCATCATAGTAAAATGGAAGATCGGGTATGATAGCCAATGCTTCTTTTGCGGTGCAATAGTACTCTGTATGATCGGTTCCTAACCTTGCTGCGATCTCTTTGGCAAAAGGGGCCTCATCCAGCTTTTGATCCGCGCTGCCAATGGTGAATGTTTTTAGCGGTTCCGTACGTTCCTTTTGCAGCAGGGCAGTAACGCAGGTGCTGTCATAACCGCCGCTTAAAAAAACACCCACGGGCACATCGGCAACCATGCGGTATTGAAAAGATTCCTTTAATATGCGCTCCGTCTCTGTAATCGCATCCGGTAAGGATATCGAAAGTTTAGGCTGGTTGTAGTATTCGTAAACATTCCAGTATTGGAAGGTGGAAATAGACTGGGTTTTTAAATCTATTTTAAGCAGATGCCCAGGGGATAACTTCAGCGTATCCTTATAGATACAATGTGGCCAGGAAACATAACCGTATTGCAGATAAGATGCCACAGCCGCCGGATTGATCTGTTTTTTAAAACCAGGATGTTGTAATAATGCTTTCAGTTCTGAGCCAAACAAAAATAAGCCATCAGCATAATAATAATACAAAGGTTTTACCCCTGCCCTGTCACGGATACAGATCACTTCATTTGACCGTTCATCGTATAAAACGATAGCGAACATTCCCCGCCACTGCTGAATACAGTCTTCTCCCCATTCCCGCCAGGCATGCAGAATAACCTCCGTATCAGAATGGGTTTTAAATTTATGACCAAGCTTGATCAGCTGGCTTTTGATTTCCTGGTAATTATAAATCTCACCGTTAAAAACAAGGTGTAAACCATCATAAGACATGGGTTGCCCGGCAACAGCACTCAGGTCAATAATAGAAAGCCTGCGGTGCCCCAAACCAATCTGGCAGGTATCCTGCAGATATAGATCAGCCCCCTGCCCATCAGGCCCCCGGTGTCCCATAGCTGCTGTCATGCAAGCTAATACCAGCTGATCACTTTGCTGTTTAAAATCTATAAAACCAGTTATTCCACACATATATAAGGGTAAAATTATTTAGTAAGTAAATACTTAAAGATAGCTAATGTTCTCCTGGAGTATATTACTGACGGCCTTAACAGGAATGATTTATAAAAATATTTAATGCAACTTTCCTTTTTCCCCTCAATTGAATAGTAAAGAG
>Ga0233344_1000075_pt1 | contig 19588 bp, 20 predicted proteins | sample GEONDECOMP281_FD_180697 | JGI IMG/M metagenome (GOLD analysis project Ga0233344, IMG submission 180697) | Leaf litter microbial communities from Shasta-Trinity National Forest, California, United States - GEON-DECOMP-281 | ecosystem: Environmental > Terrestrial > Plant litter > Unclassified...
CAGCACAAATATTAAGCGTAGTTGGCGAACCTGCCACATCAATGCTGGCATTAATTACTGGACCGCATGCACGAAACGTAATATCATCCAATGCCAGATCGTTTGCCGGTGCACCACCTGGACTATTGTTTTTCATTCTGATGACTACATCTGTCACTCCAGCAGGAGTTTTAAAAAAGAAACCAAACTGAGTCCAAATTGCAGAACCTGCCTTTGGTATGGTGCCAGTTGTGTAAGTACCTAAAATTTCTCCTGTTGTTCTTTCAATGGTAAATGTTACATTCGGTGGATTTATATCACTGGATCTTAGTAAGTTCGTCATCCAGGCTGCAAATTCATAAGTTGTATTTTCGCATAAACCACTTACTGTTTGTTTGTAGAAATAATCTGTAAGAGAAGTACTTGCATTCACAACCATCATGTAACCCCCAGAATCCCCAGTATGATCAGTGGCAGACCACCACACGTTACCTGCACCTGCAGTCGTATTTTCAATGGTATAAGAACCATCATTGGGAAAGCTCTGTGCTTTATAGGAATAAGTAGTAATCCCGTTAGTTAGTTCTCCACCAAAAAGCGACGTACCTGAACCAAAATCGATATCTACAACAGGATCTCCAAGACTACCTGTACATAACTGCGCAGAAACCATATAAGGAATTGCAACTATAACAACCGTCAAAAACAGCTTTGTGATCAAATTTAGTCTTTTTCTTAAAACCTTTCCCATCTTATAGCTTGCTAAAACTGTCTTTGAGGACAGGTAACATGGTATCTGTTATTTAATAAAATCCCTAAAATAATCTCATGAGTACCATTACTTACCGATTGTAATGCTGATGTAGTGGCATCATATGAATAACTCAATGTGATGAGACTACTGATATTGAAGCCTGCCATACCCGAAACAGCATCTTTATAACGATAACCCGCACCAATCCAGAACTTGTCCTGGTAAGCTATTTTGCCATTGATATCAAAGGAAAGCGGAGAAGGTGAGCTATATTTTAGCATTACAGATGGAATAATTGCAAAATTATCATCGATATAGATTTTATAACCCGCTATAGAGAAAAAGTGAGTAACCAGCTTACCTTCATTATAAAGATCATTAGTAGTATAACTGATCTGTTGTGTATACAACTGCTGTCCGGAAAGACCAGCAAAAAACCTGGGGCCATATAACCATAAACCAGCACCTACATACGGTTTGATCTGCGTATTTACCTGTTGCGCCAGCAGAGGATCCGTATTTTCTGCGACCAATAAAGATGAATTGAGATCAAATTTTGTTAATCCTGCATTGATACCTACAGCCAGATTAAAATCACTGCTTATCCCGATATGATAGGCATAAGCCAAAGAAGCATTGGTTTCACGCAAAGGACCTGCCTGATCAGTTAATGCATAAAAACCAATACCATGGTGTGGCTCTGCCGCGCTGTATTCCTGTACAAAACTCCGGCTCATTGGATTATCTCCAGTTCCGGAAAAGGAGTTCGCATTTCCATATAGATAGTTTTTACCTATTGGCATGCTAACAGAGACAAAACTAGTGGTAGGCGCTCCATCAACACCAGTCCATTGTTTCCTGTACCCTAGCTTAACATCAGTATAATTTTCAATGCCTGCCACAGCAGGATTGATCAGTAAACTGTTAAAAATATATTGTGAATATTGTGGAAGCTGCTGCGCAGCCAAAGAACCTGCTGTGAAAATTAAAATTAAAACGCCATTAATCAAACTCCTCATATATTAAACACACAATATCAATTAGACATTTGTTTAACATACTATTAAATCAGAAAATTAAATTAAAGTATCGGAGTTTAAACCAAATTTATAGATGAATTAAACTTCAGCAAGATATTTGTGCACAAAACTAATGGCCATTGAACCCTCACCAACCGCTGAGGCTACTCTGTTCATGGCACCGGCACGTACATCTCCTGCAGCAAAAATACCTGCACAGCTAGTTTCCAATAAGTAGGGATCCCGATCTAGCTTCCAGGTCTTTTTAAAGTCGTCATAATTTCTTAATTCACGACCTGTCTCAATAAAATCTTTATCATTTTTAATAATATCAAGCTTTAGCCAATCTGTATATGGTCTGGCACCAATAAAAATATATAATGCACTCGCTACCTTAGTAACAGTTTCTTTTGTCTTAACATTGATCAATGTTAATTTATCAAGACACTGGTTCCCTATTGCTTCAATAACTTCTGTATTAGGCAAAACATGAATATTATCAGTGTGTCCGATCTGATCGATCAGATAAGCAGACATCGTGGAAGATAGATCATCTTTGCGGATAATAATGCTCACATCTTTTGCAAATTTAGATAAATACATAGCAGCCTGTCCTGCTGAATTACCACCTCCGATAATATATACATCTTTGCCTTTACATGCAGAAGCTTCTGTAGTTGCTGCTCCATAATAAATACCTGCACCTGTAAAATCCTCTACACCTTTAACTTCCAGTTTTCTATAATCTACACCAGTAGTGATCACAACTGATCGGGTAAAGATCTCAGGACCATCATCAAGAACAATGGTTTTATAGCCATCCTTCTGTTTAATATCATTAACAGATTGCGGTGACAAAAATCCTGCTCCTAACCTGACAGCCTGACTCATTGCACGCCTGGTAAGGTCCGCCCCGCTTAAACCAGTTGGAAAGCCAAGGTAATTTTCAATCCTCGAACTTGTACCCGCCTGTCCCCCAGGCGCCTTACGTTCTATCATCAGCGTTTTTAATCCTTCAGAAGCACCATAAACTGCAGCAGCCATTCCTGCAGGACCAGCACCTATAATAACTACGTCATAAATATCGTGGATAAGCTCTGGATTCTTTCCTATTTTGGCAGCAATTTCTTTGATAGAGGGTTTTCTTAAAAAAGATCCATCATCAAAAAATACCAGTGGAAGATCATCATTACTTAATTTATTAATAGTAAGCAAACTAATTGCATCGGGATGTGTCTGAATATCCAGCCAGCGGTATGGAATGAGGTTACTTCCCAGGTAATCTTTTACCAAATGAGATAATGGAGAAAACTGAAAGCCAACCAGCTTTATTCCTTTAAATTCAGGAATATAATCATTTTGCCAATCGTCAAGCAGATCATCAATTACTGGATATAGTTTCTCTTCTGGCGGATCCCATGGCTTAATCAGGTAATAATCCAGTTTTACTTCGTTAATCGCTTTAATTGCGGCCTCTGTATCAGAATAAGCAGTAAGCAATACGCGCTTTGCATCAGGAAATATTTGAATAGCCTTTTCTAAAAAAGCAACTCCTTCCATTTCAGGCATCCGTTGATCACATAAAAAAAGAGCAACTATATCAGAACTATTTTTTAGATCTGTAAGTGTTTCTAAAGCTTCGCCGGCAGATGTAGTACTTATTATTTTGTATTCTTTACCATAATGTGTCTTTAGGTCGCGGCTAATTGCCCTTAACACTTGCGGATCATCATCAATGGAGAAAATTATTGGGAGATTCATAGAGATCTGTTGTAAAAGATTTAATAAATTTAAAAAGAAGCCCTGAGGCAAGATTAATTATCGAGTGGAAAGCAAACCATAAACTCCGTTTGTCCGGGAACAGATTTAACCTTTACGGAACCATTGTGCTGATGAATAATACGTTGTACTACTTCAAGCCCCATACCAGTACCCTTACCCATTGGCTTTGTGGTAAAAAAAGGATCAAAAATATTTGGTAAAGTGTCAGGTCCAATTCCAGGGCCGTCATCAGTGATAAAAACCCTTACAAATTCACCATCCTTCTCGGTTTTTATAGTTAAAGTACCTTTTGTATTGATCTCCATCGCATCAATAGCATTGTCGATCAGATTTGTCCATACCTGGTTAAGTTCACCAATCAATCCTTTAACCGGAGGTAAAGTCTGGTCATAGTCCTCAACAATTTTAATATTGTTTTTTCTTACTTTATAGCCCAGCATGGTAAGCGTATTGCGTATTCCAATATGAATATCGGCAAATTGTTTATCCTGTGCCCGATCCATGTGTGTGAAATTTTTAATGGAACTGATCAGGTCGGCAATCCGCTTAGACGACAGCTCGATATCTTCAACCATTCTTTCCGTGACCAGCAGGTTACTGATCCAATTAAATACAGGCGATCGGCTTTCTGCTGAAATTGCCTCAGCGCACGCTTTAAGATGAATTACAGTAAAATTAAAATCGGCAAAACTCTCCGCAATAACATAACCATTCTCTATTCCTTGCTCTTCAAACCAGTCAGATATTTCGTTTTCAAGTGCCATACGCTGCTTTAGCGTAACGTGTGGATGATCATTTACAGAAAGTACACTGAATAATTCCTTAATGAGGGCATCTACCTGCTGCTCATTAATCTTGATCATCACCATATCCTTAAACATTGTAGGATTTAACTTTAAATGATCCTTCAATGAAACAGAATCACGCACAATTGCAGATGCAGGGTTGTTCAGTTCATGTGCCAGCCCCGCAGAAAGTTTTCCGAGCGCCATCATTTTTTCATTTTGCTGCTGTAAAGCGGTAAAATCACGTACCCTATTGCTCATTATATGTACCAAAGCCTGCGTCAGTTCAAAATGGTTTTTGATCATCTCCTGAACAAGAACAGTCGGGAGACTCATTAATTGCAGCTTACCTATTGCCCTTGCATAACCTTTAGCCTTTACACCCCTTGAATAAGGTAAATAACCTGTAATATCACCTCTGCTAAACGTAGTATATTCACGTCTTGAACCATTCTGGATCATATAATAATTTATGCTTCCCTCTACAATAAGATGTGGTCCGGTAATGTCTTCCCCAGGCTTAAATAATACTTCGCCATCACTTATCTCACGACCTTCACTGTTGTTTATGAACCATTGTAATTGATCTTCGGGAACATTAGTGAAAATATCAAGCGAATTAAGCCAGGCGAGTGTAACTGTTTGCATGGTTTAAATTTAATTAAATAATAGGTCAAAACAATTCAGAAAGCGATATTTTACATTTCTAGTAATATGTAGCCGATTACAGACACTAACTTTAGGATTAGCAAAGACAAATGAGTTTTTATTAAATAAAAAATCCGGGTTAAGCTATAATTTTTAAATCTTTTAGGTTTTACGACAAGATAAATTAATTAAAAAAGCTTTGTTCGTCGATACATTTAGGTTATTCATCGGCACACTGCATTTTAGGAATAATTTATGTAGTTAACTAGCGTTAGAATGACATTAGAAACAATTATTAATGCACTCTCATGCAGTGGCTATTTAGAAATATAACGTCTGCACGAAAATTTAAATTAAGTATTTCATGGTAATATTATTATGCGGTTTATCTGGCGCCGGAAAAACAACTTTAGCTAATAGCGTTAAACATAAGCTGGAAGAATCAGGCACAAATACTGAAATAATTGATGGAGATGAATATAGAAAAATGCTTTTTAAAGAACTAAGCTTCTCTAAAAATGACCGGTTTGAAAATATCCGGAGACTTGGATTTATTGCCAGCAAATTTTCTGCACGTGGTATTGTTACGATAATAAGCGCAATTAACCCATATGCTGAAATAAGAAATGAATTAAAAGAGACCTACCCAAATGTGAAGACAGTATTTGTTGATTGTTCAGTTGAAAAACTAATAGATAGAGATACTAAAGGGCTATACAAAAGGGCCTTGTTACCCGAAGACCATCCTGATAAATTATTTAATCTAACAGGAATAAATGATCAGTTCGATATACCTGTAGCTCCAGATTTGTACTTGAATACGGGGAAGATGGATATTAATGAATGTACATTTTTGCTTTTTCACTTTATTACTAATAATAATTAATCTTTATTATGAGCAGCAAAATTTTAGTTATCGCTGGGATGCATCGGTCTGGCACTTCAATGATCAGCCAATGGCTTCACTGCTGCGGCTTAAATTTAGGTGACAGCATGCTAGGATCAGCCATCGGAAACATCGAAGGTCATTTTGAAGACATGGATTTTTTGAGATTTCATGAAGATACGTTAGTAGCAAATAACTCCTCCAGATTTGGTTTTATCCACAAATCAATATCCAAACTTTCCATTTATCAGAAGGAAAAGCTTAAAGGATTAATTAGCTTTAAAAACGAGATCCATGATGAATGGGGATTTAAAGAACCCAGAACATGTCTGTTTTTGGAACATTATAGAGAAATAATACCAGAAGCCTATTACCTTATTATTGTTAGAGATTTTAATGCGACAGTAAGTTCTTTGGTACACAGAGATTTTAAAAATCTGGAAACTAAATATTTAGCCAGGAACTGGGTACAAAGACTGGTTTGGAAAAAATTTCGTAAAAATAGAAGAGAAACAAAACTATATAAAGAGAAAACTGAATTTTATTTAAATGTTTGGATTACTTATAATGAAGCCATTTTAAAAAATATTAAAAGTCTGTCTAAAAGTAAGTTTATTGTAACTGACCATAATCTACTCTGTGATATCAATACCACAATATTTGATAAACTTGTAAACAAATGGCACTTCTCATTAAAATATGCCGATTTCAACAAGGTTTACAAAAAAACCTTATTAAGTAAAGTTAGAGAGATTGAGCCTTTTATACAAAACAAGGAACTCCTGGATAAAGCTAGAAATTTGGAGACTGAATTAAGAAAATACCTATAAGGTATTAGATTCAAAACTCCAGTTTTCCATCAGTCATTATTCCTGTTATAATCCTGTAAGTCTTTTTCACATTATCTAATATCAATTAGATAAATACCTTGAAGCATTCTAATTTTCCCGATCAACTGTTTAATTTTTCTTGTCCCCAGAACATTTGGTTTTGATCTAGAATTGCGCTGAATTTGGTCTTGGTCTTGATCCCAACATTTGGTCTTGATCCCTTGATCCCGAATGAGGAGAACTTCCTAAGTTAAAAATAAAAAACCCCATTCTATCGCTAGAAATGGGGTTTTCATATGATTTTCGGTCTTGAAAATCTTGGCTCCCTCTGCTGGGCTCGAACCAGCGACCCTCTGATTAACAGTCAGATGCTCTAACCAGCTGAGCTAAGAAGGAATAATGATTTAATCAAATTATTTGTTAATCATTTCTAATTACTATGAATTAACATTTAAAAAAATCAAATTACATTGGACATAAAATAAATAGATCGAAGACCTATTCAATTCTGGTGCAATAGTACGACTTTTGGATCTAACTGTCAAATTTTATCCTACAAAAGAGTAATAAAAATTATCATAAAATCATCTCAGAAGTACCAGATTGCAGGTAACACAATGAATACTAATGACGTTCATTAGAAAACCAAATTATTTATGCCGCGTTATAAAATGCAAATAAGTCCAATAAACCTTGATCTGTTTTTAAATCCGGATCTTTATCTTTAAGAAATGCCATAATCTTATCTTGTTTGTCACTAAATAATGTTTGGATATTCTTGAGCATGCTGACCCCCCAGTATTGTTTTTATAATCGCATGTTGTCGTAGATCCATTTATTGGTTTACTGACATTCCGGCGGATGCTGACCCCACCTGTGGTTATTAAAGATTTTGTAACGGAGCATATTGACCCCTGCTGATTACGTTTAAACCGTCTTCTGCTTGAGCATGTTGACCCCCCTCTTTAATTTGATTTGGCTTACTTAGGTGAATATACCCCCACCTAACCAGAACGCTGATGGCCGGAAAAGCAAAAGCAATGAGTCAGATCAAACAACTTCTTCGCCTGCATGAGCAAGGCGATTCCATCAAGAGCATTGCCCGAAACCTGGGCATCAGCAAGAATACTGTTAAAGCTTACCTGGCCAAACTGTCTGTGGGGAAACTCGCCGTATCAGAGCTTCTGGATATGGATGATCCCGTTCTGAAGGGCAATTTTCATGCTGGTAATCCTGCTTATAAGGATCCCAGGTTCGAACACATGAGTAAGAACCTTGACTATTATTCCACTGAACTTAAAGAAGTCGGAGTTAGCCGAACCCTTCTTTATGAAGAATATATCTCGGGCTATAAACAGGGATACAGCTATTCCCAGTTCTGTTTTCATCTGCGACAGCAACTTATTGCCCGCAGGCCAGGAATGCGACTAGAACATCTTGCCGGTGATAAGCTATTTATAGATTTCGCTGGTAAGCCAATGCATTATATAGATCGCGATACGGGTGCGCTTATTGCATGCCAGATATTTGTAGCATCCCTTCCTTTTTCAGATTATTGTTTTGCCATGGCTGTTCCGAGCCAGCGTGTAGACGACTTTCTACATGCACTTGAATGCTGCCTCCGCGAGATCGGTGGTGCTCCAGCGGTGCTGGTTCCCGATAATCTGAAATCAGCCGTGGTAAAAACTGATCGTTTTGAACCCGAGATCAACCGGGCACTGGAAGACTTTGCAAACCATTACAGCATTACCGTAATTCCAGCCAGGCCGAGAAAGCCAAAAGATAAAGCTTTGGTCGAAAACCAGGTCAAACTGGTTTATAACCGGGTTTATGCCCGTTTGCGCAACAGACAGTTCTTTGATATTGAATCGCTGAACATCGCCATCAGGGAAAAGGTAAAAGCCCATAACCAGACCCGAATGCAGCAAAAACCTTATTGCAGAGAGGAACGTTTTCTGGCAGCGGAAAAGCATCTGCTGAAACCGCTGCCTGCTGAAGGCTTTGAGGTAAAGTACTATGCTGAGCCCAAGGTGGCTAATAACAACCACATTTACCTTGGAAAGGATAAGCATTATTATAGCGTTCCGTTTGCATTTGTTGGAACAAAAGTCCAAGTGATCTATACCAGGAGTCTGGTCAGGATCTACGCACGTGGCAAACAGATTGCCCTGCATATTAGAAACATGCACAAGGCTGGATATTCAACACAGAAGGAACATCTAAGCTCACACCACCGGCATTACCTGGAAAGAAGTCCGGAATATTATATCGCAAGAGCAAAGGAAAAGTCGCCTGAACTCTATACACTTACCCAGCTCATCTTTGGCCAACCAACGCATCCTGAGCAGCTTTACAGGACCTGCGATGGTCTGCTCAGACTGCAGAAGACCGCTTTGCCCGACGCATTTGCAGCAGCATGTGAACTGGCAATCGAGTATAGGAACTTTTCCTACAGGTTTGTGGAACGGATACTGAAGAACAATATGACAGGCCATCAGGATATGGTTAAAACAGAACAATCACTGCCCGAACACCAGAACATTCGGGGAAGCGAATACTATTCACAATCAACACGTAAATACTAAACAATGAATATCGAAACACAACTTAAACAGCTTCGCCTGCACGGAATGAACCGAAGCTGGCAGGCCTTAACAGAAACGAGAAAGCTACATGAGCTTACCTTTAGCGAAGGAATGGAGGTTCTTCTGCAGGCAGAAAGCGATGACCGGGACGGAAAACGCTTTGAAAGGCTACAGGCAAATGCCAACTTCCGTTACAGGGCGTCAATAGAGGAATTGTAACCCATCGGCTAACCCCCTCTTTCTTTGCATAGTCTGTTAAAGTAGCTTTGTTTTTATAAAAAAAGAGCAAAATGAGAAATAACAGTATACTTCATCAAGAGATGTTCAGGCATTATCAAAGTTGGCAGCAAAGCGGTCTGAGCCAGATCGGTTATTGCACCCTTCACGCGATCACCTTTCATAAATTTAATTATTGGGTTCGCAAATTTGATTCTGGAGAGTCTAAGGGAAATTCTTCTTCTAGTGGTTTTCTTTCTGTAGCGATCAAACAACCTTCTACAGACTGTAGAATTGAGATTATACGCACCGATGGTACACGTATTCAGTTTCATGGCGCTGTAGAGGCAGGCTTTATCAAAAGTCTTCTGGACTTTGCTTAGCCTTAATTCCGGTTACCGATATTATATCTATCGTGGCATCACCGATTTTCGTTGTGGAATGGATAGTTTAAGTGGTCTGGTACGGCGTGAACTATCCATTGATCCTACCGGTGGAGAGATCTTTATCTTCTTTAATCGCAAACGTAATATGGTTAAGTTGCTGCACTTCGAAGGTGATGGTTTTGCGACCTATCATAAGCGGCTTGAATCAGGGACGTATGAACTTCCGGCCGCGGCCAACGTGGTCGGCTCTATAGAAATGAGCAGCGAAGATTTGTTACTGATCCTTCGTGGGATCAGCCTGAAAAGTATCAAACGGCGTAAGCGTTTTAGCCTAAAAAAGACAGGCTAAAATAGAGAAATATCTTGTCTAAATGAGCGCAAATGCGTATTTTTAGATCATGATCGAACCGGTTTCAGAAACAGTGACTAGCCTTGATGAGCTGATGAAAAAGCTCAATGAAGTGGTAGGCGTTCTGAATGAGACTTCTAAGGAATCTGCAAAAAAGGATGTGGTGATCGATCAGTATGCTGCAGAAAACATGCAGCTTAAACATGAGCTGTCCAAGCTGAAAACATTAGTGTTTGGCGCAAAAAGCGAGCGATTCCAAGGACAGATTTCTCCAGATCAGATGGCCTTATCTTTTGAAGATGAAGCACCAAAACCGCTTACGGCGGAACAACTGACCCAGAAAATTAACTATACCCGTAAAAAAGCAGCTTTAAGTATTCCCAACCATCCTGGCAGAACTGCTTTTCCGGCCTCTCTACCCAGAGAAGAAAATATCCTTTTACCAGCTATAGATCTGACCGGATACAGAGAGATAGGTCGTGAAATTACTGAAGAACTGGAATATGTTCCCGGAAAGTTATTTGTCAGACAGTACATCCGGCCAAAATATGTTCGTAAAAATACCGATGGCTTTATTGTAGCACCGCTGCCATCACGGCCGATTGAAAAAGGCATTGCTGGCCCCGGGCTATTGGCTCAGATCATTATTGATAAATACGTTGATCACCTTCCTATCTACCGTCAGGTAGAACGCTTCAAACGTGAGGGAATCACCATGTCCGCATCTACACTTTCGGGATGGCTGAATGCCTGCTGCACATTATTGGATCCTTTATACCAGCAGCTCAAAAATCAGGTACTTAAAAGTAGCTACTTGCAAGTGGATGAAAGTCCAATCAAAGTGCTGGACAAAGATAAAAAGGGAAGTACCCACAAAGGTTTTTACTGGCTGTATTACTCCCCTGGCACAAAACAGGTCTTTTTTGATTATAGGCAGGGTCGCGGAAGAGAAGGCCCGGAAGAATGCCTGAAAAACTTTACCGGATATCTCCAGACTGATGGATACGGGGTCTACGAAAACTTTGCGAAACGCAGTGAAATCACCCATATGGGTTGTATGGCGCACGCGCGCCGCAAATTTATTGAAGCAACTGACAATGATGCTGCAAGAGCGGAGCATGTAATCAGCGAACTGCAAAAAGTCTATGCTCTTGAGCGGAGATATCGTGATCAGCAAATTGATCGTAACGAGCTGGCTGCACTGCGTACAGAACATGCTGCACCGATATTGGCAAAACTAAAGGAATGGATGCTTGAAAATTATGTGCAGGTATTGCCTAAAAGCCCTATTGGCAAAGCGCTCCAATATGCATTGTCCCGATGGGAACAGTTGTCAGTTTATCTTGGAGATATAGATCTGCTGATTGATAACAACCAAATTGAGAATGCCGTGAGACCCCTGGCAATCGGTCGCAAAAATTACTTATTTGCGGGTTCCCATGAAGCTGCACAACGAGCGGCAATGTTGTATTCATTCATGGGTACATGCAAGAAAAATGAAGTGAACCCTTTTGAATGGCTACGGGATGTGCTCTCAAGAATTCCAGAACATCATGCAAATAAACTAGATCAACTGCTTCCACAAAACTGGGCCAATCCACATCAATTGCCTAATTCAGGTACTTAGCCGAAGGCTTACGAGGAATTGAATATGGAGGCTGCAAGGGGACTCGACAGGTCCCTTATTGCAAACTTCGCAACAGGTGAGTACATCCCTAAGGGAGAAGCGATATTGGTGTGCGGCTCTACAGGCACCGGGAAAAGTTTTCTCGCATCAGCCCTTGGTCATCAGGCCTGTACCCAAGGGTACAGGGTAGCATATTTTAATGTTCAAAAACTATTGCTGAAAACCAAGATGAGCAGGATTGATGGTACCGTCTATAAGTTCTTTGAGAAGATATCAAAAGCGGAATTGCTTATCCTTGATGATTTCGGATTGACCCATCTCGAACAGCAGCAGAGAATGGACATGATGGAGATTATTGAGGATAGGCATGCATCAAGGGCCACCATTATAGCCAGCCAGCTACCTGTGGCAAAATGGTATGATATCATCGGAGAAAACACTATTGCCGATGCACTTTTAGACCGTATGGTGCATACTTCCTACAGAATTGAACTAAAAGGAGAAAGTCTAAGAAAAAAAAGGTAAAATTGTCATGCCATCAGATTCTGATGAGCCAAATCCCAGAGGGGTCAGTATGATGCATTACTGGGGTCAACATGACCAGAATATCCAATGTATTGATAGAATTAGATTGTCCCAACCCAATAAAGAAAATCAATCTACAAATCTCAATGGAAATGTTGCGTGATTTAAATGGAAGTTTTTTCACAAAAAGCCTATTGAGAGATCGGTATATAAAATATTTTTACATACATTAATTTGAATCGTCATAATTATTTATGAAAAAAACATTTAATATGCCGTATGCCAAAGCACACCAATCGAATACTCATTAGTTAAGTGCATATTCCGCTCTATAGTTTAAGAGCTCTATATTGTAAATTATCAAAGTCCGATTGAAAACTAACTATTTTCTATTGGAGTATACACGTCCGCAACAGGGATTTCTTTGTAATTAAGATGTTTAAATGCTTTTAAGGCTGTTAAAATAAACTCTATGTGATTTCCAAAAAGGCAGTCATATTTTCCCCTTCTAAAATCTGTCATTATTCCAATGAGCCTGTAATCATACGAGTACCCTTTATGATTTTTGCCGATTAATACTAGCCACAATCCGCATCCACTGAGCCCATAATGATGTCCTTTTAATTTTTTACTCTCTCCAGTTCTAATATCCATGCCCTTCCCTTTAAAGTCAAGGGATATATGATTTCGTTTTTTTAATTTGTAGTGATCATATACATTTTGCTTAGATGGAGCCACGAAATAAGCCGAAGTCCCGGTTTGCATGACACCTTTGGCATCAATTTTTTTATTTATTTCAGGATATCCAATGACGCAATACTGTGCGGCGTCCACTAGATTTACATGTCTTCTAAATTTTGATATTGGCAGAAATTTGTATCCAGCTTTTATTTCAGGTAGAATTTCGTCGTCAAGTTTGATGAAGGCCAAATCAACTCCTTCACTTTTATCAATATCTGTTTGGCTCATATTCCCAACAATTGAGACATATCCTCTTCTGGATTTTATAAAAAGCTGGTGTTCATTTGACCAATCTTCGACGACATGTGAAGCAGTAAGAAGGAAATGATTTTCATTTAAAATGACCATTACACCTGATCCGTATGGTTTCATACCCTTAGGTTTATCCATCTCAAATATTTGACAAGTATGAGGAGCTAGCTTTGTTGACATAACGTAATCGAAAATCCTGTCAACTTCTTTTGATGTATTTATCTTTTCGAACATCTTTAATCCAGAGTCACCAATTTGTGATAGGGTTTCAAAATAAATATCAAGTTTTTAGTTTCTATCATATTTGTGAAGATTATTTATTTAAAATATCTTTTACCAACCATTAATCTAAAAGAATGACAGAAAACCCAATGATTTCAAAATAACTTTTAACTGCATTATCCTGAACCTCAGTTCTTGTATTATATCTGCCAGATGAAAAATTCAATGAAATACTATGTCGATCATGAAACCATAATTCGCCGCCGTGATATGCTTTTTTAGCTTGCGTGATATTGGTGTGGCAAGCACATTTTCTAGGGGAATCACAGGGCGTGCTTTCGAGAATGACTTTAAATCCGTCGTCATCGAGTATCCATAAATATCTTTTATCTGGCGTCAAGCTATCAACGTGGCTGACTGAAACGTTTTGATCTTCCTCTAAAGGTAAGGCAAAAATGTTTTCAGACAATAGGATATCTTCATTTAATGAAATTTTATGAGATTCATTTTTCTGTTTGTTGCGTTCTTCAAAAGGTTCAGAAAGGGGCTTTAAGATTGCAATAATTGTGGGTGGAATTTTGGACACAGATAATTTATTTTTTAAAAATAGTCTTTTCAATAATACATTCAATATCATCTACTGTTAAGTAGCTCAAAGTATCTAATATAGAAATTTTTATTAGCTCACCGTATTTTTTAATAAATTTTGGTTGTGGGGTATCAACAAAAATTGTATAATCCTTATTGGTGTAAAAAAATTCTTTAGATTCTTTAAATGACTCAATGACAAAATTTTCATCGACCACATTGTCAAATTTCTTTAATAATTTTTTAAAGTTTTCTGCTCCAATGATTACAGACAATTTCCAGATACTATCTTGCTGTTGAAGATATTGAGACTGCTGGAAAAGCACAGGTACTTTAACTTCCATACTGCTAAGATTAATTTCTGTTGGCAAATATATATCTTTAAGTTTTACATTAAATGTACCCTTATTTGGAATCTCGACTGCACTTAAAGTTTCAGGTATACGATCCTTTGTCTTAGAAGTTTTATTTAATCGTGAAGTTTGAGGAAAAGCCACTTTACTACTTCTGAAAGATGGAGGTAGCTCCAATTCCTTCATTTTCACTTGATGTATAACAATTATTTCTCCAGGGAACGGAGAGTTGTATGGCAACCGAGTAGCAAGTTGTTGCATGAGAAAACCAGTCTTATTTGTTCTGGACTTTGGACTTCTTTTTTTAAATGAACCTGTTCGGGGTTTGACTATAGTTTGCAAATCAGCGTCACTATTATCTATTTTCACAAATACAGTACTTTTGATCCGATTTCCAGGAATGTCGTAGCTACCTTCAATGAAAGTTTTACCAACAATATATTTTTTGGGTACAGACATTATTTCTTATACTAATATAGTCAGTTAGTAAATATAGTTATATATTTCAATATAAACGTGTTATGATTGTCCTAAAATATTTAAAGATCAATTAGCAAAACCCTTGTGTACAGTTGAATGTAAGCTAACACTACGGTGCATATTGACAAGAGGTTTCGCGGATTATAAATTTGGCTTCATAAAAATATTATTATGGAGCTACAAAAAATCAAACCCAGTAGAGCAATATGCATTCGCAGCAAGCAGCTGATTATTCAACTGCTGGAAAAATACGAATCCTCAAAAGCACAGATCAGTCTGGTTCAATTTTGTAAAGATCATGATGTACCGACAGGTACATTCTATACCTGGCTAAAGTCTCAGCGTGAGGGTAAATATAAAGCCAATGGTAGATTTATCGCCCTATCTCCGGAACCCTTATCCGTGCCGGAACCAGCGGTGTCACTTCCAGTATTTGCCAGTATAAATTCAGGAGAGCTAACTGTCCAGCTGCATCAATATGTTTCGCCAGAATATATCCAATCGCTACTAGACAAACGTAAAGGCTTATGATACCGACTGGAAAAAATTATTTTGTATACCCCGATTGTATTGATGGCCGGAAAAGTTTTAACGGACTTACAGGAATTATCCGTAGCGAATTGCAGCGCGATCCTGCCGGTGGTGATGTGTATATTTTTGTGAGCCGCTCGCGGCAAAGCATTAAGCTATTATTCTGGGAACATGGCGGCTTTGTGATTTACTATAAGAAGATGGACAATGGGAGTTTTGAAGTTCCGCCACTTCGTGCTGATGGACAAGGCCGGCATATCAGCGAAATCCAGTTGCTGCAGGTCATCCGAGGTATTGAATTTCAGAAAGAAAAGCAGCGGAACAGTATGCGAAAAACTACACTGGCTTTGGAGCAATAATTGCAAAAAATATTCATCGAAAATTTGCAGAAAAAAGTATGATTGCTTATTTTTATGGCTATCAAATAGCCCTTAATGCAGTCATCAGACACGATTGATTATAAAGAATTGTACGAACACTCCCGGAAGGAAAACATCCTTCTGCGGGAAGAGTTCAAGCAATTGCGTTTGGTAAATGAGCAGCTGCTTCACCGTTTGGAACAGTTGCTCAAACTAAGCTTTGGCAGCAAAAGTGAACGCTATCTGGGCAAGGAACAAAGTCCTGGTCAGCTTCGTTTGGGGCTGATCGAAGAAGTGACTGCCACTGTAACCGTACCTGCACCTGTTCCTGCAGAAAAGGCAAAACAAGTGCAGCCAGTGCAGCAAAAGAAGAAGCACTTCGTGATTCCAGAAAATATTGTGGACGAGATCCAGGAGCTCCATCCTGATGTAATTCCTGAAGGCAGTAAATGCACTGGAAGTGAAGTATCTTATCGCTTAAAGTGCAGTCCTGCACGTTTGACGGCTAAAAAGATCATCCGTTATAAATACCTGTTACCTACACCTGCCGGTGATCCGGGTCTGACCAGCAAGATCATTATTGCGCCTCTACCCGATGAAGTGATCAGAAACTGTATGGCTGATGCCTCGCTGCTGGCTACGTTGATTGTTGAAAAGTATTGTGACCACCTGCCGGTGTACCGCCAGATGACCCGTTTTGACCGTACGGGGATCAAACTGGCACATTCTACACTGCTGGACTGGATTGCAAAGACCTGCACACTGTTAAATCCATTGTATGATAAACTTAAACAGGAGGTCTTGCAAAGCAACTACCTGATGATGGATGAAACAACGATGAAGGCAATGGATAAGAGTAAAAAAAGCACTACTCATCGAGGGTATTTCTGGGCAGCCCAGGCTCCGCCAACTAAACTGGTATTCTTCGAATATCAGCCGGGGCGCAATCAGGAAGTACCACAGGCACTGCTATCAAATTACCAGGGATACCTCCAAAGTGACGGCTACAGCTGTTATGAAACTCTTGCAGCGAACAAGGAGATCACATTGTTATGTTGCATGGCACATGCAAGGCGTTATTTCCTGGAATCAGAAAAAAATGACCCAAAAAGGGCAGCATATGCATTGAATGTCTTTGGACAGCTTTATGATATTGAACGTGAAATCAAGGATAAGACTATCAGTGAGCGCAAGCAAGCCAGGCAGGAACTTTCCAAACCTATATGGGTTCACTTTGGGCAATGGCTGGAAGGAAATGCCGGGATGCTGAACGAGAAAAGTGCTATCCACAAAGCCTTTGCCTATACCATGAAACGGTATAAACGACTATCAGTCTATATGGAAAACGGCGCCTTAAATATTGATAACAATCCTATTGAGGGCAGTATAAGAGGAATTGCCCTGGGAAGAAAGAACTTTCTGTTCTGCGGTTCCCAGGATGGGGCACAAAGAAGTGCCATGCTATATTCTTTCATGGGAACATGCAAATTACAAGGCATTAATCCAATGGTCTGGATGGTAGATGTGCTGAAAAAAATCAATAAACATCCAGTGGAAAAAATACAGAATCTTTTACCACACCGATGGAAAAAGCTACAGGAAACCGAACCTTTGCTGTAGTGTTAGCTTACAGTTGAATGAACTCATTATTCCCTTTGATCGCCTCCTGACTTTATAGTCAGTTATCCCAAATAGCCTCTACAGCAAGAAAATTCAATATAAACAATCATACTGTAAGCTGGGAAATACTACTATCAACCATGTAAGAATAAGAATTCTCTTGAACAGTGATCCAAACTGAATAAGGGGTATTTTTCTCATCCAATACAATGTGCAGAAAGAGTCTACTGCCAACTTCGGGATATTTTTCAAGTTGTGCGCATGAGAAGAAACTATCTCTTTCAAGAATTGTCATCGAGTAAATGTCTTTAAATATTAAAGAAGTAGGATTTCTTAACTGGGGTTCACTCGTCTCGAATGCAGCGTGTCCTTTTGCTAGCTTTAAAAGAACATTATTGAATGCTCGATAATCTATTTCGAACCTTACCATATCCTTATTGACTTGGATAGAATTTGTTATTTTTTTATGAAGATGATGTTTCTTAGATAAAATTCGTTTTATTTTTGGTCGACTGAGTTTTTCTATTTTGTCGGACTCATGAATTATACATTCCATTACACAAGCGAAATATTCTTCATCTGTGGAGAAGCCTTGGTTACATTCATAACAACAGGGCACATTATGTATGTTTTCTGGAAAAGGTTCATCCAATAATATTTTGGAAGGAACATGATCTCTTGTATTCGGAAAATTCCCACAATACACACACATTAGATCCAATCTAACATCGCTAAATTTATTTCTTTGAATCATCCTTTTACGTATAATTAAAAATAGTGGATACTGCATCCAAATTTGAGTCCTAAGTAATATTCATTTAAAAATAAAAAAGCACCTTTACTTTTCACATGTATGGTTTCCAAACAAATTATTTTGAATAATAAATATAGTTCTCAAATATTATCTTTTGAATAAATTCACGTTTATCAACGCCATTGGCAGTATAGTTAGAAACGAAATCAACAAATTTTGATATTTCAAGTGCAGACGGTATCATGGACGCATCCTTACGGTTTAAAATTTCATTTTTATAAACCAATGCAGCATTTCCATTCGAATTGCAATATTCATTAATCAGCCTTAACCAACTGAAATTACCAAGGTCAATAAAAAAGACACTATCGTCTTCAAGTCTTTTTTGGAATTGAATATTTTTAGAAAGATAATTACGAATACTATCCGACAAATCCTCCTTATTATGAGATTTATAAAATCCTTTATTTGCAATATCTGAAAGAGGCGATTGAATCACCGCAGGAATAATCTCATTTAATAAATCATTCATGTCTAAGATGACTTTCCCAAGATTAATTGTGAGGTGTGTTGGATTAATTCGGTTATATTGTTCGGAAAGTTTATGAATAAGAATAATGGCTTTAACATTGTTGAAAGGTTTTCCATAATAGATGTCCCATAACTTTGAAAAGTTTAAAAGGACCTCTTGAATTTCATGATATCCGCTACTTTTATTGGTTATATGAGAAATGATATAATTATTAAATTTATTTATAACAGGGTTATTATTTAATCCATCAGCTTCCCATTCACCAAGATCTAATTCGATCTTTTTTATGAAAAAATCTTTCAGGAAACCTTTAATTATACTTCCATCATAGGGCGACACCGTTTCTGTAAATAATGAGCGAAGTGAGCCAAATCTTAATACATCCTTGTTTAACAACAGTTTAATTGTTTCTGACAGGTGCGCTAGAAGTTGATCAGAATGTTCATCAAAATATATACCCAATAAGATATATTCGAGATCATATTTACTTAAGGCCTTCAATACCTCAGTATAAAACTCAATTTTTGTATCAACATTATCGCAAGCTTTGCTGTAACCAGCTTGAACTCTTTTTCGGGCATCATTCGCAAAATGAACTAAATATTCCCTTTTCTGTTCAAAATCGCCAAGCCCCTTCATGCTTACTCCAAGTCCGAATTTGAGGAAGTTTTCATTATCCGTTATAAAAGTCATACCAATGATTTTATTACATCTTTAAAATAACCAAAATCCTCGTCAATCAAAATCCTTCTATCTAAATATATGTTTCTGTGCTCACAAGATGT
>Ga0233344_1000076_pt1 | contig 19571 bp, 9 predicted proteins | sample GEONDECOMP281_FD_180697 | JGI IMG/M metagenome (GOLD analysis project Ga0233344, IMG submission 180697) | Leaf litter microbial communities from Shasta-Trinity National Forest, California, United States - GEON-DECOMP-281 | ecosystem: Environmental > Terrestrial > Plant litter > Unclassified...
ATATATCCCCGTTAAGCTAACCTTTGAAAAATCATCAACCATACTGCCAATAGCAATATCCTGATATTGTAAGGTGTTCTCCATGCTATCACCTTCTACTTCAAATGCACGATATACACCGTTTGATAATTGGGCAACCGGTAACGAAAACTCAGGAAGCTCATTGATATAAACTTCATTATTTCTATTTTCAAGGTAAGCATATTGCTCCGTTAAGGCTAATAAAACTGTCCTGCCGGCTCCATAAACTTCTGGCCGGCTGGCCAGCATATTTATAGTTTGCACTGGCGACGAAGCAGAACCAGAACCCTTTTCACCATCCAGTACCAATTTCACATTGGAAATAATCTTGTTCACATCCTGCCCATGCAAAATCCATTCATAATCCTTATCATAAAACTCGGCAATACGGGACAACACACCATAAGACGGAAATTGTTTGCCCAATTCTACTTGCGAATAATGACTTCTGGACAGACCGAGAGTTTCTGACACATCAGCTTGAGATAAGTCTTTCTCTAATCTTAAAGCTCTAAGCCTTTCCCCAATACTTTTTTTTGAAATAATATTTTGCATCTTGCGTTATTTTATTGCATTTTTACTAAAACAGATTCATCTATTAACGAACTACGCCAATTATATGATCAAAGCTAAGGCAATGATTATACCGATAATCACCAAAACAATAAATCTATGCATTTTGTTTTGAAAATTTTCATTGATCACAACAATTATGCTAATAACAACAACTACATGCCATTAACGAGAAGAAAAGCAGTCAATTTGAAACATTAACCAAACATTTTACAAGAAAATGACAATACACAGACACTTATAAAAAATATTGCTAATTAATATACCATATGAAACAATTAATCAATGAACCGGCAGCATTTAAGCAAGTACTAGTCAATGATTATTATATTTCCCTGAACAATCAATTGAAGATTATAAATTTTTCTGACAACTGTATTCAATTTGCAACAGAAGTTCTAAAAATTGAAATCAAAACCCACATGAGCATTATAGCACTATTGATCAATGCCAAAGAAAATTTATCTGTTTTAAAAATTCAACATGCTATTTTACAAGCAAACTCAGATCAGGCAACAGATTTCACCTTTAATATAGGAGAAGAGATGATAAGCATGAAACTGCGAAAGATGACTAATAACATTAGTAAAAATGGCTACAGCTGTATTTTAAAACGCCTTACACAACAGAAAGACAGGAATGACATCTTCGAGAATATGCACCTGCTAAATAATCTTTCCTGGTTTACCTCCCACAAATTACGTGGTCCCTTATCTGCCATATTAGGATTAATAGACCAGCATCCCCTACTGGAGATCATCGATCCGCAGCAACTGGAAGATTTGCTTACTCAAATGAAATATCAGGCCACAAACCTTGATGAGGCTCTCCACACCCTAAATAATCTACTTACCAGCAATAATGAGACTTCCAGAGTAATAACTACACTGGCAGCCAAAAACATTAAAAATATTCTATTATTAGATGACGAATTGCTTATTCATAGAATCTGCGCAAAAGCTATAGCAGAAATAAATCCAGTTATCAAGCTATTTTGTTTTACCGATGGCACAGAGGCACTAGAATTCCTAGAATCCTTTCCAATCGATCTAATTCTGCTCGATATTAATATGCCGTTAATGAATGGATGGGAATTTTTGGATCAAATGGGGCAAAAAGCAGTAAAAATTTCTACCATTATTGTTTCCTCCTCTATTGATTCTAAAGATGTCAATAAGTCTTTAGATTATGTGAATGTAAAAGGTTTTATCCACAAACCAATTCACAAAAATGATCTCAAAGCAATCCTCCATAATTCAACTCCATTAACTTATGTTTAACTATGATCTATTTATTTTACAAAAACCCGGCGCATAACTATGTGCATTACACAGTGATAGTAGAGGAAGAAGACTTAAGAAAAGAAATACAAAAAGTTTTAACCAATGCACTTTTTGTATTTGATAGTGATTATTATACTATACAGATGATGAGTGACTATTTTGATCTTTTCGAATGCTCCTATTTTATCTTTGCCAAATTATCAATACCCGTTATGGTTAACCAATTCAAAGTAAGTTACGGCACTCCTCTTCGTTTGACAATAAGTAATGAATCTCATGGTAAAAAACACATTTAGTTAAAGAGCATCTTTAGGGTAAAACCTAAGCTTGTTGAAGACACCGTAAAAACTTGCGACGTGTAAGGCTTATTCAAGTTTGTATTGTAATAAAATAATAATGTAAACCTCTTGTTTAATACATAGTTTACACTGGGACGCATAGTAATATTCCTCGCACCAGAAGAAATATCGTTAGTAACAACATCAGCACGGTAAATAGCGGTTTTATTATCCCTGATTGCTACATCAAGCTTAAAATCCATATTATTATCCATCTTAACCTGCTTAAACAATCCAAAAGGAAAACGGAACTTATTGGTTCGGTATCCTATCCCAACTACAATATTATTTTCTGACAGCTGCGCAAGCTGACTATTGGCCAGGCTAAGCCCAAGCATACGCGTTCTTCCAATTTCAAACGTGCCAGAGACGTCATTTTTTAAACGGGCATCGATACCAATCAGCGGAGAGAAGGTTTCGGCAATGGTGATTTCGGAAAATTGATATTGTGGTAGAAAATCTCCATTATCATCCCTGGTGTTTGAAGAACCTCCTTTTTCCTCGTATTGAGGAACGGAAGTAAAACTGCTTACATTATATGTTGCACGATAGGCATGTTTAATATCGATCGATTGAAAGCTATCTGATAAAAATGGCAGCCGCGCCAGGTCGCCATAGTTTAAACGCCAGTTAGGCAAAGGGATAGAAGGAAAAGCATTCATAGAACTTTTATGCGCATCTTTTCCGGTATAAGCGGCTAAAAATGCTGCTACCACTACATCTTGTGAATTTTTATCGTAACCATCTGCATAGGCTCCCGGATTTGCAACAGAATTTGGATTGGCCTGCCCCAATCTTTTGGAGATTATGGAACGGTTAACCATAAACTGATTAAACAGCCTGGAGACCGCACTGCCAGTTTTATCGGTAAAAGCCGTTTTTAAACTAATAAAAGTAATGCTATAATCCCCGGTAGTGGTTGGATTTAAATTGGTAATGGTATTGCTCTGGCTATCATACATAAAATTAGAAGAGTAATTCATATTTTTGGTTTTACTAGCCGTTAAAGTAAGCCGCATCCCTCTTAAAGGCTCCAGCGTAGCCGTAACACTCAAATCGGTTTTCAGCGTATTTACATACAATTGTGATTGCAGGGTATCTGTGGTGATCCAGCCTTCGGCCAATGCCTGAGCTCTGATATCCGCCTGGCTGCCGAATACAAATCCGAGTCCCGGTGCACCATTCAGCTTATCTATCCCAAGGTAACTGGTGGTAGGTAAATAACCCGGTAAGTAGATTCCTTTTGTTTGGGTATAGGCAGCATTTAACGTTTTTAAACTAGTTAACAAGCCCAATAATATTTTTGCCCCTGTAGTTTGATCATCCTGCGTATTCATCGCATTTCTGTAAAAGTCAAATTTATTGTACAGGCCATTGAAATTAAAAGTAGGGTTAATCTGTATCGTCCTCGCATTTTGAATGGTATTACCCAGATTGATTGTTGGATCATTTAGCGTGGCCAGTGGCTCCGATTGCCAGTCAAAATTAGTCCCGTAACGGGCAGCTACATTTACCCAGTCCATATAAGGCAATTTGTTAATAGGCAGGTTATAGGTGATGTTTAGGTTATGGTTGTAATTGGTAGTTCTGCCCAGACGCTTTAGATTATTCCAAACACTGTCTGTTTTTAAACTTGCCGACTTGCTATCAGGCTCATCTACAATGGAGTAATTTGTTGCATCAAAATCAATGTTTACAGATTTGGTGAGATTCCAGTTTAACCCATATGTTCTGGTGATTAAAAAGCTTTTGCTATACGTAGTACTCACAGGTACAGGGTCGAGTGCATCATCACTGCGGAGGCTGGTAGAGGAAAAGTAACGGTTTACATCCAGCCTAAAGTTGATCGCTGTTGGCATTGGGTTAATATTAACATCCCGCAATACAGCCAGCAGATTAGATTTAATGATCTTGTTAAAAGGACTGATATAATTGCTATTTCCGGCATAATGATACACCAGTGAACCCCTGTAATTTTTCTGCACACTGCTTTCATTGATATAATCATGATGCAAATAACCGCTATAAGAATAGCTGGCATTAAAATTTTCAATATCCCACAGCTGCGGCTTCCCGGATTTGGCATCACGTTCCTTTCTTACATTTGTGAGGCTAATACTATTGCGCGTGGTAAAATCCTGAGCATAGGCCATCACTGCCTTTTTTTCTGCAACGCTAAGCCCTTGCAAGGTTTTACTCAGCTCAACATCTGGCATTCTTGGATCATACTCAGGCGTACTCACCTGCTTGGTGTAACTTACATATAGCGGTATTTTAATATTCGAAGAAGCCGGCAGGAATTTCCCCAGCTCCATATTGGAATTTACATTCACATCATATTGATCTGCCCTGCTTCTATCGTTCATCCGTGATTCAAGGGTACCAAAACCTACCGTTGATTTTGTACCATCAACAGAGACGTCTCCAAAATCTGATAGTTTTGCATGGAGGTGCCCCGTAGCTGCCCAGCCTCCTTTTTCATTATAATCTGTTAAACGTAGTTCATCAAACCAAACCTGTGCTGATTTTGACAATCCGTCATCATTCTGCTTGTCGCCAGTACTTTTCAGCGGATTTCTTAAACCCAGCATATACACCCTTACTTTACTCATATCTGGCTGCCCTTTCACAAAAATAGTATTGGCACCATCTGCATAGGCATAAGGAACGGTAATGTCCCAAGCCAGCCCTTTAGCATCACGGGCACTATTCCTTGCAATTTTTGCTTTCTGGAACAACTCCAGTTCAATATCCATCATATTCTTAGTGGGCCATATTGAAGAAGCTCCGCGGGCACCCGAAAGGGTAACTACCAGTGGCTGTACATATTCATAATAGTTATCCTGGTTATCGGTACCAATTCTTATAAAAGCACTCAGATCGTTATCAATTAACCTGGTAGCACCATTAGCCTCCAGGTGAATATCCATTTTCATCCGTTTATAGGAGCGGAAATCACTATAACCCACTTTAAATGCCGCCCTGCTATACCCGTCTTTGAGCAAATTAATGGTGAGCGACAGGGATTGTTCATTGAGTAAAGTAGTACCCTGATAATTACTACTGTAATCTGGCTGACGCACTACACCAGCGGGAAGCACATAAGGAATTGGCGTACGCTGTCCGTTTTCTTCAATACTTACCGCAGCAACCGTGATATCTGACTGATCTGGATTAGCCGGCACGATAGCCGGATCCGCAATAACTTCAGCTGCCAGGTTATTGGCGTTATAAGACCACCACTCCCCTTTTACCAACTGTAGTTTTCCAAAACGTACAATGGAAGTATCCGTAAAATTAGTCATGAACATGCGCATAAAACGAATGGATTTAAAATCGTCAATATCTCCAAATTTTGTAGTGTAGCCAGATATTGGCACTTTAATCTGATACCAGGTAACAGACTTTGTTGAACCATTGGCGAGTTTTACCTGGGACACGATTTTATCTGTAACGTTATTTTTCCCAACAATCAGGTCTGCCGGGCGAAGTGACACCTTATACTCAAAATAATCATCAGATTGGTTCATGTTGACATCTCCATTTACATCTTCCCCATCGGGAATAGCCGTAGCCGCAGAATTAGCTATCCCCAGCTGTTCCTGTGATTGCTGGGGAGTTTTAGAATTACCTTCGGTTCCATTGTAATTCTGGTAACGCTTTAAAATACCTGCATTGGATTGATCAAGATCATCTCCCCTAAAATAATGGTAATCATCAGAAGAAGGATCATTAGCAATCAGCGTACCTGCAGCACCGCTTACCTGTGCTTTTAAGCGATCTACCACCTGGGCAAATTTCACTTTCTCCTGCGCATCCGAAAGTCCGTCCAGCCCTACATCTTGCGCCTGCCTGGTGATAGCATCATTTTCAAAAGCCGCTGTTACTGGTTGCAGTACAGGCACCCGCCCCCAATTGGTGACGTCGAAACTTGTAGGATCATCCGTAGCGGAAAGGCCATTTTCCAACGACTTCCTTCCATCCTTTAAAATATCTTCGGAGATATTCCCAAGATCGATATAAAGATCGCCCCCAGCAGAATTAGGTTTATAACTATTGGGATCCATGATCCACATTTCTACATAACCAACATTAAGCGCCTGAAAATCACTGGCATCAATTCGCCGTATCAATCCACCCCATCTTTTTTTTGGTGTTAAAAGCGAACCATCTGCCGCTACCCCAGTAGTAGCATAATTATAAGGGCCGCGAACAGAAGGGTAATAGGCAAGATCAAACGTAGAAAAATTAGGCACCACCGCAGTAGAAACCTCTTTATTAGGAAAAATCTCCTGCTCTACTACCTGCCTTACATAATTATTAGACAACTCTGTACGATTGTTTTTCAAATTAGCAGGCAATGACCCGCTAGAGGCATCATATAAACTGGGGTCGATATTGTAAAAAGCTATTTTAGCACGGTTATAACCATAAGCCAGGTCATTGCTTAATTGTGATTCTGTAAATAACTGAGGTGTACCGGATAAGCGCCAGATAGCTGCTACTTTCAAATCGATTACCGACTCTGTGGTTTCAAAATCATCCAAAAAGCTGACCCCATTTTTATCGCCCTCAATGTCTACAGCTGCCGAATGCCTGGGTACCAATTTAGCAAATTCGCCAGTAAAACTTATTGCCGAAGGTACTTTTAAAGCCAGAAAAGGCAGTTTATTTAACCATCTGGTTAATGTTTTCGAAGTAGAATTATAGTTCATATCCAGCCCCCACATGGCATTGGATAAAGGTTCATCACCAACACCGACTTTAGCACTAACAGGCTTTTCTTTTAAGCTCATGTAGGTGGCACCAAAATGCAGCTGGTTGCTTACTTTATAATCCAGGTAGGTACCAAAAACAGTTTGCTGCGAAGTGCCAAAAGTATCGGAATTTTCACTCGTAATCCGAATTGACTCTCCTGAACTTAGCAAAGCAGTATTAAGGATAGTTACAGTACCAGCCTGATAATCGACCGCAAAATCTGTACCTTCTGCTAAAAGCACTGAACCTGCATATACCTTTACGGTACCCTGTGCCACATTGGTAGAATTTAAAGAGAATACGGAAGAGGCAGCTGATTCATAGCTTCCCTTGATCACATATCTGTCTACTAGCGGAAAAAGCTGCTGGGCAATTACCTTGGTAGAATCATAAAGTGCATTAAAGCCATATTGGCTAATCAGACTTTGTTCATCCGTATTAAAGTGATTGGTCAGATCTCTTCCAAAAGGCTCCAGCACAGGAAAGATGATCCTTCCATTAAGGGGATCAATAGTAATATAACCACGATGGCTATTTGTACTCACACTCACGAGACTGGCCGCAGCAGAACTATTAACCAGGTTACTTAAAGAAGTATTGATACCCGCCCCTATACCACTGTTTGAATCATTAGCCGTGCTGCCGGATACAGAAGAGAAAGCGGTATTATCCGTCACGAAATCAAAGATCCCATCCGGATTTTTCTCTAGCTGTACATTCACAAGATCCAGCCCTGTTAAGTTAAGCCAACGCTTGTTGAGCGTATTTTTACCCTCAGTAATCACCGGGCTTTCTATACCAGAAGAATTTTGCAGTCTTGTGATATCCAACAGGAAGTTGGCCTGGTTTATTTTGTACCCGCCTATGGAGTAAATATTTTTCATCATTAATCCCCAGGTGGGCAAAGCGGTCTGTATAGTTTCGTTTTTCAACAATTTAACATACAGCACATTGGGTACTGCTGAATTTACAGGTACATCAGAAGCAAACTCCCCTACCTGGTATACACGGCCATTTTTTGTATACTGGTAAGCTACCGCTAAAACCTCACCAGAATTGAGCGGGCTGTTTAACATCACATAACCCAACTGGGCATGATAGCTATATTCTGTAATGCCTAATTTTCTTGCATAGGTTACTTTGGCAAAATTTGAAGCTGCGCCGTTAGCAGCAAAAAAGCTAACAATATCATTGGAGTTACTCTGCCTGGCGGTTGCCGGAATACTGGTTAACAAATTGTTCGATTGCTTTGGAAATAAGGAAGAGGTAAACCCGGAAGGCAGTGCAGAAGAACCTCCCGTAATTTGCGCGGTGTTCCAGGGTATATTTTCTCCAAGATCCATCATTGCCAGGACATCCCTTGAATCTGTAGTAGCCCCACTTTTATTGGTTATCCATACCTCCATTCGCGTAATGTTAACACCAGAGGTAATCAGTGCTGGATTAGCATTAAATTTATTGTAATTATTTTTGAAATATTGCGCTACAAAATAATGCTTGTTGACTTCATAGTTGTCGGCGCTTAAATTAAAAGTACTTTGCTGCGCTCCATTTTTAACTTTTATTTCATTGGATACCGAGTTTTTCTGAGAAAAAACACTGGTAATATTTAACCTTCCAATCTGCAGCTGGGCTTTTACCCCAAATAAGGATTGCACGCCCTGGATCAGCGTAGTATTTAAAGGCATACTCACATCTCCCAGTTCAATTTTTTTGATCACCGCATCATCATTACCGGTGTAGGTCAATTTTTTCTGCGTTTCAAAAGCAAAACCTGCCTGAGTGGAATAGTTGATATTCATTTTAAGATTATTGCCTACAGATCCAACCACATTGGCCTTTATGTCCTCTTTGAGATCAAAACTGGTCTGATTTCTTTGCTTCTCATTAAAAAGAGGATTCTGGTTGACGGTATGTGTAAATATGGTACTCATATTTGCTTCTCCCCGCGGCTGTATATCAATAGTACTACCACCAAATATCCTTGTAAAAGCCTTACTATCAACAGTTATTTCAGGAATGATGCCGGTTTGCCTTGCTTCATTAGGTTCTTTGTCTGATAAATTTTTCCAGTTTCTTTCCTTCAGCTCTTTTTCCATCAGCTCCCCATATGCGGCTACCGTATAATATTGAGGCAAGCCATATACTCTGCCGCCAATTTTTGTACGTATAATATACCGCTGGTTTACCGCATCATATTCTACCTCCCTGGTAAAATGATCTGACAGCGGCTTAAATAATCCGTTCACAAGATGACTGGCATCTAAACTATCAACAGGCGAAGGCATAACTTTTATCGTGTCAACCTTAACGGGAACAGGCTTATTTTGAGAAAAAGCGCGTTTTCCGCAGCATAAAATTGCCAGCAAGAAAATTAAAGTTAAAGTATTTTTCAAATGTATAGGATTATTATAACAGGTTCGAGTAACAGTTCATGCACACCATTGACTACAAACTAATCAATTGCAATATATTATTGCAAATATAACTTTCTTTTTGAAATAAAATAGATCATATTTGCAATATTATAATATATTCATAGCAAATTAAGTTTAAAAGATAAAAAAAACTGTAAATTGAAACAATTACATCACAAAATAGGTTATTTGGCAATATTATATATCGTCTCGATCAGCTGTATTAGTACCAAAGCTCGGGCACAGGAGGAAAATCATTCAGGACAACAAAATTTTAGCGCGCGATACAACTATGTGTATAACGCAAATGAACTAATCAAGAAGTACCTGGAGGAAGCCATTCCAGAAAAGAATGAAGACTATACAGAAAGACTTCCCGTCTTTATCGACCTGCCAGTAGACAATAAGGTAATGGACCAGGTAATTAAAAAGGCAAACGCAGTAATTACCGATAAAGGCCGCAGTGACTACCTGGACCAGGCCTATTTGTTATTGGCAAAAGCTTATAGCTATAAAAGGGATGACCTCACCGCTATAGGTGACCTGGATTTTCTGATCACCAGCTACTCCAGCAGCAGCAGCCTCTTACCGGCATTGGCGCTAAAATCAAAGTGCCTCTATCATCTTGGAGACCGGGAGGGAGCTAAAGATGCCGCTCTGCAATTTATACAGACCTGGAATAAAAGTGACCGGCTGGAGGCGAATGCTTATGCAGCACTGGCACAACTATACCTAAGCAGTAACAACATTAAAAAAGCCACGTCCTACCTTCAGGAAGCTATTAAAACCACTAGAAACCCTATGGACAGAGGGAGATGGACCTATTTATATGCGCAGCTTCAGGAAGAACAGCTGAACTTTACAGATGCAGAGCAAAATTACAGACGCATTAAAAATAGCGACGTTAGTGATGAATTAAGATTGAGTGCAACTTTGAAAGCTATCCGTCTGGATGGCTTATTATCGGGGAAAGGCGACCCCTCACAAGCTTTACTTAAACTGTTAAAAAATGAAAATTATGCAGATGATAGAGATCAGATCTATTTTAATCTCGGAGAAACTAAAATGAAAGAACAATCTTTTCCGGAGGCAGAAAAATATTATCAGAAAGCTTTGCAGACTAAAATCAAAAGTACGATGATCACTTCTTTATCTTATCAAAACATCGCTAAGATCAATCTTTACTATCTGGCCAATTACAGCAAGGCCAAATTATATTATGATAGCGCTTGTAAAGCCATTACCTACACCAACAGACCCTATAAAACCGCACTAAAAAAATTAAAGAATTTGAGGTATATCAGCGAGATTCAGGATAGCCTGCCAAAGGCGGATGAACCAAAAGCTATAGATATATATTATCAAACCGGCACATTGTACCTGCAGGAAGTTCCCGATACCCTGCAGGCAAAAAAAATATATCAGCTAATGCTGGATAAATATCCCGGGAATAAATATACTGCCCATATCCGTTATGCTTTACGTCAGATCAATAAAATTGAAAACTCGGATATTATCCCCCAAGGCAAATACACAGGCTCTTTGCATGGCAAGCCTACAGAAGAAGAGCAGCTGGCAATTTTTCATCAGGCACTAACAGAATTGACCGAAGAGCTAAAGGCACATAGCCTATCACCTGTTGAGCAACAAATCACTACCGCATTGGCACAATCTTTTCCTTCAACAAAACTATTAGCAGTCAGCTTGCCAACCGGCAGCCCTCAACCCAACCACCCGCTGTTACCACTGCTCACCTTAACTGGTATCCCTGTAAATCAGGCAAGAAAACCACCTGAATATGCAACGCATAAAAACATATTCAACACAACAATTTCCAGTACTTACTATTTCCTCATTCGTATAGAAGATCCCAACGTGAACTTAAGCCCTACGCGTTTTGGAATAGGAGAATTTGATAGAAGCCAGTATGCAGATAGTCAGCTGAAACACCGGCTGATCGATTTTGACAGTTGTCAGGTAATTTGTGTGGGTATCTTTCAGAACATAGAAAATGCACAGACCTATGCAAGACAAATCAATCCTTCATTGCACAATATTATTAAATCAAATGCCAGGTATAATACTGCAATCATTACTAAGGAGAACCTGAGCCTACTAACGACAGATCAGGTTCTTGACCAATACCTGGAATGGGACGCTGCCCGGCTGAAATAAAAAGTCCCGGCAATTAACCGGGCTCTAAAACTTATACTTAACGTTATTAAATGCACATTAAGTAACTACAAGCCATAACTTAAACTTATTCTCCCTGCTCAGGTATTTAATTGAACCTCCATCGTCTATTAATTTGATTGCACTCCCTACGGCCTCAATTACCTTGTAAGACTTACCGGCACTGATCCTCTTGCTATTTGTTTTCGCGGCAATTAAAAAATCACCTGTTTTAACATTATTCAAATCAAATTCGCTATTTGGAAGGATTGCACAGGTATTATTAAAAGCCAGAAATTTTATTACCGGAGTATTTTCAAATTTAGAAACAGCATCACCTAAAACAAGTGATTCTTCTATTTGATCATGATATGATCTTACGGTTAATACAGCAGAATCATACTCTTTTTTAGAAACTCGTTTCATATAAAACTCTCATTTATCTAATCAAATATAAGCATTATGAAACTATTTGTTTCATAATGCTTATATTTTTTAAAATTAATATTAACTTTACAAACTTGGATGTTTACAATAAAGATCAAATCTGGTTTCAACTATTGATTCTTACCCAGATTATTAATCCTCCATTTCTATAAAAATTAACAGTCATCAAATAATGATTAAAAAAATTGGACAAAAGCTGAAGACCTTACGTCTTAAACATTGCATTAGCCAGAAAGTAATTGCTAATGAATTAGGAATTTCCATAGCGCTTTATTCTAAAATAGAGACAGGGCTATCGGATATATCTTTCAACAAAACTCAGCAAATTGCTGATTTTTACGGTATTTATTTAATAGATGTACTAAGAATAGGTGAAAATGAAATTCAATATCCTGATTACAAACAACTATTGGAGGATATGTCTGTAAAGTTCGGCGAGCAGCAAAAGAAGATGATTTTATTACATGAAATCATCAGAGGAATACAAAAAAATATTGCTTAAAACTCAGCCATTTTTTTTAATAGGAGCAGCGGCTTTACCAATTGAAAATGACAAGAATCAAATCCGATTTGTAACTATGCCACTCTATTTAATACAATCGATATGATTTGTATTGTTTATTATTGAAATAATTTATTACTAAAATTATTATTACTTGCTTTTATATAGTATTCTACTAGATGCTAAGATTAAGTATATTTCCTAATTTATAGCTATCAGTACGACCACTTTTAGCTCCCATGGGAAATCAGGAGTAATCCTATCAGGAATAACGGAAACAAAGACTTAATATATGTAATTTTGGACAGACACAACAGAAATACGTCTTATAAACCAGCATGTTAAGTAGTGGAAAACATACGTAAATGAAAAAAGAGAAAAAGGAGTACGATGCAGTAGTAGTGGGTTCAGGACCAAACGGCCTTGCCGCCGCTATACTGATGCAGCAAAATGGATTGTCCGTATTATTGATAGAAGGAAAAGATAAAATTGGTGGTGGTCTACGTACTGAAGAACGAACTTTGCCTGGTTTTCTCCATGATGTATGTTCTGCTATCCATCCATTAGCTGCAGCTTCCCCATTTTTTGAAACACTGCCACTCCATGAATTCGGACTGGAATATTTATATCCTGAAATTCCAGCTGCGCATCCATTTGACAATGGAAAGGCAGCATTACTTAAAAGATCTCTGACAGAAACAGCAGTTTTATTAGGTGAGGATAAGAAAACCTATTTAAAACTATTAGAGCCACTGGTGAAAAGTTGGCCCCGTATCGCAGCGGATGTTCTGGCACCTCTGCATTTTCCAAAACACCCGATAGAGATGGCAAATTTTGGATTTAAAGCTTTAACCTCTGCTACTTATCTTACTACACGTTTTAAAACAGAAGAGGCAAAAGGTTTATTTGCCGGAATGGCTGCACATAGCATCCAACCCCTCACTAATGCCGCTACTTCTGCAATTGCATTAGTTTTAATGGCGAACGGGCACCTTAAAGGCTGGCCGGTACCTAAAGGAGGTTCTAAAAAAATTGCGGAAGCATTAGTTTTATATTTCATTTCCATTGGCGGAAAGTTAGAAATCAACCAGTATATTTCTTCTATGGACCAGCTGCCAACTGCACACGCAGTGTTGTTTGACATTACCCCAAAACAACTTCTAAAAATAGCAGGACACCGTTTTTCTAACATTTATAAATGGCAATTAGAGCGATATCGGTATGGAATGGGCGTATTTAAGGTAGACTGGGCATTAGCCGATTCTATCCCTTTTACGGCAGAAGAAGTAAAATTTGCAGGTACAGTTCATTTGGGTGGAAGCTTAGCCGAGATCGTCAAGAATGAACAGTCGACCGCAAGAGGTAAACATCAGGAAAAGCCATTTGTACTGCTTGCCCAGCAAAGTTTAATTGATCCGTCACGTGCACCGCGGGGAAAACATACTGCCTGGGCTTACTGCCATGTACCTAATGGTTCAATAAAAGATATGACAACTGTTATCGAACAACAGGTAGAGCGTTTTGCTCCGGGTTTTAGGGACCGTATACTATCCAGCTCTACAATGAACACCATGCAGCTGGAAAATTACAATCCTAATTATATTGGTGGTGATATCAATGGGGGCATTACAGATCTTGCACAGTTATTTACCCGTCCTGCCCTGCGCAGCTCTCCCTACCGCACTTCAGCTAAAGGTCTATATATCTGCTCTTCCTCTACTCCTCCGGGAGGTGGCGTACATGGAATGTGTGGTTATCATGCTGCCAAAAGAGCTTTGAAAGATGTGTTTGAGATTAATCTTTAAGAAATAGGTTAGTATCAATTGTTAACCGGAGGTTTGGTGAGCAAAATCCTATTTTTAAGATCATATTTGTCTCCACTCCTTAAGAGATAGAAAGGAACATTTTTCTTTATTATCGCATCATAGTCATAAATAGCGACATAAGATTTACCAATTACCTCCAGGTTATCTTTCTGTATCCACACTGCAGTAGCTTCATCAAGTCCTATACCAATCAGCTGAGGAGATGTTTTGATAAAATCAACCAGATCAAACTGTCTGTTACGAACAAATAGGTGCTGATCAATGGCAGCATCTTTTAAAAATCCCAATCCCTGTAAATGATCACCAACCAGAATATCCGGTCCTTTGGTATCACCTCTCCATAAAAATGATCCCTGGATAGAAGCTCCTGCAGAACTGCCTGCGATCACACCTCCCCGATCTAATACTTCAAAAAATGCTTGCTGCGTTAGTGTATTCAAGTAAGAATCGGCTATTCGCCATTGACGGCCACCCAGGAAATAAACACCTGTTGCACGCTTTAGAGGAGCAATAAATTTTTCTGAATTCGCTTCAGCAAGATTTTTAGTGTGCAATAGAACAACATCTTTAATTCCTGTTATCTTTTTTACCAGCTCTACGTCTTTCTGATCATATGCGGCAGAGTCTCCAATAGCCGCAGAAACTACTACGATATGTGCGTTATTCTTTCCACCGGCAAGTTCAACGAATTTGTTCCATATAGAAGGCGTATTGCCTACATTACCCCCAATAATGAGCAATGAACCTTTTTCAGGACCATGCCTGGTTGTAGATTTGGTATTGATCTGAATAGGCGTTTGGGCAAATGATGTATAACCAATCATGGAGATCACCATAAAAATTGCAAAAATCATCGTTAACTGGCTTTTCTTCATATCACAAATATAAAAGGAATCACTAAGCAGCAAAACAAACACCACTAAAACGATATATATCAATGATAACGTTACATTTTGACTGTATATTTACCCCTAGCTGAATTATTCATTTAAGGATAATTATTAAAAAATATCATCAAACAAAAGGCTCCGGTTAAATGATTACCGGAGCCTTGATTTTACTATTATACGGCTATTGATAACCTGGATTCTGCACATATAAACCAGGTGCAGTAGAAAGTTCTGCACTTGGAACCGGATAGATCACATAATTCGGAACGATCTCATTGACTTTAGTAATTCCGTCAGCTACCCTCCAGGCATTCATTTGGGTAACAGCCAATCCTTCTCTTACCAGGTCATTCCAACGCAGTCCTTCACCCAGGAATTCACGCTGGCGCTCAGCCATCAGAGTAGGCAGATCAACATTCGTTAATGCACCTACACCCGCCCTTGCCCGTACCTTGTTAACAATTGCATCTACATCTGATTGTGTGCCCGGAGCACCATGAAGGATACATTCCGCTTTCATCATCAGCACATCAGTATAACGCAGAACAATAAAGTTAATAGGCCAGTCGGTACCATTGATACCTTTATGTGAGTAATCGACATATTTTTTAATGAAAGGACTAACAGCGTAAGTTGTAGCCACATTAAATGGATAACGCACATCTGTACCACTAACCGTATTGGTAGTGTAAGAATTTACCAGGCTGGTAGTTACAGGAAATGTACTTGCTCCATAACCATTGCCATAAGTATTGGAAATACTCAGGCTTGTCCAGTAAGCAACAGGAACCAGGTTAGAAGGATAACCTGCACCATTCAAACTGCTGGCAAATTGTATATCAAATACCACTTCACTGTTATTCTCATTCGTATAGGAAAAAATATTACTGTAACTGGCACCAAAGCTGTAAGGACTGCCAGTAATGATCTGATCGAATAAAGCAGCAGCCTCTGTATAATTGTTGCTGGCCAGTCCCGGTCCGTTCACACCATAAGTTGGCCCCGATTTAGTTAAGTATACTAACCCTAACAAACCTTTAGCAGCATAAGAAGTTGCCCTGCCCAAATCAGATCCTGTAAAACTAGTAGGAAGATTGGCTGCGGCATAAGTGAGATCTGCTTCAATAAAGTCATATACATCTGATACTGAACTTCTCGGAATAGTTAATACTTCTGCTGCAGTTTTTGGTGCAGAAAGTATGGGTACCTGCCCAAAAAGACGTAACAACTGGAAGTAATAAAAGCCACGTAAAAATCGGCATTCGGCAGTATACCTGGTTACCAGCGCATCATTTCCAATTACAGAACTTTTAGTAGTTAATGCAGCAAGTACTGTATTTACATTGTAAATTCCATTGAAGTTATTTTGCCAGGCACTGCTCACAAAGGCAACTGTAGTAATGTTAGGGGAGAAATTATTTATTCCATCCCAATCTCTATTCCCATCAGAAGTAGCATTGATATCATCACTTCGCATTTCTCCCAAAAACATCTGCTGAGTAGGATAAGCGCTTAATTTTGAGTAAGCCCCATTTACCCCCTGTACAAAATCACTATTGTTGGTGAAGAAATTTTCAGTGGCAATGCTGGACACCGGAGTTTGATCCAGCTGTTTTTTGCAGCTTCCCAGCAGTACCAATAACGGGAGTATATATAAGTATTTATTTGTTTTCATTAGAATATAATTGATTTTTAATGGTTATGAAGCTATCATCAGCTTGTTCATTACGTTACGTAGGCTGATAATGATTTCATTTTTTTCTTTTAATTAGAATCCGAAGGTTACACCAAGAGAGGCCGTTTTACTTAAAGGCATAGAACCATAATCTCCGGCTACAGCATAACTGGTATTACCGCTTACGTTGGTATTCTGTGCTTCAGGATTTACGCCGCCTTTATATTTATCGTGTGAGAAATAGTTTGACAGCGAAACAAATACCCTGGCAGAACTGATCGAAGGAGTAGGAAATAGTTTCTTTAAATTATAACCTAATCTAATATCCTGTACCCGAAGAAAATCTGTAGAATAGATCCAATCTGATGTTACAGCCGGACTGGTGTAAGTTGAGCCATATTTTCCTCTTACTGCGTTGTAGTTTTGATTTTCCGGAGTCCAGTTGTCTCTCCATAATCCAAGAATATTAGCTGTGGTACTACCAGAGAAGTCTACTGCACGACCTAAGTACGAAAGGATCGATCCGCCATGCTGACCGTAAAGCTGCACGGTAAGGTCAAAGTCTTTGTATTTAAAAGTATTAGTCCATCCCCATGTATATTTTGGTGTAGGCTGACCGCCTACTACCCTATCAGCAGCAGTGATCTTACCATCGCCATTCGCATCCAGGAATTTCGCATCCCCCACAGTTTCACCAGATACTTTGGCAACTTTAGGATTCGCCATATCCGCAGCCGTTAAAATGCCGGTTACTTTGGTTACAAAATAGCTAAATTCAGGCAATCCTTCTTTTAGTAAATAAGGCGCATTACTGCCGCTATAGGCCGAAGCTATTTCTATAGCTGCATGAGTAGGCCCCAGGTTGGTTACCGTATTTTTATTAAAGGCAATGTTGGTATTCATAGACCACTGGAAATCTGTGGTTTTTATGTTAATAGTATTCAGGCCAAATTCTAATCCCTTATTGATCACTGCACCAATATTCTGCAAACTGGAAGTAAATCCACTGGCAGATAATACAGGAAGGTTCAATAACAGATCTGTATTTTTTTTGCTGTAAGCATCGAACGTAAATTGAATCCTGTTTTTAAATAAACTCAGATCTAAACCTGCATCATAGGTATTGGATGTTTCCCATTTCAGTGCCGGATTTGCGAGTCCTGAACTTACTTGTCCGGTAGCACTAACAGGAGTTCCACCCCCAAATACGTAAGAACCATTGGTCAGCGTAGAAATTGAGTTGTAGTTCCCGATGTTATTGTTACCAGATTTACCCCAGCTCGCCCTTAATTTTAAATCAGAAATTACAGTTACATCTTTCAGGAATGATTCCTGCGAAACTCTCCATCCGGCAGATGCCGAAGGAAATGTTCCATAACGGTTATCAGGACCAAATTTTGAAGAGGCATCTCTCCTGATCGTTCCAGATAACAGGTATTTATCTTTAAATGCATATTGTACCCTGCCATAATAAGAAAACAAAGTATTGTTGGCCTCTGTGGTTGTACCTGTAGTGGTTACGCCTGCAGAATTAGCAATCGCATTGCTGAGTGTAGTAACCAGGTCATTGGCAAATCCACCAGCCGTAGCAATCGTTGCAGCTTCTTCATGGACAATATTATAAGATACCCCGCCAATTACAGAGATCGTATGATCTTTAGCAATTGTTTTAGTATAGCTTAAGGTATTCTCGTTCAGGAAATTTTGTTTTTTATAATCTGAATAGGAACCAGTAGAATTTAAACCAGGGTTAGTGGCCAAAGCAACAGCACCACCAACGAGTACCTGATCTGAAGTATATACTTTAGTATTCGCATCCAGATTGTCGTAATTTACGGTAGATTTTAAATCCAATCCGGGTAAGATGGTGTATACGCCATAAATTGAAGTAAGTAATCTCGAACTTTTAATTGTATTAATCGCGGTATTCAGATAGGCATAAGGACTAATCAATTTAGGACTGGCCCAGGTATAAGTTGAAGTACCGTAAGCACCAGAATTAATTCCCGTAGAGCTTTCCACTACCGGCACCATCTGTGCCAGCTTCATCAGCTGGTTATCCTTACCTTCTGCAGGAGGAGCGTTATTAATAGAGTAGGTAGGCGCAAGATTAATTCCGAATTTGATTTTTTTGCCCACCATTGTTTCTACATTGGCGCGCATGCCATAGTTTTTATAATTGGAATTGATCAGCGTTCCATTCTGGTTCAGGTAATTACCTGATATAAAGTAATGCGCATTTTCTGAACCTCCGCTGGCAGACAGTTCATAATTCTGATACAGCGCTTTTCGGTAAACTTCATCCTGCCAGTCTACATAATCTAATCCCGGGTGCCCGGCTTCAGCCCAGCGTGGGTCGGTCATATAAGAAGTATTAATTGTACCCACTGGTAGATTTAAGATCGCAGCTCTTTCTGCATTAGTCTGCGTGGCTGTTCTTCCTGTACCGGAAGCTACCCATGCAGTATTGGCTACAGTAGTTGCCATCGACACCCATTCATCTGCACTGAGCACATCTAGTTTTTTAGAAACCTGACTAACGCCTGTGTTTACATTTAAACTGATCTTAGCTTTTCCATTTCCTCCTTTTTTAGTCGTAATGATGACCACACCATTTGCAGCACGAGATCCGTAGATCGCTCCCGCAGCTGCATCTTTAAGCACCTGCA
>Ga0233344_1000077_pt1 | contig 19366 bp, 11 predicted proteins | sample GEONDECOMP281_FD_180697 | JGI IMG/M metagenome (GOLD analysis project Ga0233344, IMG submission 180697) | Leaf litter microbial communities from Shasta-Trinity National Forest, California, United States - GEON-DECOMP-281 | ecosystem: Environmental > Terrestrial > Plant litter > Unclassified...
TATAGAACAAAAAAACGAAAAAGCCAGTTTGAGCAATGGTATCTATGACCGGTATAAAAACCCTGTTTTAACGGCGGCGCATACTCCACTGGCCTGGCGTTATGATTTTGATCCTGTTACCAATCCATTTTTAATGGAGCGCATAGGTGTAAATGCAACCTTTAATGCTGGTGCGATCAAATGGAAAGGCAAATATTTACTGGTAGCACGCGTGGAAGGGGCCGACCGCAAGTCCTTTTTTGCGATTGCTGATAGTACGAACGGTCTGGATAATTTTGAATTCTGGGAGTACCCCCTGATCATTCCGGAAACGGCAGATCCTGATACCAATATCTATGATATCAGGCTGGTAGAACATGAAGACGGGTGGATATACGGCCTTTTCTGTACAGAAAGAAAAGATCCCAATGCACCTCCATATGATTTCTCTATGGCCATTGCACAATGCGGCATAGTAAGGAGTAAGGATCTAAAGACCTGGGAAAGACTGCCTGATCTTAAAACGCCCTCTCCGCAGCAGCGCAATGTTGTATTACACCCGGAATTTGTTAATGGTCAATATGCATTTTATACCCGTCCGCAAGATGGTTTTATTGAATCTGGTACCGGTGGAGGCATAGGTTTCGGCTTAAGTAAAACGATCGAAAATCCGGTGATAGAAAAGGAAGTGATTGTAGACAACCGGGCATATCATACGGTATATGAAGCAAAGAACGGCATGGGGCCACAACCCATAAAAACCCCTTATGGATGGCTACACCTGGCACATGGGGTAAGAAATACTGCTGCAGGCTTACGTTATGTATTGTATTTATTCATGACTAGTCTGGACAATCTTAGTCAGGTAATATATAAACCAGCAGGATATTTCCTGGCTCCGGAAGGGCAGGAGCGGGTAGGTGATGTATCTAATGTAGTGTTTAGCAATGGCTGGATCCTGGACGACGACGGCAAGGTATTTATCTATTATGCTTCATCAGATACCCGCATGCACGTGGCCACCAGCACCTTGCAGCAGCTGATCGATTATGTCAAACATACGCCGGCAGACGGGATGTCTTCTTCGGCATCAGTAGCTGCAATTGTTAGTAATATCAATAAAAACAAAAGTAATCAGACTGCTGTATAAGCTAAATGACTATGACAGATCCTGGAAAATATGCCGATGAACTGGAGGCAGAACTGCAAAATATTATAACTTACTGGGAGGGCTTTACGCCGGATGAGCAGTATGGTGGTTTTGCAGGGAAAATTGCAGAAAACAATGTTGCAGCTGTTTTAGCACCCAAAGGATCTGTCTTAAATGCCCGCATCCTCTGGTCGTTCTCTGCCATCTATAATTACAATGCTAACCCGGCCTGCCTTAAAATGGCAGACCGGGCTTTTAAGTATATAACGGACCATTTTATTGACTACGAATTTGGAGGTGTATACTGGACGGTAGATTATAGCGGAAGGCCGCTGGATACCAAAAAACAAGTTTATGCCCTGGCATTTACCATTTATGCGCTCAGCGAATATTTTATGGCCACTGGTCATTTACAGGCAAAAGAGTTTGCCGTAAACTTATACAATGATATTATCACCCACAGTTATGATACTGTCAAAGGTGGTTATTTTGAAGCTTTTTCAAGGGAATGGCAGGATCTTGAAGATCTGAGGCTGAGTGAAAAAGATGCCAATGAGAAAAAGACGATGAATACGCACCTCCATATCCTGGAAGGGTTTGCAAATTTATATAAGATCTGGCCGGATGCCGATCTTAAAGAAAAGATCATCGGTCTGCTGGATAATTTCCATACGCATATTGTAGACCAGGAAAGCAGCAGGATGATTCTGTTTTTTGAGGAGAACTGGAACAGCAAATCCGCTGTGATCTCTTATGGGCACGATATAGAAGCATCCTGGCTCATCCTGGAGGCAGCGGAAATCATTGGAGATAAAGACTGGATCGAACGTTCAAAACAGCTTGCCGTTAAAATGGCCCGGGCCTGCCGTTTCGGACTGGATGAAGATGGGAGCCTTTGGTATGAAAATGATCTGGAACACCATCACCTGATCAAAGAAAAACACTGGTGGGTGCAGGCAGAAGCTATGGTAGGCTTTTTCAATGCATGGCAGCTGTCTGGAAATGAAGAGTTCCTGAATATCTCTTTCCAGAACTGGAATTATGTGAAAAGCCAGATCCTTGATCAGGAAAATGGCGAATGGTATTGGGGGCGCCAGAGTAATGGTGAATTGATGACAGGCGAAGATAAAGTAGGTTTATGGAAATGCCCTTACCACAATAGCCGCGCCTGTCTGGAGATCATCAAACGAATAAAATAAGGCTATTCTTTTAAGGAGATCGTTTCTGGCAGTGCATAAACTTCTTTAACCCTCTCTTTGGTGTTGTGCGTCCACAACCAGCTGGTCCACACCATAAACCATGCCCATTGCGGCTGTGCCTTTAAGATTTCCGGCTTAGGCAGTTCACCCACTTCTGTCAATGCAATAGGTTTCCCTTTTGCCAGTTTCAGCAGCTCGTTATAATCTTTTTGCTCATAGTCAAAATTATAAATATCAGTGCCCAGTACATCTACATAAGCAGCACCGGGATAAAAGTCCTTATAGGCAAAGGCTTCATCTAAAGGGATATCCCTGGGGCCATTTGCTCCCCAAACCCAGATTAAATTGTTGAGGTGGTGGTAATTTACATACCTGTCGTACATCATCATCCATAGTTTTTCTACACCATCTTTTCCGGGTTTATTTCCCCACCAGAACCAAACGCCGTTCATCTCATGATAGGGGCGCCATAAAACCGGCACATGTGCTTCCTGCAGCTGCTTTAACCAAAAAGCTACCTGGTCTATCTGTGCCAGCCATTTTTTATTCAAAGGAGTGTTCGGGGTGATCAGTTCTTTCCACTGTGCATCGGTCAGCCTGGCCTGGATACTTTCCTTCCAGCCATAAGGAGGCTCATCTATCGGGCGGCCCTGGTGCCACATCAGCGCTATAATGGCACCTTCTTTATGTTTTTTTATTGCCTCAGCTACGATTTCAGCCCCCCTGTCTTTAGTGCCTGACAGGATAAAGTCACTTCCCCAGAGTGCCGGATATTTTCCTGTGATGGCTTTTACGCTGTCAGAATATAAGTTCATAGCCTGGTTAGAGTTATGCTCACCAGAAAGGATCTGCTTGCCGCTGATCTGGTACAGGTAACTCAGCAGTTTTTGTGCTTCAGGTGAGGTGTTTGGGTTGACGGGTTTAAAAGGCTGGCCCTTTCCTGCAAAGGGCAGGATCAAGGTGATCACGACTATCAGTTTTGTTAAATATCTCATACGTTTTAAGCTTATACCTGGTTGGTTATGCTTACGAAATAAAGATTTTAATCACCGTAAGACTAATACTTTTTAATCCAATAATGGGCGTTAATACACTGCGGTTAAAATCAGCTGATAGTATAAAATCTCTTTCAATCGGTAAAGAAGCCTGTATTTGATCAGGTTTGGATATAATTTCATTACTTATACCTGCGCTGAAAACTTATTTTTATCCTGCATGATCTTTAAAAGACAGGCTTCACCAAATATTAAGACCCTATGTTGTTCAGATTAAAAACAAGTACCCTGATCTTACTCAGCTTATTATCCTTCGGCAGAGGATATGCCCAGCAGCCCGATACCCAAAAAACACGCTTAAAGATTGCCCGGGAGATGCAGTTCGCCATGACAGATAACCTGCTAAAGCCATGGTACCCGCGATCCATTGATACTGCTTACGGTGGTTTTCTCAGTGCATTTACCTATGATTTTAAATTGGCCGAAAATCAGGATAAAATGATCGTTACCCAGTCGAGACACGTATGGTCTACTTCAAAAGCCGCAGAATTATTTCCCAAAAAAGCTTACTTCATCAAAGGCGCAGCACAAGGTGCTAAATTCCTGAATGAGGTGTGGTGGGATAAGAGATACGGCGGTTTTTATACCTATACTGATAGAAAAGGGAATGTTAAAAGAGGAGGATTTTCACCCAAAGAAGCTTATGGCAATTCTTTCGCTATCTATGCGCTGGCTGCTTTTTACCGGGCTTCCGGTGATACCATGGCACTTCATCTGGCCATAAAAGACTTCCGCTGGCTGGAACAGCATAGCCATGATCCTGTCCATAAAGGGTATTTTCAGCACATGGAAAGAGATGGTACGCCGATTAAAAGAACCGCACAAACACCGTCTACCGCAGAGCTGGGGTATAAAGATCAAAATACGTCCATTCATTTACTGGAATCTTTTACAGAGTTGTATGGCGTATGGCCAGATCCGCTGCTGAAAGAAAGGCTGCAGGAAATGCTGCTGCTGATACGCGATAAGATCACGACTAAAAAAGGGTATCTGAATTTGTTTTTTCAGTCCGACTGGACACCAATTTCTTACAGGGATTCCACGGAGAGCAGTATCCTGAAGCATAAAGGATTGGATCATGTATCCTTTGGTCATGATGTAGAAACCGCCTATCTGATGCTGGAAGCATCACATGCTTTAGGGCTGAAAAATGATACCATAACCCTGCGTATTGGAAAAAAGATGCTCGATCATGCGCTTACAAATGGCTGGGATAACCAGGTTGGCGGTTTTTATGATGAAGGATATTATTTCAAGGATAAACCGGGAATAACCATTCTGGCCGATACTAAAAACTGGTGGGCACAGGCAGAGGGAATGAACACACTGCTGCTGATGGCCGATTATTATCCCAATGATAAAATGCAGTATTTCCAAAAATTCCAGCAGCTGTGGACCTATGTGCAGACTTACCTGATCGATAAAGAACATGGCGATTGGTATGAGCAGGGGATTGATAAGCAGCCGCAATATAAAACTGCTTTAAAGGGAAGGATCTGGAAAGGTACTTATCATAACTTAAGATCATTTATCAATTGTATCCAGCGTCTTGATCCGGATAAAAAGACGGCTGTAAAATAATCCTTCAAATAAAAGTTTTTAAACAAGAACAGCCGCAGAATTTCTGCGGCTGTTCTTGTTTAGCAGCTAATAACAATTAATAACCAGGATTCTGTACTAAAGTAGAATTGCTGGCCAATACGGCCTGCGGAATCGGCATGATATCTTTTCCTGCAGGAATAGTGATACCATACGTTTTACTCACATAAGCAGCCTGCTCTCCGGAGCGTCTCAGGTCAAACCATAATGACATTTCGCCAGCCAGCTCATGCCTGTATTCACCTAAAATTATACTGAGCATATCTGCGCCGGCTGGCGATGCCGGTACTACAGCAGAAGCGTTGGTCAGCTGACCAAAGGCCCTGTTTCTTACCTGTTGAATGCTGGCTTGTGCGCCAGCTACATCTCCGGCTCTGAACTGCGCTTCTGCCTTGCTGATCAGTACCTCTGCATAGCGCATCATAATTACATTCTGACCGCTAAAAATATACTGCGGGCTGCCCGTTGAACCCGTTACATTTGGATCTCTCCAGAATTTTGTACCATAATAACCTGATCGTGCCCCATCAGCACCCTTCCATGGGTGGTCTACCGTTCCGCAGGTATTCAGCGTTACCCCATTTACAGTATAATTTGCAATGATGTTAGGGTACATCGATATTTTGATCAGCGGACTTGGATGCACATCACCGGGTCCGATCACTGTGGCCAGTTTACGTGTATCACCTGTTTCGTAAGAATCATATAATTTCTTATCCGCATAAGCATAACCAAAATTGGAAACCTCTTCGGGCATGCCAAATGACGATAACCAGTGTGTTTCATTGGCATGGTTCCAGGTCTGATCACCACCGGCAAGAAACTGCACTTCAAATATAGATTCCTTATTGTTCTGATGATCAAACTCATGTACATCAATATAATTTTCCATCAACTGATAATGTCCGTCTATCTGGTTATAAGCCGTTACCGCCTCTGTATATTTCTTTAACCACATCTGTGCACCGCCCAGATAAGCGAGGGCAGAACCTTTAGTTGCCCTGCCCAGATCGGCAGCAGCAAGATCTTCCTTCCATGGTAATAAGCTCGCGGCAAGGGTCATATCACTCACAACAGAAGCGAAAACTTCATCCTGTGTATTTCTTGGATGCAGCCCGTTATCGGTTACTGTTTTTAATTCCAGTGGTACGCCGCCAAAATTTGTAGCCAGGTAATAATAAAAAACGCCCCGCAGAAAATAGGCCTCACCAGTTAAGCGGTTTGCCAGAGCTTCATCAAGAATTCCGCTGGCTTTCATTTTTTCAATGATAGGGAACGCAGAATTAGCCCTCGCGATGCCCTGGTATGATCTTACCCAGAAAGTATTGAGCGGGTCAAAACTGCTGGGTACCTCATACCGTTCAAAAAAAGTATCAGAGCCGTAGTTTTTAAAATCCTGAGAAAGGAAATTTGCCTGATACCAAAGGGCCTTTAACATAAAGTCTGTATTCAGGAAGGTATTATAGCCGGCATTGATCAGTGCGATGGCATCTGCCGGCGTTTTAAACAGGGCATCTTCAGAAATATCCGTCACATCCCGTTTATCTAAAAAGTTCTTTTTGCAGCCTGTGGGTAACATTAAGGCACATAAGAGCGCGCCTGTATATATAAATGATTTGATTTTCATGATCGTAGTACTAAAGTTCAATTAAAAAGTTACGTTTAATCCAAGCGTATAATATCTGGAGTTTGGAAAAGTACCGATATCAATTCCCGATGCCGTTACACTTCTTACGCCGGTAGATGGATCGTTTGGCTGACCGATCTCCGGATCAAGACCAGAGTATTTGGTGATGGTAAATAAATTCTGACCGCTGATGTAGATCCTGATCCTGGCGATGTCAATTTTCTTTGCTAAAGCAGCGGGTAATGTATAGCCGATCTGTGCACTTCTCAACTTCATATAATTGCCATTTTCTACATATACATCCGAAGGCTGTGTGTTTCCGTTTGGATCATCTTTTACCACTCTTGCATAACGGTTTGAAGGATTGGTAGTGCTCCAGTGGTTCTGGTAGTAGGCTTCGCTGACGTTTTCTATCCCGATAGACCCATTTGTTGCACCAAAAGATTCCAGCGTTCTTTCCTCATAATTGAAGATCTTATTTCCTATAGAAGCAAAGAACAGCAGGTTCACATCAAAGGCTTTATAAGACGCATCCAGGTTTAAGCCGGTATAAAATTTAGGAAGCGGACTGCCCAGCCCTACTTTATCAGCAGAAGTGATCTTTCCATCACCATTGGTATCTACAAAACGTCTGTCGCCCGGTGCCGTTACCGAAGTCTGGTAAGGGATAGCTACACCGCCGTTGGCTTTAGTAGCCGCTGCATTGGCGGCGTTAATTTCGGCCTGCGACTGGAATATTCCTGCTGTTTTATAACCATAGAATTCACCGATAGAACCACCTACCTTAGATTCTGTATAAGTGATCCAGCTGTTGGCCCCTGTATTTGGGAAACCCAGAGAAGTTAGGTTATAGATTGCATTCTGACCGGTAGCAAGGCTCACGATCTTGTTTTTTACGGTCGTTAAATTTAAACCGATCCCGTACTTAAATTCATCTTTTGATTGTCTGTATTCTAGTCCCAGTTCTAATCCGCTATTCTTAATGCTGCCCACATTTTTGGTGAGGTAGCTAAATCCGGTCTGCGGAGGTACAGGTACATTTAACAGGAAGTTTTCAGATTTCTTGATATAATAATCAGCAGTAGCGGTTAAGCTTCCGCCCAAAAAGGAGATGTCAAAACCAAAATCTGTTTGTTTAGAAGTTTCCCATTTTAAGTCATTGTTTGGAGGAGTGGTTAATACTAAACCTTCCTGATAGGTCTTATTGAGCGGATAGCCGTAATTGTTAGGGCTGGAGAAACTACCGCCTGTACCATATAAACCTAAGTACTGAAATAATCCAATGGAACTTTGATTACCTACAGATCCATAACTTGCACGGAACTTTAAGTCGCTGATCGCTGAAAAGTCTTTTAGAAAGGACTCGTTCTTCGCTCTCCAGGCTACTGATGCTGATGGGAAGATACCATATTGGTTATTTGAGCCAAACCTGGAAGATCCGTCACGTCTTACCGTACCAGTTACTAAATATTTATCATCAAACTTATAATTTAGACGGGCAAACTGTGAAGCTAAGGCATAAGAAGATTCGCTGCCAGTGATGCTGGTATAATTACCAACTGCATTTAAATTCCTGATCACATCACTGATCTGTCCATTACCCTGGCCGGATATATACCGGTAAGTATTGTCCTGCTGTGATACCCCGCCAACAAAGTCGAAGCTGTGCCGTCCAAAAGTCCTGGTATACGCCAGGGTATTCTCCCACAAATACTCAAAAGTATTATTTGCACTCTGAGAATAATAAGAAAGTACCGTTCCGCCATTTAACCTGTCGTTAGAAGGAGTGAAGTAATAACCCGAAAAGTCGCTGCTGTTGATCCCGAAGTTTGTTTTGATCCTTAATCCCGGTAAAATTGTAGCCTCCAGGGAAACATTGGTCAGCAAATAATTAGTCAGGTTTTTCTGGTCCTGGGTTTCGGTGTCCGCCAGCACATTGTGCGCCCAGTTTAAATACTGGTTAGATTTTGTAAAATAACCATAATTTCCATCCGCATCCTTTGGCTGGTCTGTGATCGGGTTCCCGGTCATTGTTGGAGGTAACTTGGTTAAACTGCCAATACCGAAACCGGCATCCTGACCGCCGCTGCCAAAACGAACCTGACTATCATTACGGGTATATTTAATATTTGCTGCGGCTTTCAACCAGGTTTTAGCCTGATAATCTACATTTAGATTGGTGCTGAAACGCTTAAATCCAGAGTATTTAACAATACCCTTCTGATCAAAATAGTTCAAAGATAAGGCGGTCTGTATTTTTTCACTTCCACCGCGCAGCGATAAATTATAGCTCTGTCTTGACCCTGTCTGGTAAAGCTCGTTCTGCCAGTCGATCGTTCTCAAAGAAGAAGCGTTGTTCCATTCCGGCTCTATCGTTATCCCATCTGATGCAGACTGCTCTTTGGCCAGCGTAACAAACTCCTGGGCATTTAATACTTTATATGTTTTCGGCTTTGCCTGCACAGAACCATAAGTATCAAAATCAATGATCACATCGCTGTTCTTCTTACCGCGTTTGGTCGTGATGATCACCACACCATTTGCTGCCCTTGTACCATAAATGGCCGTTGCCGATGCGTCTTTTAAAATATCTATACTGGCAATATCGCTCGGGTTAATCTGGTTTAAACCTCCGGTGATCGGATAACCATCTACTACATACAATGGATCGGTATTACCAAAAGTACCGATACCTCTAATCTGTACCTGAACTCCGGCACCCGGGGAACCATCATTATTGGTTACCTGTACACCTGCCGATCTTCCCTGCAGCGCCTGGTCTGTAGTGGTCACAGGAACTTTTGCAATCTGTGCAGCACTAACGGAACTGATAGAACCTGTTAGATCTGATCTTTTGGTAGTTCCGTAACCTACAGAGACTACATTCACCTGCTCCAGTGACCTGGCATTGGTGCCTAATTTAACCGTAATGGAAGTGCGGCCGGCCAGTTCAACTTCCTGACTGGTATATCCAATAAAACTAAAAACTAAGATAGCATTGGCCGGTGCAGAAATAGTGAAGCTTCCTATATTCGAAGTAACTGTTCCTATAGTTGTTCCTTTTACAAGGACACTCACGCCTGGAAGCGTACTGCCGTCATCAGCTGCCTGTACCTTTCCTGTAATTTGCCTGTTTTGTGCAAATGCAGTATAAGCAGTAATCACTGTAAACAAAATACTCAGAATCAGTTTTTTGTTTATACAGTTTTTGTAAAACAGTAATCGTTGTTTCATAAAATGTTCATTAAGGGTTTATAATTTGGTTATTGATGTGTTAGAAAAAAGCGGACGGGGCCGGATGTTTACAGGGAATTTCCTTGAACAGGAATGGTCTTATATCATTGGGTTTATAAGTTAATATTTGATTAGTGTTGATTAATCCAAATTTAAGATCGTATAGTATTTGTGTATAGTATTTTTTTAGCCTATGTTATGCCAAAAAGGACATCTGTCCCATACTTAAAGAATCGTATCCGCTTAATGAGTAAGGAAGGTCAGATTTTAAGGTCTTTTATTTTAAATCGTTTTAATCCACCTGTTAATGGTGGAATGATTCCTATGCTGATGTTACCAGTTTTTGATTTTCTTTATGAACACACTTAATTCTGCGGAGATCTGCTGATGCTCAGCCAGATCCGGATGGTCTCCGCATCCATGATGATATCTTTTAGAAAAAAAATAGTGATAAATATTCGTATCCCCGCTTTTCCGCGCTGCATTGTTTACTGCCAGCAGTTGTTTTTGCTGTACAGCAAGAAGTTCATCATTAGCCATGGGGCTGGTTAAACATACAATAGAGGCCATGGGATAATATGCTCTTAAGCGCTGGAGGAACTGTAAATAGGCGGTACAAAGTAAAGTTGAATCCCGGATGCCGTCATTCTGCCCAAGACAAACTGTAACTACATCAGGCTGGTATTTTTTAAAATCCCAAAGGATTAAACGGTCTCTCATATTAACTTTATCTACCACGTCTGGCATGGTTACTTTCATCTCGCAGCAGCTTTTAGTTAAGCCAATGCCAGATACAGCCGTAAGCTGCCATTGTGCATGTAATGTTCTGGAAGTTAACGGCCCATAACTCATCATCGCATTGTGCTGATCATACCATTCTCCGCTGCCGCAGGCACATTCACTGTTGTCGCTGCCTGTACCGCAGGTAATGGAATCACCGATATATTCTATTTTCCTCGCTGGCGCTACCGGGGGAGTGATTAATTGCTCACAGTGCAGGCCTGCAAATTCCAGGTAGCCTATACCGGATTCTGTGCTCTTGCAGATCATCAGGTAATGTGGCCGCTTACTCAGTCCACTGGCAACTTCAATAGAATTATGGTTACTTTTTAGCTTCATCCGCTTTACCGGCAAATCATCAATCTGTACAGAGATATAATTATGGTTTTTACCATCAGCCACTTCATCGTTGATATCTATACGAATGGAAGGGCCGGTAAATACAGCATTGATATAAACTCCGGGAGCCCAAAAACGAGGCAGATCTGCGTTCGTGAAATCTATTCTGCCTGTGTAGCGGATTTTTTGATCAGAAGCTTTATAGAATTTTAACTGAGGAGGCTTGTCTGCACAATGTGCAGCAGCAGCTGAAAATACAAAAGCTAATAAACACGTAAAGAAAAGGCCTGGTGATCCTGGTTTCATTGGAAATATTAATTAGGGCTTAAATCTATCATGATTACCGCTGATAAAGTAATATTTTCTTATCAATCTTTGATTAAATAGCGCATAAAGTACTTGTATAAACCTGTAAATAAACGGTGAAAGCAAAGCGGTGATTCAGTATGGTCAGGAATGATTATCGTCAGTCATTTTTTTAGCTATAAAAAATGTATTTTTAAGGTAATTTTTAAGATACAATTGGTTTTTTAAAAGAAATAAGCAACAATCGATAATAAAAATATTTACTTTGAAATAACATAATGTAATATATGTCCTTTTATCTGATTTTATGAGAAAATATATTTTCAATCACATATTATTATCTCTTTTAGGCGTTCTTATCAGTAATCATTCTTTTTCTCAGGCACTTGCCGATAGTATTTCTCAGCAAAGCGCTCTACATACGGGCATTAAGTTTTTTAACGCATCATTAGGCACCCATTCTCCAGTTTATAATGGCCGTCAGTATTACTTTTACGATCCTGCCATAAAAGGAAATGCTTATTTTCAGGATAATTTCGACTTTAAACCAGGTTCAGTAGATTATAATGGTACTTTATGTACAGAGGTGCCGATGTTATATGATCTCAATGGCCAGAAGGTAGTGATCCTTTTATTTGATCATTTCTCTACGTTGTCATTAATAGATGAAAAAGTAAAAAGTTTTGACTTCTTAAACCACCACTTTATAAACATTAATGCCGATACCCTCGTGAATACCAACTCAGCAGGTATGAGGACGGGATACTATGATGAGCTCTACAAGGAGAAAATAGAAGTCTTGGTGAGGCGGTCAAAAAGTATACAGTCAAATGCCGGAGATGTGGAACGTCATTTTAAATATTCGGCAGATTTCTATTTCAAAAAAAATAACGCTTATTATAAGATCAATAACCTGAAAGGGATCCTCGAAGTACTGAAGGACAGAAAAGTTGAGCTGCAGCAATATATCAAATCCAGCAAGATAAATTTTCGTAAAGACCCGGAGGGGGCCCTGGTCAAAATTTCATCTTATTATGACCATTTAGCCAATTGATGTATGAAAAAAATCTACTTATTAAGTTTCTGTTTTTTGTTTTTTCTGCAAGTGGCCATTGCTCAGCAAAATCCCGCCAAATTGATCAGTGTGAGTTTTCAGCAAGCTACATTAAATCAGTTTGTTGCGGGTATTGAAGCAAAAAGCGGTTTTCATTTTTATTACAATGCCAGCCAGTTTGATAGTCTCAGGATTACCATGCAGGCCAGCAATAAGCCTTTGGATAGTGTACTGAGCACCGCTTTTAAAAATACAGATTTCCACTATGCCATTACGCCTCAGCAAGAGGTTTTTCTCACTAAAGGAAGGCCGGTAGTTACAGCGCTGGCTGAAGGTTTTACCACTGCCCTGCCGGGTAACACGAGGCTTCCGCCAAAGAATGTCACAGAGTATACAGAGGAAAAGGACAAAAATGTACCGGAAGCAACAACAGAAAATAAGGTTTATGCTATTGGCATAAAAACTAACGGAATAACTGCCGGCAGTGCTACGCTGAGTGGATATATCCGTGATATTAAAACAGGCGATGGCGTAGCAGGTTCAAGTATTAGTATTGCAGACCCAAAAACGGGTATTTCTACCGACCAGTTCGGGTATTTTACCATCACTTTGCCGCGCGGAAAATATATTTTAAATATCAGGGGGTTGGGTATGCGTGATACCAGGCGCCAGATTGTATTGTATGCTGATGGAAAATTAAATATCGAAGTGCAGGAGCAGATCAACAGCCTGCGGGAAGTGAAGATCTCGGCGGATAAAGTGGCCAATGTAAAGAGTGTCGATCTTGGCGTTAACCATTTGGATATCAAAACCATTAAAGAGATACCGGCAGTTTTTGGCGAGGCCGATGTTTTAAAAGCCGTGTTAACGCTTCCGGGGGTAACTTCAGTAGGTGAGGCGACTACAGGTTTTAATGTTCGTGGCGGGGCAGCTGACGAAAACCTGATCCTCTTTGATGGGGCAATCATCTATAATCCCGCTCACTTCTTTGGCTTTTTTGCGGCTTTTAATCCTGAAGTGGTTAAAGATATTGCATTGTATAAAGGAAGTATACCCGAAAAATTTGGCGGTCGTTTGTCCTCTGTTTTAGATATCACGAGCCGTGAGGGAAACAAAAAGACCTTTAGTGGCTCGGCAGGAATAGGACTGCTCACCAGCAGCTTAAACCTGGAAGGGCCGATCGTAAAAGATAAAACTTCTTTTATCTTTGGTGCCCGTACCACTTATTCCGACTGGCTGCTTCATCTATTGCCTGAAGCCTATAAGCATAGTTCGGCCTCCTTTAATGATTTTAATCTTGGGATCAGTCACCAGATAAATGATAAAAACACGCTCTATCTTACCGGATACCTCAGTAATGACAAATTTAAACTCAACAGTGATACGGCTTATGCTTACAGCAATAAAAACCTGGTCTTAAAATGGAAGCATAATTTCAATGCAAAATTTTATGGCCTGATCAGCGCCGGGATTGACAGGTATCAGTACTCAATTGCCAGCAGCGGTAATTCCCTCAATGCGTTCGACCTTGATTTTAATATTAATCAGGATAACCTAAAGGCCGATTTTACTTATTTTCTGAGCAGTAAGCACACGATAAACTTTGGAGTGAGTTCCATTCTGTACAAAATAAATCCGGGTAGTTTTGAACCTGTAGGGACTGCCTCATTAGTGGTGTCCCAATTGGTACCGCCAGAAAAAGCTTTGGAGAGCGCCGCTTACTTAGGCGATAAATTTGATGTTACAGACAAGTTCTCTATCAGCGCGGGCGTACGGTATTCCATCTATAATTCACTGGGGCCACAGACTATCGATAATTATGCGCCGAATTTGCCAAAGGGGCCAGCTACGATCACTGATAGTACCACTTATAAAAGCGGACAGGTCATCCACACTTATATGGCACCGGATATCAGGATATCCGCAAGATACTCGTTAACAGATAACCTATCCGTCAAAGCAGGTTATAATACTTTGCATCAGTTTATTCACTTGCTTTCTAATACCACATCTATCTCTCCAACGGATGTGTATAAGCTCAGCGATCCGAATATTAAACCGGAGCATGGTGATCAGGTATCACTGGGCCTGTTTAAAAATGCTGCTGCCAATACGATAGAAATGTCTGTAGAAGTATACTATAAACGCCTGAGAAATTACCTGGATTATAAAAGCGGGGCTGTGCTGCTGCTCAATCAGCATGTAGAACAAACTAAGCCGTACAGTTAATTTATCTTCCGGAGTAACCACCAATGCCGAAGCAGGTGCTACCATTGCGGTAGAAAGTGATCAGAATGCTACTTACGCTTTAACGGAGGTTAAGAAAGGATATTATGCTGTTCCGGGCTTAAATCTTAATGCAGCGGTAAAATACAGGTTAAGGATAAAAACAGCAAATAGCCAGGAATATCTTTCTGATTTGGTAGAAGTAAAGGTTACCCCGCCTATTGACAGTGTTGGTTATACGACAACCGACAAGGGGGTACAGCTTTATACCAATACCCACGATCCCAATAACAATACCCGCTACTACCGCTGGGATTACAGTGAAACCTGGCAGTTCCATGCAAAATATCAGTCTGGATATAAATCTGATGGAAAAGAGATCGTAAATAGACCTGTATCAGAAGATATCTATTCTTGCTTTGGAAATCATGCCTCCAGTACGATTCTTTTAGGTTCATCGGCGAAATTGGCGAAAGATGTGATCTACCAGAATCCTATTACTGCAATTGTGTCTACAGATGAAAAAATTGAAACCAAATACAGCATCTTGCTGCGGCAGTATGCGTTGACCAGCGATGCCTATAATTTTTGGGTAAACCTCAAAAAGAATACGGAGCAACTGGGAAGTATATTTGATGCGCAGCCTTCAAATATCAATGGTAATCTACACAATATAGCGAATGCATCAGAACCTGTAATAGGTTATATCAGCGCTTGTTCTGTGCAGACAAAGAGGATTTTTATCACTAAAGACCAGCTGCCGCAATCCTTTAATACAGTTTATCCTTATTCCTGTTCAGCAGATTCTGTTTTTTATGCCAAAGGCAATCCTCCTTTTAATGAGGTTGAAAATGTTTTAATTCCACTGCCATCTTCTTATATCCCCATCAGCGCATTTATGCTGGGTAATTCGCTCTCCATCTCAGGATTTACAGCGTCGAGTCTTGAGTGTGTAGATTGTACGATAAGAGGGACTAAAACTAAACCTGCTTTTTGGAAATAAGATGAAGACGGATATTTTATTAAAAAATGGAGCGATTATTAAATTATATAGGAGCATGATCAGAACAACAGCATTCCTCAGGGTAACTTTATTTATACTGACCTCTTCTTTGTTTTCCTTCAATGGCAAGGCCCAGGTCATCCAGGAGGTTCAGCATAGTTTTAATTTTTATACACAAAATGCCCTGCAGGAGAAAATATTTGTCCATACCGATAAAGACACTTATTTACCGGGCGAAGAGGTGTGGTTCAAAGTTTATGGTGTAGATGGGAATGATCATAAAGCGCTTGATCTGAGTAAAGTTGTTTATATAGAGATCATCGATCATCACCAAAATCCGGTGATACAGACAAAGGTTAATCTTAAAAATGGTATTGGCGACGGCTCCATTTATATCCCGGTTTCTATTGCCAACGGCAATTATCAATTCCGTGCTTACACCAGCTGGATGAAGAACTTTAGTCCTGATTTTTATTTTGAAAAGAAAATTACGCTCATCAATCCGTTACGCACGCCCGATGCTCCGGTTCATGAAACATCAGCTGCTTTTAGCCTGCAGTTTTTTCCTGAAGGAGGTAATTTGCTGAGCGGCATTACAGGTAAAATGGCTTTTAAAGCCGTTGATCAGCATGGTAAAGGTCTCGCCGTAACAGGCGCAGTAGTTGATCAGCGAAATGATACTGTGGCACGTTTCAAATCTTTAAAATTTGGAATGGGAAGTTTTCCTTTTACACCAGCTCCAAATGCTGTTTACAAAGCTGTTGTTTTTAGTGGCAGTATGCACCTCACAAAAGAGCTGCCCGAGGTAAACAATAAGGGTTATGTAATGAAATTAGCAGATAACGGATCAGGGCAGCTGGCCATAACGGTGAATAGTTCTGGTCTTCCGGATGGCGCTATTTACCTTTTTGCCCATACCAGGCAGACCGTAAAAGCTGCGATGACTGCCAATATGGTTGGCGGCATAGCTCATTTTACGCTGTATAAAAATACACTGGGAGAGGGTATTTCGGCACTTACTTTATTTAATGCCGCCAAACAGCCAGTCTGCGAAAGGCTTTATTTTAAAAGGCCGGTGCAGAAAATGTTTATCGATGCCCGGGCAGATCAGCAGCAGTACAGTCTGCGGAAAAAGGTAAATGTAAGTGTAGAAGCAAAAGGCGAATCGGGAAAGGCTGTAAATGCCGAACTATCTATGGCCGTTTACCGCATAGATTCTTTGCAGGGCTTAGATCAAAGTAATATCTATAATTACTTGTGGTTAAGCTCCGAACTAAAGGGCAGTATTGAGTCGCCGGATTATTATTTCAAAGCCGTTAATGCAGAAACAGATGAGGCATTGGATAATTTGATGCTTACCCAGGGATGGCGACGATTTGAGTGGAATACGGTACTTCAAAATAAACGCCCTTCTTTTGCCTTTTTACCTGAATATAACGGGCACATTATTGCTGCGAAAATCGTAAATACCGCAACTCACGCCCCGGCTAAAAATATTTTGACCTATCTGGGTATTCCTGGAAAAAGAGTGCAGTTATATACTTCGGGCAGTGATTCATTGGGTAATCTATCTTATTATACCAAAGACTTTTATGGTCCCAATGAAATTATTATTCAGGCTAATCCTGTGGTTGATAGTACTTATCGGATAGAAGTGTTAACGCCGTTCTCTGATCAGTATTCAAAAACCAGGCTGCCCGATTTTAAGATCTATCCGAATACATTAACAGCTATACAGGAGCATAGTGTTGGGGCACAGGTGCTTAACATTTATTCAGGCAGTTATCTCAAAAGATTTTATACACCAGTGGTTGACAGCAGCGCTTTTTATGGTAAGCCAACCAGTATCTATAAACTGGATGATTTTACCAGGTTTACGACAATGGAAGAGGATCTTCGTGAATATGTAAAAGAAGATAATATTGTTAAATCTAAAGGACGTTTTCATATTAAAGTCCTAACCGACCGGGGATTTTTAGACGGCGGTGATCCGCTGGTATTACTTGATGGGGTGCCTGTGTTTGATATCAATAAAGTATTTACTATCGATCCTTTAAAGGTCAGAAAGCTGGAAGTAATGGCCGCAATATATTATTACGGTTCGGCAAAAGAGCAGGGTATATTTAGTTTCACCACCTATAAAGGTGATCTGGGGGGAATCGAGCTTGATCCGCATGCAGCAGTACTGGATTACGAAGGCATGCAGTTGCACAGAGAGTTTTATACGCCGGTATATGATACGGAGGTGCAAGCTTCCAGCCGTATACCAGATTTCAGGAACTTGCTGTATTGGGCACCTTCTATCGGCAAGGGGCCAATCTCGTTTTATACCTCAGACAGAGCAGGGAAATATGCAGGGGTAGTGCAGGGGATTACTTCGGATGGAGATGCTGGCTGCCAGTATTTTACTTTTGAAGTGAAATAGGCAGATACTTGCTTAATTCATTGATCGCGATGTATATTTGTTAATGGCTATTCCTGGCCTAAACTTCTTCCTATACATGATTTACCACTGGTCGGATAATGAACTGCTGGAAAGAATAGCTTATATATGGCTGAGAACTGGTTTTGTGTGCACGATGAGTAGTAATTAAACAGTGTGAATATAGTTAATTATCTGTTTGCCCGCTGTGCTTCGATATCAGCTGGTGAAATAAAACGGCTTGATTTACTATTAAGCCATCGGCTGCTTTTGGAAAGTACAATATACCATACAATTCAGCAGGAAAGCCATCATAATCATTAATAATTAAAAATGACTTTAGTTAAATGATCTCCTGAATTCCGAAGGAGATACTTTAGTTTTTGCTTTAAATAGTTTATTAAAGGATTGCGGGTGCCCAAATCCCAGTTCATAGGCGACTTCGCTTACCGATAAACTTGTGGCAGATAGTTTTTCTTTCGCTTTTTCTATGATCTTTTGGTGTATAATGTGCTGTGTATTTTGCCCGGTAAGTAACCGTAACATGTCACTCAAATAACTCGGTGATATATTCAGCTTATCCGAAAGGTATTGCACTGACGGTATTCCGTGGTTTGCGGATTTGTCACTGATAAAATATTCGTCTAATATATCATCCAGTTTTTGCAGGAGGTCATTGTTTACGGCTTTTCTGGTAATGAATTGTCTTTTGTAAAAGCGGTTGGCATAATTTAATAGTAACTCAATTTGTGAAATGATCACATCCTGACTAAAGTCATCTATTCTGCTGTTTAATTCTTCTTCAATAATTTTGAAAATAGACATGATGGTTGACTTTTCCTTGTCTGAAAGGTGCAATGCTTCGTTTGTCGCATAAGAAAAGAAGCCATATTGCTTTATTTTTTTTGCCAAGGGATAATTCCAGAGAAAGTCAGGATGTATCAATAAAGTGTATTGGGAACAGATCTCTGCATCATTATTTCCATGGCCGCCAATAATCTGGTTGGGTGCAGCAAATAACAAACCTCCTTCATCAAAATCATAATAATCCTGTCCATATTTTAACTTGCCGCCCAGGCTTGGTTTATAGGAAATTTTATAAAACTTGAGTACATGAGATTGGGGCAATCTGCTGATGACCAGTCGGTTTGTTGCACCGTCTATCAAGCTAATTAACGGATGCGCCGGCGCCGGCAAACCGAAGGCACGGTGCATATCAGTTAACGATGCCATATTAACATGGACTATCTCTTCCTTTTTCATATTTAAATTTAACGCAATTATAACCGGCAAAACTGTGCAATGCCGGTTATAATCAATTATTTACCAAAAGATTACTTTGAAATACCCTGGGCTGCTGAGGAAACAGCATCCCATTCTTCCCAGGTAGCTA
>Ga0233344_1000078_pt1 | contig 19261 bp, 16 predicted proteins | sample GEONDECOMP281_FD_180697 | JGI IMG/M metagenome (GOLD analysis project Ga0233344, IMG submission 180697) | Leaf litter microbial communities from Shasta-Trinity National Forest, California, United States - GEON-DECOMP-281 | ecosystem: Environmental > Terrestrial > Plant litter > Unclassified...
GTATGGGCAAAAGGAATATCCATCATAGTGGCTCCATTTGCAGGGTCTAACAGATAGAGGTTTTCCTTTACACGAACATCAGCCCAGCCACCCCCAGAACCAATGATGCTGGAAGAAAGCACCTCTCCTATCAGACCGTCAGCAATTACCTTTTTAAGATATGCAGTTTCAGGCAGAGATAATGCCTGCAAGCCGGTAAAAGTACGTAAGCCTTTCGTTGCGGCTAGTTCAGCCAGATCTATCGCCTCTTTTGAACCATTACCCAATGGCCATTCGCAATAGATCATTTTACCCGCTTCAATTGCTGATTTGACCAATTTATAGTGATAAGGTACTTTTACCGCTATAACAACCAGATCAACGTCCGGGCAGTTTACCAAATCAAACTCATTATCAAACGCATGCTTTACTTCGAATTTTTCTGCTGCTGCCTGTGCTGAACTCAATTTAGTTGTACTCACTGCAGTCAACTCAAATTGAGGAATTAATTTTAATGCAGGTATATGTGACTTAGATGCCCAATTTGTTGTATTTGCGCCAATAATGCCAACTCTTATTTTATTGCTTTCCATGATGATTTTATATTTTCCAAAATTAGTTACAATTTACTTTCCTTTGTATAGGACTTTCTTCCAGGAAAGCGAATCATAATGGCATATAAAATACCTTATTCAACTTGTAGCGACACCATTATACCGGTAAGAGATGCTTTAGATGTTCTTAGCGGTAAATGGAAAATACCCCTTATTATTTCTATACAGGCTGGCAATAACCGATTTTCGGCCATACAGGAAAGCATACCAGGGATCACCCCCAAGGTATTGGCAAAGGAACTTAAGGAAATGGAAATACATAAATTGATAACACGTCAGGTAGCTGACAGTTATCCACTACTAATTTTATATCATCTTACACCTTATGCATCAACGTTAAAGCCGATCATCAACGCATTAAAAGATTGGGGACAAAATCATAAAAACGTGTTGTTCAAGGAAGGCCTAAACCCATAATTGAAATCTATTAATGAATCGCAATTCAATTATAAAGGAGTATGCGGAAAACAATAACTTTTCCCTTCAAATTCTTAAATTTATAATATAGCATTTGCAGCCAAAACGTATTATAAAAGGTGAGCAATTCGGGTACCAGTTTCAAAACCCTCCAAATATTGAATAAACATTGATTTTCAACCCAGGTTCAAATCCCAGCGGGGAGATCAACAAAATTCAAAATGCTTCCAAATTATATAGAAGCACTTTTTGGTCTAAGTCTTACTGTACCTATAGGATTTTAAATATTACTTATCTGTCAGAAAACAAGGATGAAAAAACAGACCGAAATATTGAACCGTTTGCCTTATATTATACGTTAAAGGAAAGGCATTGATAGCATATTGCCATCTTCGAAAAGATTATAGAATGTTCCGTTTAGATAGGATTATAGAGATAAAATTACTCGAAATAAGTTTCAAGCCTCATGAGATCACATTTGCATCTTATTTAAAAAGCAAAGAAAAAAATTTCAACACCATCATCTTTTTCATCAGTCTATACTTCCTTCAAAGAGAAATAAACAATTTCAAACGAGTATTTTCATATAATCATCAATTAATTGTCCCATAAAAGTACTGACAGGTTCATAAGAATTCAAAAGAAGTTGCCTGATGATTGTGAATCATCAAACGACTTCTTTTATTAGATCTAACTGAAGATCATCTATTTAATGGTTGCCCAAAATCTATTATGGATTGATAATGATTTTCATTGCATTTTCTTTAGCTGCATTGAGAAATACGTCATATGCTTTTTCTATTTCAGATAGATCAAAACGGTGTGTAATCAATTTCGACAAGTCGAATTTATTAGCTGCTACAGCCTTAATCAGCATAGGTGTGGTATTGGTATTTACCAATCCCGTAGTGATGGTGAGATTTTTAATCCATAGCTGCTGTATTTCAAAATCGACTTTTTTACCATGTACACCTACATTGGCCAAATGCCCGCCCGGCCGTACTATTTTTTGACAAACATCCCAGGTTTGAGGGAGCCCTACTGCCTCAATCGAAACATCCACACCTTCTTCACTAATTTTGAAGACCGCATCAATGGGGTTTTCAATCGCCGAATTAATTGTATGTGTGGCACCAAGTTCTTTGGCAAGCGCTAACCTATTCTCGTCCATATCGATCATAATAATCGTTGAAGGAGAATAAAACTGTGCTGTTAACAATACAGACATCCCTACGGGTCCTGCGCCAACTATCGCAATAGTATCGCCAGGTTTTACATTGCCATATTGAACGCCAATTTCATGCCCTGTGGGAAGGATGTCACTGAGTAAAACAGCAATTTCGTCAGAGATCGTCTCAGGAACCTTAAACAAACTATTGTCTGCATGCGGTATTCTGCAGTATTCAGTCTGCGTACCATCAATCATATAGCCCAGGATCCACCCACCATCTTTACAGTGCGAATACAACTGCTTTTTACAGTATTCGCAGGAACCACAAGAGGTAATACATGAAATGATGACCTTATCGCCCTTTTTAAACTGTCTTACACTACCACCAACTTCTTCAATAATCCCTACCCCTTCGTGCCCAAGGATTCGCCCATCGGCTATCTCCGGGTTTTTTCCCTTATAAATACCAAGATCCGTACCGCAAATTGTCGTTTTTAGAATCTTAACAATTACATCAGTTGGTTTTTGAATTACTGGAATTGGTTTCTCTTCTAGCGAGATCTGATGATCTCCATGATAAACTAGTGCTTTCATTTTTTTTGATTAAATTTACTATATATAAATAACAATAAACTACAGCAATCGGCTAATAAAAATTAATTTAATTATTTATAGGTAAAGATCATTAAAATTCAGTTGCTATCTGGAAGCTCTTAAATAGTCATTTACTGATACCGTCCGCAATTTATGTTTTAACTCTACCCCTGCATGGAAAACGTAAAGCCATCTTTCATCACATTTTTCCGCCGTTCCGTCACATTTATCCGTATCACGTTTACAGCCAGTGTACTATTGTTTTATATTTAGATAATAATTTATAACTGATAAATATGGTATTTTTAACTAAAACGATGAAACTATCTTTACATTTTTTGCTCTGCTGCTTCAGTTTGAGCTTGTTTGGACAAATAAGACCTGAGCCTGCTTATCGATCAGACTTCACCACAGAAAGCGTTGAGTTCAATAGTGCCGGGGTCACTCTGGCAGGTACTATTTTTAAACCCCGGCATCCCTATGCAGCAGTAGTCCTTGTACATGGCTCTGGTCAGGAAACTCGGATGGTAGAGATCGCGTCACTTTTAGCGAGAAACGGCATCGCGGTATTTACTTATGACAAACGCGGAGTAGGAAAATCGGGCGGGATTTACGCTGGACCAGAAGTTGGAACCAATAATGTTGATTCTTCCAATCTCAACCTGTTGGCTCTGGATGCAAGCGCCGCCTCTAACATACTATTGGCACATCTTCCTCCCAATTCTGGTCCGCTGGGCTTAATGGGGTTTAGTCAGGCTGGATGGATAATTCCTATAGCTGCGAAAAAAAATTCTAAAGTGAACTTTATGATATTGTTTAGCGGACCAGTGGTTACAACGCTCGAACAGCTGCGGTTTCAATTTTATACGCAAAGAAATTCCCGCTTTTGGGAAACGCACACTGAAGCTGAGGTACGTGACCACATACACAGCGACCCTGACCGGTATCAATTTGCCGGCACTGATCCACTCGATGCCCTCGTTATGCTCTCGATTCGGGGACTTTGGCTTTTTGGAGGCGAAGATATCCAAGCCCCTGTAAATTTATCAATAGAACGACTCAATGCGCTTAAAGCACAAGGTAAGCGCTATGATTACCAGTTATTTCCAGAGTTAGGGCATAACACTGCTTTATCGAAATCACAAGAACCAGTCAGCATTGCTATTCAATGGATTAAAGCCATTGATGGTCCTTTGAAACGGAAATAATTAGTCTAAGGGTCGCAAAACGGGTTAATGGCAAGCTATGTTAAGAACGTCTATAATCGTTTAGACTTAAACCTCTTCCCGGGAAATCTTCTTCACATATAATTCATCTACCAGTATGATAATAATTGCTAATAAGGGTACGGCCAGAATGATACCTAATATACCAGAAAGTGTACCCATGATCACCTGGCTAATGATTGTTAATGCAGGAGGAAGATTAATCATTCTTTTTTGAATCAATGGTGTAACGATATTGCTGACCACTGTTTGAGAAATGATATAGATCAAAGCAACAATTAGAGCTTTATTGGTGCTTACCGTTAATGCAAATAATACACCAGGTACCATTGCCACTGTTGATCCGAAATTTGGAATTAACTTTAGCATTCCAGTTAATAATGAAAGCACCAAAACACCAGGAATTCCCATGATAGTTAAACCAATAGCTATCAATATCGTGATCAGTAACATAGATAACAAGGTGCTTTTAAGCCAGCCCCTTAGCGCCACACTGATACGATCCATAGAGTTTTTTGCCAGTGGCTTGTTACTTTTAGGGATAAGGAGAAGGATACCATTTTTATATATAGATGGGTTAGCCGTAAAAAAAATAGCAAGTAACAAGATCACATAAAGATTACCTAAAACACCAAAGCTGGTATTAAAGAATTTTTGTGCTGTAGCAAAAATCTTGTCCGAATTATCATCAGAAAAATAAGTAAGGACCTTTTTACCTAGCGAGCTACCATTTAATTTAATTTTCGCCGTCTGTACTGTACCTGGCAGTGAATCTGAAAGTACGGATATTTGGTTTTGAATTTTCGTTCCCATAAACCACAATAATGTAATGAGGATGATAAATGATCCGGCAACAGAAATGATCATGCCCATTCTCCTCTTCAATTTAGTCTTGCGCTCAATTAAATCTGCCAATCCATGAAAATAAACGGCGATGAGTGATCCTGCAAGAATCATCAGTAAAACATTAAAAGCAACTCTGGCAATGAGTATAACTACAACCAATAAGGCTACAATTGCAACAGTCTGCCATACTTTTTGGATGTATGATAATTCTTTTTCTACTTTTTCAGGTACTTGATTTTTATTCATAGCTATACGTCACCTGCTTTAAGTTTATGATAAAGCTAAAAATGGTAATGGTCAAATTTACAATTCCTTTAAGGTTTATAAGCGATATGTCTAATATTAGTTAATTAAACACCTCCCCTTCATTATAAGTATACAGGATCTTATTGAGTTTACCGTCTTTAAAGTATAATCCTATATTAGATGCTCCTACCAGTCCCGCTTCAACATTTGTAGAAAAGTAAATAAACCATTCATCATAATTGATCATAACGGGATCAAAAGGTTTGTTCAGCGGTTTGTCTGGTAATATAAACTTATAATTATTGCTATATGCCGGCAATTGGTTAATGGCTATTAATTTATTATAAATTTCACTTATAGGATCATCTTTATGAATAGCCAATTGATCCGGAATATCCTGCGGCCATCTGAGGATCTCATCAGGAAGAGCGCCGCCTGCCTCAATTGAATTTACTTTATGCGTTTTAAACTGGATGCGAACCGACTCTATTCTTTCAGTATTCTTTTCTAAAGTGATCGCATGGTAGAATTCTAAACGGTGTTGTAAATCCTGCAGTTTTGAAATCGGCTGCTGCCCAACTATTGCCACTGTAGAGAAGCCTTTATCAATCCCCAGCTGTTGAAGCTGAGCGTAAACATCAGGATATGAACTGCCGATTTTGAGGTTCCATTTACTTCCTTTAATAATGTTTTCGGCAATATGGCCATTGTTATCTTTTTTACAGGAGGATAACAACAAAACAGGCAAAATTAATAATAGCGTTCTTTTCATTGTAGCTGTTAATTAGTGGTTAATATGGTATCAACGTATATTCTTTTAAATTCGCTACAACTAAATTGATTTATTTATTGCTGATGGTTTTTCTACGCCTTTGCCTTCAATTTATAATTTATTCTTTTTGAAAGGAAGTTATTAAAGTGGAATAATTTCAATGACCAATATCATGTTCATTCCTAAACTCTACTAAAGTAATATCAATAAAATTATCTGGTCAGTAGATAGCTGCTCCGCATCATTATCTCGTATAGTCTAGTATAAAACCCATAACCCAAATAATTTAAATCACGTATGAAATTATGCATTATGTACTTATGCCCCCATCACTTCTTACGGACTTACTTCCGCTTTAGGAGCCAAAATATATGCTTCATTGGCTATTAAAGATTATAAAAACGGAAATATGGAAGGGCTGGCAGCTTATAATTATGTACAGCAGAAAGCCTTCAATAATTATTTGGCCATGCTGCAGAATAATTACCATACTGAAATACGCTGGAATACCAGTGAGTTCTGGAAGAGTAGATATTGACTGACCGATTAATTATTTTGTGATAATAATATTGGCGATGTTAAGTAAACAAACTATACCAATCGAAAATTGAAATATGATCCAGAATGAAATTAGAATATTTGATATTTTTATTTTTTCAATGTCTAATTTGAAGCCCCAAAATATAAATCCAGTATAAAAAAAGCAATAGAAAGCATTACGAAGGTCTTTTTTCCAATGACTGCGGTGATGATTGAAGTCTTTGATTAGTTTGTCGTCTGCATTTTTAAACTCCTCTATGGTATATCCGTCTGTTAAAATTTTTGGATATAGGTATAGATTGATTAGAAAAAACACCATCATAATGATCAGTGAGTTTAGAAAAATAAGGTTCTTGTTATAACCATAATTATTCCATTGTTCCTCAAAAAAATCAACAAGCCAATGGTTTCCTTTTTTATTTAATAATTTCTGATAGCGAATATCATATTTTTCCTTTTCTTCTGGTATATCTTGATAATGGTGGATGAGTTGATTGTATAGTTTAAGTTGTTTGGGATATTTCTGAGCGGTATCTACAACGAAATTAACATTGTATTCAGGAAATTTGATATGATTAAAATCTAAATCATTTAAGGTAAAGTTGTATAAAATAGCTTGATTTTTTATATCGCCAATATCATAGTCAGGTCCTGTGAATTCAATAATGCCCTTCCCTGTTATATTTTTCAGGAAACAGTTTGCTATAGCTTTAATTGTACTATTTGAATCTATTTTGCAATCCGTAATTTTAAGTTCCCGGCAAGATAGCTGATCATTTAACTTACCAAACCTGGTATTGGAAATCGTAACACTGTCACTTGATCCCGATAAATCTATTTTTCCAGAAAAATTACAACTATAAATATTAAATATCTGATTGGTAATATTAAAACTTGAATTATTGAAATGAAGGCCGACGATGCTTAAACTTTTACTCTTGATATAGTTATTTGTCTCTAAAATAGATGAATCACTACTCCTGATTAAGCTTAAATATTTCACATAATTAATATGAAATGATTTCAAAGATCCGGAGCCAGTATTAAAATCTGCAACCACAACTGATGTAGTATAATTCCTTGGCATCATACTACCGGACGGCGGTCTTTGTCTGAAATCAATTTTCGCAATCGAATCTCTTTTTACTGCCATAATAGAGTCCTCTTTACGAATAGCATCCTCATCCAGTGTATATATATGATTTAAATATATTTTGTCCTTACCAATTTGGAAACCAAATTCGTCTCCCAAAATCGCTTTACTAGAGAGTATCCCATTTTCAAAACTGAAAACAGACCTATAATCGTATTGTCCTTTTAAGGTATCGATTTTTTCCCCTGCTATGGGATTGGGAATAGGGATGGGAGCACAAGTATTACAGGCATTGTCATAGCCAATTATAATTTTAGGCTCTTTTTTTAACGAGAATAAAAATAATATCAATAATACAGTTATAAATGCAACTGCATTAATAGAAAAACTCTTGAAGTTATATCTTATCATTTATGATTATTTTCAATATTAAAAATTAATTATAAATAATAAAAATGCCAATTAACATATTTGTTTACTGGTAGTTATAAATAAGAATTGCAAAATGGAATTAGTAAAGTTAGGAGCTATTTTTTATTCAAAATAATAATCCAAAATAATTTGAATTTAATTTTCAACCAAGAAGTCAAACCTTAATTTGGATGTGATTAGTTACTTTCCTATTCATGATCTGAATTAAGAATCATGGGTAATTATTAAATATTTCTTGATTGCGTCTTAATTTAATCAGCCAATTCAATCCATACTGGTCTCTGATCACTTGACTTTTCCCAGTCTCTACTATTAAAATCAAAACCAGCACCTCACTTCATACATTATAAATTATTATGTAGTATTGCAGTTTAGACAGCTATAATCCGAAATATTTTATTTTATTTGTAAGAATACCGCATTCCCGCAAAGGTATAGGCACCACTATACTAAATATGCAATCGTTTTAGCTGATGGAAATTGATTTTGATTACGAATTTGAACTTCTTAAAAGATTGCAATCGGGAGATCAGCTGGCTTTCGAAGCTTTGTATCAAAATTATAGCAAGGAAATTTACAGAAAGCTAGTTAAAATGGTCAAAAACGTCACTTTTGCAGAAGAGTTAACTCAAGATGTCTTTGTAAAAATATGGAATAAGCGTGAAGTAATCGCGATAGACCAGCCGTTCCGTTATTATCTCTTAACATTAACCAACAATATTGTAAACGATTTTTACCGGAAGGTTGCCAGGGACCGAAAGTTGCAGGATGAAATAATTGCTGCAAGCACAGAATTATACAATCCAACAGAAGATCATATTTATTACAAGGAAAGTAAAGAGCTGATGGATGAAGCTATCGATAGTTTACCCCCTCAGCAGAAACTAGTGTTCCAAATGTGTAAAATGGAAGGTAAAAGCTACGATGAAGTGAGTAAATTGCTCGGAATTTCAACTTCCACCATCAGTAATCACATTGTGAAGGCAACAAAAAGCATAAAAATTTATTTTTTCAATCAAAAAAAAGGCTTTTTATTGGTTGCGATGTACTTTATTCAGTATAAGAGATAGATAATACCTAAATAATTCATATTTATTTCACTTCTATATAGAGGAACTTCTATTTTCAAGCGTATACTAGTTATAAACAGATACAATTGAAAGAAAATACAGAACTACAGTTACTTTACAGGAAGTATATCAACAACCAATTATCAGCAGAAGAGATCAGAAACCTGCTGATTAGTCTTGGAGATTTTTCATTGGAAGAACTAAATAAACTTACTTCGGAAGTGTTGTTTACAGCCCCTGATTTAATAGAAAGTAACGAGGAAGAAGAACACCGGTTACAGCAAATTCTTGCTTATATTAAACTACAGCAGCATATTCCCGTAAAACCTCTCCGCAGGAAATTATATACCTGGCTTTCCAGTGCCGCAGCCGCATTCCTGATCATCGGATCTGCAGTCTATTTCTTAAACAACGATTCATTAGAAAAACAGGCAGCAGCGGCCAACTTGCAACCCGGTAAAAACAAGGCCATATTAACATTGGCCAATGGCAACCACATTACGTTAGATGATGCCCTTAATGGCAATGTAGCCAAACAGGGAGGTGTACAGATCGTCAAGACAAAAAATGGGCAGCTGGTGTATACGGTGAATGATATCGCGGTCTCCTCCGATGAACAGAATACGATAGAAACTCCAAATGGAGGACAATATATAGTGATCCTTCCAGACCATTCCAAAGTTTGGCTAAACGCAGGCTCTTCATTGAAATACCCGGTTTCATTTGCCGCTTCAAAAAAGAGGCTGGTTGAACTAACTGGAGAAGCATATTTTGAGGTGTCAAAAGACAAAGTGCATCCCTTTATCGTAAAAACAAGTCAGCAGCAGGTGGAAGTTTTAGGTACGCATTTCAACATTAATTCCTATACCAATGAGCCCTCCACCTCTACTACCCTGCTAGAAGGTAGCGTGAGGGTTTCAGCCGGAGCAGATTTCAAAATCATAAAACCCGGAGAGCAGGCTGTACTAACCACAAAAGGTTTGAAGACCAGTATCGCCAATACTGAAGAAGCGATGGCCTGGAAAAACGGGTACTTCAGGTTCAATGATGAAAAGATCCAGAGCATCATGAGAAAAATAGCCCGGTGGTATAACGTGGATGTAGAATTTCAAGGAGAAATATCAGCCGAAGATTACGATGGAAAAATTTCCAAATATAAAAGCATTGCCCAGGTATTGGAAATGCTGAGTTCAACAAATACCGTTCACTTTAAAATTGAAGGAAGGAGGATCTTAGTGATTAAATAACTACTTAAAAAACAAACAACCAGATCCCGAATATTATCGGAATCTGGTGTAGTTTGGCATAGCTTCTAAAAAATTATCAACTCTTTAACAGCAGGTACCTCAGGCTTCGAAACTAAAAGGTATGCTGCATCAACCAAACCTATCAAATGTATAAAATTTATACTAACAAACTTGGTGTGCCTCATCGGCTCGTCCATAAAATATTACTATATATGAGGTTAACCACCCTAATATTGATGGTATCCTTAATGCACGTAACTGCTGCAAGTATTGCCCAAAAAATTTCCCTTTCGGAAAAAAAGGCGCCCATCAATAAAATATTTGATCAGATCAGCAAGCAGACAGGTTATGATTTCTTAGTTACAAGAGCCATGATTACAGATGCAAAACTGGTGGATATCAGCGTAAAAAACCTGGAACTGGAATTGGTACTGGAAAAGATTTTTGATGGGCAACCGCTCACCTATGTCATCAAAGATAAGTCGGTTGTGGTATCAAAAAAGAAACCATCCATCCTGGATAAAGTAATTTCCGTATTCACCAATGTAGATATAGAAGGCCGCGTGGTAGACTCTATGGGGGTAGCTTTACCTGGTGCTTCGGTGAGATTGAAAGGCAGCTCAAAAAGAACAAAGACTGACGGACAAGGTATTTTTAAAATGCTTTCAGTCCCTCTTGATGGAAAATTGGAAATCTCTTATTTGGGCTATCTAACCAGGGAAATAAAAGTTGTAGATGGGGTGAGGACGATCACGTTAAAGGCAGAGAATAAGACACTCGAAGAGGTAACGGTGACCAATGGTTACCAGGACATAGAAACCAGGAATTTATCCAGCGCTATAGATGTGCTGCAGGCAAAAGATGTGGTAGTTCCCGGCATGTTCAGTATTGATCAGGCGCTGGAAGGACGTGTAGCAGGATTATTTGTGATGAACAATTCAGGCGAAATTGGTGCTGCACCAAAAATCAGGATCCGTGGAACCTCTACCGTATTGGGCAATCATGAACCTTTATGGGTAGTAGATGGGATAGTGGTGAATGACCCGGTAAATATTGACCCTTCAACAATCAATGATCTCGATTTTGTAAATAGACTGGGGAATTCTATCTCCGGATTAAAACCATTTGATGTAGAGACGATCACTGTGTTGAAAGATGCCTCTGCAACTGCATTATATGGGGTACGGGCAGCAAATGGGGTAATTGTGATTACCACCAAAAAGGGACATATCGGCGAACCGGTCATCAATTTTTCTACGGCAACTACCTATACGCCAAGACCCAGATATACAGATGGGAATATCAATGTGATGGATTCCAGACAAGGGTAGACTATTCAAGAGATTTGATCAGTAACAATATAGCTTATCCATCCAACATCAATTATGTAGGATACGAAGGTGCTTTACATGATTTAAATACCGGAGTGATCAATTATCCGCAGTTTCAGCAGCAGGTTTCCAAAATGGAAACCAGGAATACAGATTGGTTTGGTTTGATCACACAGGATGCTATATCTACTCAAAACGATGTAAGCTTATCAGGGGGAACAGATAAAATGCGTTACTATGGCTCTCTTGGTGCAGCCAATCAGACCGGTACCGTGAAAGGCGACAGGGTAGATCAGTATACCGCATTTATTAAACTGAACTCCAGGTTATCCACTAATTTAACATGGGACATGAATTTCAGGGCCAATGTAAGCAAGAAAAACTATGCAGCGAACACCGTAAATGCTGTAGATTATGCCTACAATGCAAGCAGGGCACTGCCTGCTTATAATGATGATGGCTCGCTAAGTTATTATAAAAAATATGGACAGGGCTATCTCAATTTTAACATTTTAAACGAAATTGATCAGTCCAGGGATATCAGCAATTCATCCGGAATTAGCTTAACCAATACCCTGGGATACCGGTTTAGCCCGGCTATAAAAGGAGCCTTGATTTTTTCTTATTCCTTAAACAATACTGATCAGGAAATCAGTTATGGTGAAAACACATGGTATTCGGCACAGTTGCGTATGAGTGAAGCAGGAGTAGCTCCTAATGCCACGCAAACACTGATGCCCTATGGCGGCGAGTTGCAATCTAATGTAACGCGGAACTACAACTACCTCGTTCGTCCGCAGTTTGATTTCAATAAAACTTTTGGTGCTGCCAACCAGCATGAGTTAATCGCCACAGTAGGCGGAGAACTTTCGTCTACCAAATACGATGGTACGGCTGCGGTGAACCGCGGTTACCTGCCTGACCGCGGAAGCATTTTTGCGACCGTTAACCCGATCACCTACCCTGCTTATGCCGCGTGGGCACTCAGTAATCCCGCTAAAATGACCGATCAGCTCACCAATTTATTGTCGGGATATTTTACCACCAGTTATACCTACAAAAATAAATACACCTTAAACTTCAATACCCGGACAGACTATTCCAACAATTTTGGATCAAGAAGCAATGAAAAGTTTCTGCCTTCATACTCCTTTTCTGGAAGATGGGATATTGCACAAGACCTGTTTAAGAAGTCTAAATCAGTAAATATGCTGGCCTTTAGAGGATCATATGGTATCCAGGGAAATATGCTGTCCAGTCAAACCCCAGAGCTAATCATGAAAACTGGCGGACTGGATCCTGTTACCGGAGAATACAGTTCAACGATTGCCTACTATCCAAATCCCAACCTCAAATGGGAAAAAACAGGACAGTTTAATGGTGCATTGGACTTCTCCTTATTTGGGAATAAAATAAATGGTTCCTTCACCTATTACTACAAAAAGACCAACAATGCCTTTGTAAATGCGGGTGTGAGTGATGTAAACGGACTGAGTGCATATGTAGTGAATGCTGGTACGGTGGTCAATCACGGTGTAGAGATTGCATTAAGTTTTACGCCGATCAATAATGCATTACAGGGAGGCAAAGGCTTTACCTGGCGCATCGATCCTGAAATTGGACAGGCGATCAACTCCTTGCTGAATAGTAAAAGCGTAAATCAGGCTGTAGTAAACAGCAATACTTACATCAATTATTTAAATGGCACTCAGGTAATTGATGGCAAATCGATCAATTCCTTCTACTCCTATTCATTTGCCGGTTTAAACCCTGTTAATGGTGCTCCATTGTTCAACAATGACAGCAATACCCCGGCAAATATTTTGAAATTGAAAGGGATGACCTCCGATCAGCTATATCAATATGTAATGACTCCATCAGGCAATAGAATCCCAACTATACAGGGTGGACTAAGCAACTCTTTCTCCTACAAAAGTTTTTCGCTAAGTTTTAATTTAAGCTACAGCTTTGGTTCTAAGATCCGTTTAACACGGTTATTTGAAAATAATTATGGATCCAATTCCAGCATCAGCACCATGGCGGCAATGCCAGAAGACAATGTAAATGCATTGTTAATCAACCGATGGAGAAAACCTGGAGATGAAGCTTTTACCAATATTCCGGGTTTATTAGATCCATTGGATTATGCGTATTCAAAAACTCATTTTTCAGCGGGACAAAGTTATCTGTACGCTCAGAATATATGGCAGATGTATGATGCTTCTGATATAAGAACAGCGAGTGGCGACTTTGTAAAGATCAAAACATGGTCTTTCCGTTATGCCTTATCAAATTCCTTCTGTAAAAAAGCAGGACTTAAATCAGCTACGCTATCTCTTGCCGGCACTAACCTCTACACCTTTGCCAGTAAAGAATTACATGGCCAGGATCCGGAGCAAACAGGCTTCACTACCAATACCCAATTGCCTACACGCCCTTCCTTTTCTATGGGTATAGATATTTCACTTTAAAAATTTAGCAGACATGAGCTCCATTAAACATAAAAATATATTCTTTTTGCTAATGCTGCTGATCTTCTCGGCAGGTTGTAAAAAATTCCTTGCAGAAAGATCACAGACTTTACAATATGTAAGCAACTATTCTCAGCTGGATGAATTGCTGGTGGGAGAAGGTTATATGGCCCATTCCAATACTTTTCAAACCAGTACTTATGGACAATATTTGCCCTGGTTAAATGTAATGGATGATGATATTACAGAAGCGGTTGTTTTTAAAACCTATCCGGATACACGAGATGATGTTTTTGGAATGTACACCTGGCAAAGTAAGCCCTTTACCAATACATTGTATGCACCCATGGCAGACGATACCTGGGCAAAGTTTTATAAACATATCAATGCCACCAATATCATCGCGCAAAAAGCATTAGAAATGACTGATAACCCTGCCGAGCTGAAAAGGATCAGAGGTGAAGCTTTGTTTTTACGTGCAGGTTATTATTTCTATATGGTGAACATTTATGCAAAGGCATACCATCCGTCAACAGCAAAAACTGATCCTGGTGTACCTTTAAAAACAACAGAATTTGTAGAATCCACCCTTTCCGTTCGTGCCTCTGTAGATGCTGTTTATCAGCAAATTATTACCGATCTCAATGAAGCAGAACAGGATCTAACAGGAGTTACCGCGAAATCATTGTATCATGCCGATGCAAATGCAGTGAATTTATTGCAAAGCAGGGTTTACCTGTACATGCAGGACTGGGCTAACTGCGCAGCAGCCTCAAAAAAAGTCATCAGTCGTAAAAGCCAATTGTACAACTTAGCGGGTTATCAGCCAAAAACAAGCTTTTTTAATGCAAAATCTCCAGAGGCTATTTTTAACCAGGGCACCAATTCGATGATCTATCTGCAGTATGAAAATGGATACAGCACATTTAAACCAACAGATGAATTAATGCAGCTGTATAGTCAGACGGACCTCAGGCGGACTTCGTTTTTTGAGCTGGACCAGAGGGGAAAATACCGCTATACCAAGGTATATTATTCCTCATTTAATGAGATCATACCAGAAGCTTATTATTCTGATAACTTTTTTATGCGGAATGCTGAAGCTTACCTGAACCTTGCAGAAGCATCAGCCATGCTGGATAATAGCGCAGAAGCCAATACCGCTTTAAATACCTTGCGCCAGTCCAGATTTCTGCCGGCCGATTATCAGCCTGTAAACTTAACTGCCGAAGCATTAATTAATTTTATACGTGATGAGCGCAGAAGGGAATTGTGTTTTGAAGGTCACCGCTGGTTCGATCTGAAGCGTTATGCTGTAAATCCAAATTATCCTTACAGCAGAACCATTAGCCACCCCTACTCACTGGCTGTGATCGGCAGTGCTTCTTTACAAGCTACGCTGACCCTATTGCCAAATGATCCCGCTTATCTGATCCCGATCCCAGATCCTGCTATGGAATTTAACCAGGGCAGTTTAGTGCAAAATCCAGAAAGACCTAATCGTATATTTTAATTGAACAGACATGAAAACGTATCTTAAATATTTAGTTGTTATATTTTTTGCCATGTTATCTGCCTGCAAAAAAGACAGTATGCCTGTGGCCTCAGATCCTGTGGCCGATGCTTATGTACGCACAGACAATACATCGAGTGAAATTGATCATCAAATTTACCTGGTTTATCAGCAAACTCAAATCCCCATATTGTATACGGATACCCTCCGCAAAAATCCGCTGCAAGTGATTAATCTCAATTATGAAATGGCAGGATCTAACAGTAGTTATACCTATACTTATCCAAAAAATAAGGCCGATATTCTTACCGGTATTGCTTTTGTAAGAGATAAAATCTTGCCTCCACTGGGCCCAAATATCAAGATTCACTCGCTCACCCTGCTGGATACTTTAAAAATAGTGCAGGTTTATGGCCCTACATACAGCATAACTACAAATTATAATGTTATTCCGGCCTTAACCACCTTTGGTATTGCCAATATCCCAAGAATAGCTACCATGACGTGTGTGGAGCTGGCAACCTATAAAGCAGACATCTTTACCAATTTGCTGATCAACCCCTTAACTTCTTCCACATTGCTGGCAGACTTCTATAAAGTATCATCAGGTTTTTACAGCGGTTATGCCTACCTGGGAGCTACCAGCAGTTACTATTTACCTTTTAAGGATAAAAGAGAATATGGTTTTATTTTAGATGGAACAGAATCACCTTATTACTTCACCACTCCAGATGAAGCGGGTGACGTTAAGCTTTTCCTCAGCAATATATTAACGATGAGCGCAGCTGATTTTCAAACCCTCAATGGTAATTACCCGCTGGTCATGAATAAATACAATCTCTTAAAAACAGCTTTAACCACACTTGGATTCGATTTAACCAAGGTATAAACACATCTCTATTATGTATATCAAAAGATCAGTATTCTGGCTCTTCATGGGAGCCCCTATGCTTACATTTGCCAAACAAAGCTTTTCTGTTCAGGTTAAAATCAAGCACCTTGAACATCCGGGCAAAGCCTATCTGAATTATCAGATAGGCACAAAGCTATTCATAGATTCTGCCATTCTTAGCGGAGAAACCTACAGCTTTAAAGGTGTAATAACGGACCCTTCACTAGCACAGCTTTCCATTAGGGACAATACTGTTTCTGCGAAAAGTAAAATGCTTTTCTATACCATGGTCTGGCTGGAAAAAGGTGCTATAACAATAAATTCCGATGATCCATCGGCTAAGGCCCTCATCACCGGAGGAACTTTAAATTCAGATTATCAGAAACTCGATGCCAGTAAAGCTCCGGAACGTGTTAAAATGGAGGTCGCCACGCAAAGAGTTACTGATGCAACAGAGGAAGAGAGAAAATCAACCGAATTTTTGAAAAAACATATGCAAGTGATGAAAGCTGCGATGAATGCCGCTGCTATCAAAGATTCGTTGTATATCAATACCCACCCTAATTCCTATTTAAGCCTGTACCTCATTTCGAACAGTACCACCACCATCCCGTTTTATAAGCTGGAACAACGTTTGAAAGCGCTTTCCAAACCATTGCAGGCTTCTTCAACTGGAAAAGAGCTGCAAACTACCATCAATGTTTTAAAAAACCGGGAGATTGGTGGCAGAGCACCAGACTTCACACTGAAGAATACCCTTGATCAACCGGTTACACTCTCTTCTTTACATGGAAAATTTGTTCTCCTGGATTTCTGGGCAAGCTGGTGTGTGCCTTGCCGTCGGGAAAATCCAAATGTAAAGGCTGCTTACGAACATTTTAAGGATAAAAACTTTACGGTTCTGTCGGTTTCTATAGATGCGCAGGATGCTAAATCCAAATGGCTGGCAGCGATAAAGGAAGATCATCTGGACTGGACACAGCTTCATGATGCTCCGGGTGGCAGCAATCAGGCAGCTCTCTTATATAATGTACTCTCTATTCCCCAGAATTTTCTTATTGATCCTTCAGGAAAGATCATCGCTAAAAACCTTCGTGGAGAAGAGCTGCAAAAACGCCTGGCAGAATTGGTTCATTAGGCTAATAAAACAATAATCACCAATTCTACAAAATAATCACCACAACAATAATTATGAACCTCATTACAATAACCATATCAATATGAGAAATTTAAAAAGGAATTTGGCCCTGCCATTTATTGTGCTTGGCCTGCTGGCGTCATTCACCAGCTCAGCACAAAATAAGATTTTTAACCTACAGGTGAAATGGCCTGACGGAGATGGGAAACAGCTTACCCTGACGGCTAACCAGAATGGAAAGTCGGTCACGCTGGATTCTGCCAGTATAGTAAATGGCACAGCCTCTTTGAAGATGACAGCCCCTGATTTGTACAGCACAGTCTATTTGGGCGTAAACCATGCCTATGTACAGGAATTACTGGCTTACCCGGGTAAAGTAGAAGTTGAGATTGTCAATTCCCAGGAATCTGATGTCAAAAATACACTCACCATCAAAGGAAGTTTGGAACAGGATCTTTTACAGGAGTACAACAAAGTATTCATGACTGGTTTAATGGCCAATTATAAGCGTATGCAGGCGCTAAAAGCAATAGGCGATAATCCGCTAAAAAAGGATTCCATTATGAAGTTTTACAAGCCCACATTTGACAGTTTATTGCATGTGCAGGATTATATCGCAACTACCTATGCAGATAAAGACATTGCAGGATTTATGCTGATAAAAAGAGCTCCTTCCTTATCTGCTGAAGAAAGAGAAAAAGAGTACAACAGCTTATCAGACAGGGTAAAAAAAGGCCCGTACGGGATTGCTGTCCGTAACATCATGACCAGCATTGTACAGCGCCAGACAGGACAACCTGCCTTCCAGTTCTCTGCAACAACGATAGAGAAAAAGGTAATTAAATTGTCCGACTACAAAGGAAAATATGTATTGCTTGATTTCTGGTCGTCTACCTGCGGCCCATGTTTACGTATGGCACCTTATATGAAGCAATTATATGATACCTACCGTGCAAAAGGGTTTGAGATCATTGCCATATCGCTGGATACCAAACGCGAAGACTGGATTGCCGCACAGCAAAAACACGGCATCAGTGGTATACAGGTATCCTCGTTAAAAGGAGGAGATGATCCCATTGCTGAATATTACGGGATTTCACAAATGCCCGCAATGGTACTGATTGATCCCCAGGGCAACAATGCCGGCCTGGTAGACCCTGCCAAATTAGATGTAAAACTTGCTTCTATATTCAATAAAAGCTAAATGAAAATATACAAATCACTGATTTTACTGTTCCTGCTGTTTAACCATAGCAGTTTTATCGCCTGTGCACAAGGTTCAGACCCAAAATCTTTTGAACGAAAAGTAAAGCAGGTGGTGACCAAAGTTAGCGCCGCCTGCGTAAGAATTTCACTCTATGATAGTACCGGACACAGGCGTTACGGCAGCTTTAGTGGCGTATTGGTTACGGCCGACGGTTATATACTCAGTGCAGCACATGCAACGGTTACCGGAGGCTCTTACCTGGTGGAACTTCCTGACGGAAGGAAATACAGAGGGACTGCCCTGGGCCGTATTTCGGTTGTAGATGCGGCAATGCTAAAGATCGATACAGTTAAGGGTGTTTTGCCGTATTGTGAGACAGGATGGTCGTATGATTTAAAAATAAACCAGCCTTGCTTAAGCATTGCCTATCCGGCCTCGCTCAATGAGCTGAAAAACCCAGTT
>Ga0233344_1000079_pt1 | contig 19112 bp, 14 predicted proteins | sample GEONDECOMP281_FD_180697 | JGI IMG/M metagenome (GOLD analysis project Ga0233344, IMG submission 180697) | Leaf litter microbial communities from Shasta-Trinity National Forest, California, United States - GEON-DECOMP-281 | ecosystem: Environmental > Terrestrial > Plant litter > Unclassified...
CCCAGGTCAACTTCCATCATTCCGCCGATCGCGGCTTTATTCATAAATGAAGCTTCATCGCCATCTACCTTAGACTGGTTGGTAAGATCATCCCTTTTCATAGAATCTTTACTGCTGGTTACAACGGGCTTAACTCCTGTCATTTTAGAAGTATCTGTTTTACCGGAAGAAGTATCAGTCTTTGTAGAATCCTTAGCTAAAGAATCATCTTTAGCACCACGTGCTTCAGGACTATGACAGGCTTGAAAAGTACAGGCACCGGCTACTAATAGTCCAAATAAATTTAATCGTTTCATAAATATGTTTTTATATGCTGAGCGTCTGATTAGCACATAAATAACATATAGAAATACAAAAAGTTTCGCCAGGCCGAAAACTATACTATTTTCTTCTTCAAAAACTGCTGAAACAGCAGCGCTATCCCTACCACCAGCAAACAGCCAATCACATTGAGCCATAAATAGGCAACTACCTTTTGGTACCCGCAGATGCAAACGACTACTTCGGTAACAATAGCTGCATAAAACACAGCTTTGCCTTCTACCTGTTTAAGGTAGAAAGCAACAAGGAACACCCCAAGGATAGTTCCATAAATATAAGAACCCAGAATATTTACCGCCTCCAGCAAATTACCTATCTTACTGGCATAAAGTGCCATGGCAATACAAATAACTCCCCAGATGAGCGTAGACCAGCGGGAGGCCTTTAAATATTTTTCGTCTCCTGCTTCTTTATTGATCAGTCGTTTATAAATATCAATTACACTGGTAGAAGCCAATGAATTTAATGCACTTGCCGTAGAGCCCATAGAGGCTAAAAAGATAATCGCGACTAGCAAACCGATCAATCCCTTAGGTAAATACCGGGTAACAAAACTCAGGAAAATATAATTATTATCATTAATATCCGCTCCTTTATCATTCTTTTGCATCAGATCGGTCACCTTTTTACGGATCGCTTTAGTCTGATCATCAGCCTTTGTTAAAACAATTCTCTGCCGGTTAATCACAGGCTGATCATCATTTTCCAGCGCTAGATTTAATTTATTCACCTCCAGCTGCTTGGCTTTAAAAAGCTGTGCATATTCTGATTTAAGATCATTAAGCTGTGGATTATAACTGCTTTTCTCCAGTTTATTCAATTCAAAACTGTTAAAAAATATAGGCGGCCGGTTGTACTGATAAAAAGCAAATACCAATACGCCGATCAGCAGGATTAAAAACTGCATAGGTATTTTAACCAGCCCATTCATGAGCAATCCCAGCCGGCTTTGGCTTACTGATGATCCTGTTAAATATCGTCCTACCTGACTCTGGTCTGTACCAAAATAAGATAACTGCAAAAAGAAACCGCCAATCAGTCCGCTCCAAACCGTATAAGGATTTTGCCAGTCGAACTTAAAATCTATTGCATTCGTACGTCCCATTTTACCAGCGATACTGATCGCTTTGGCAAATCCAACGTCAGCAGGGAGCAAATGTACTACCATCACCCCTGCAGCAAACAGACCTAAAAAGATAATGCTCATTTGCAGCATCTGCGTATAAGAAACAGCTTTTGAACCTCCATAAACAGTATAGGCGACTACAATTCCACCTATACATAAAGTGGTATAAGTAGTATTTGTATTTAAGATAGTGGATAAAATTATAGAAGGTGCATAAATAGTAATCCCGGTAGATAGTCCTCTCTGTATCAAAAACAAAAAGGCTGTTAGCGCCCTGGTTTTTAAATCAAAACGCTGTTCAAGATATTCATAGGCCGTATACACCTTTAACCGGTGAAAAATAGGAACAAAAGTAATGCACAAAACTATCATCGCCAGCGGCAATCCAAAATAGAACTGAACGAAACTCATTCCTGAAGAATAGGCGAGTCCGGGAGCTGCTAAAAAGGTAATCGCACTGGCCTGTGTAGCCATTACCGACAAACATACGCTGTACCAGGGTAAAGACTGGTTACCCAGCAGGTACCCATCAATATTCTGGGCACCACGACTCTTATAAATCCCATAGGTAACTATGGCTACCAGTGTAACTACTAAAACAATCCAATCTATACTACTCATTCAAAATACCTGGTAAAAATGTAGAAGATTAGAATCAGAAAAGCCAGCCAGCAAATTAAAAGCCTGTAAAATTGTTTCCAGCTTTTCACAAATGGTGGCAGCTCCGTGTTAGGCTTCTGCGATTCCATTACTTGACTTCTTTCTTAGCCAGCAGATTAACAAATAATCTATAGGCACCTGGTACACCTGCAGGTAACTCTCTGAAAAAGGATAGCGAAGTATATACAAACTTCCCTTTGCCATAATCAGTAACCAACAATGAGCCTTTGCTATTTTCTTCTCCGGCATCATGCATCCCTAAAATAGCGGCATAATGCGAATCTATATGACTTGCAAAATATAAGCCTCGCTCTTGTATCCAGCCCTCAAAATCTTTACTGGTGATTTTATTCGGATAGTTTAACACCGCATGGTCAGGCAACAGGAAATCTACTTTTGCATCTTCATCCGTTACCCTGTCCCCGCGGGTAAGCTGAAATGGATAAGGGCCAAGGTCATTTATTTGCAAAGGGGCATTCACATTGTACTGTTCCAGTAATGTTCCACCGTTTTTAACATAGTCCATCAATTTAGGCTGCATCACTGCAATTTGCTCATTGATATTGTATAATCTTACCCCGGTAATGATCGCATCATAGGCAGAAAGGTCTCCTGTAAGCACCTGCTTCTCTGTTAAACGGGTTACCCTATAGCCAATCTGTATCAGTGATTCCGGGATCAGGTCTCCGGCACCAGCCAGGTAACCAATATTCATTCCTGCAAATTTCAGATCAACACGCTCTACCTTTGCTTCGGCCAAAGGGAACAAAGTTTGAACAGGAATATGATCATAAGCGATCACCTTCAATCCTTTATTGTAAGTCTTACCATCTACCGTAATCTGCATAGCTAAAGTACCACCAGAAACATTGCCCGCAGGGGTAACTACAAACTCTACACTTTTTTCCCTCTCCTTCTGCTGCAGATGAAAGGAAATCTGCTCTGGTGAAACTTTCCATCCTTCAGGAACTTTCGGAACCAATATACCTGTAATATTTTGTTTAAATATTTTCAGCTGAACCACTATTTTCTTGGGCGTATTGTTATTAAAAACAAAAGCCTTCTCTGTCATCGTAGCTGTAGCCGGAGGGGCAATTACCAGTGGCTGATATAACTCCCCCTTTGCAGGGTCTGTATGTTTATAAACTATTGGCCTTGTAACATCAATAAACTGCTTGCCAAAACTGATCCTGAATACCCCTGCATGCGGAGCTGGTGCTTCTGGTAAACCCAGGTAGGCTAAAGAATCTATCACATAACTCCCTATCGGATGCTTTTTCTCCAGCCAATAAGGCTGTGTGATGCCAATGCTATTGGCGCTGATCACTCTTTTCTCTGTGATCATCTCATTAGGCAGCAGACTGATGATTTTAGCACTATGTAATTCCTGAAGAGTGATTTTTAAGGGAAAATTATCCTTAACGCGGGATATTGCATTGATCATTACAGGGATAGAATCATCTAAAGCATAAGAAGGCTCAGGTGCAGTGGTTTCCAGCCATAATCCTGCACAGGCAAGGATCAGTTCATCTAATTGCTGATGTTTAAAAGGAAGATTCTTAACTTCTTCTTTTAGCTGCAGTAAACCGGCAATAGACTTTGAAGGATCCGCAGGATCATACGCAGCATCAATTTGACGGAGTAACTGCTGTGCCTTTTCGGTACCCGGGTTTCTGTTCAAATTAAGGTTTACACCTTCAAAAAGATCTTTCTTAGCTGCTTCTCCTGCTACGGGACTAAAGAATTCTATTTCTGAACCACGCTGACGGGCGCTTCCAAACCCCTGTGTTTTATGATTAGAGCGGCTTTCTGCGGCCAGCTCACCATAACTTTCTCCCAGAAGGGGGTTAAAACCACCTACATTTAGTTTCAGCTGGTCATCTGCTGTAGTATTTGTATTTCCAAAATTAAAGGTATTCCAAACAATGCGTTTTGCCTGCCATACTTTTACATATTTCAGCTGTTCCGGGAAACGCTTAGGATCTGCAGCTGCAGAAAATGCTTCTCTGGCTAGAATAGCCGATGCCTGATGATGGCCATGTCCGGCACGCGCATCTTCAGGGAAACGGGTAATGATCACATCGGGCTGAAATTTACGGATCACCCATACTACATCAGCAAGGATCTGCTCTTTGCCCCAAATTTTGAAAGCTTCTGTCGATGTCTTAGAAAATCCAAAATCATTAGCCCTGCTAAAGAACTGCTCTGCACCATCAATATGTCTTGCTGCCAGCAATTCCTGTGTACGAATCAGCCCCAATAACTCCGCCTGCTCTGTACCGATCAGATTTTGTCCACCGTCACCCCTGGTTAAAGATAAATATCCTGTGCGTACATTCTTTTCCTTAGACAGGTAAGCCAGCAGACGTGTATTTTCGTCATCAGGATGGGCAGCAATATATAATACACTCCCTGCTACATTTAAACTGGCCAGACCTTGTTTAATTTGTGCAGCATTCAGCTGCACAGAAGCCTGTGCATGAAGCATAAAAGGGATAAAAGTAAATACAAGGAGGGATAAACGATATTTCATAGCGCAATATTAGTGGCCTAAAATAATTAAAAATATCCGCTCCTTCAGTTAACGGTGTTGTAACAATACTGTCAATAGATTAAAGCAGCATTTTACTGCTCACTTCTTTATTGATGGTAATGTATCCAGGATATTTAATCAATACACCACCCAGCAGGAAACTTGGCCGAACCTTTAAGGTGATCAGCCCCTTTCTTTCTTCTCCACCTTTACCCGACCGTATAAAATCACCAATTTCAGACATTACTTTCGCATTTGAAATAAACTGATAAATATTTGTATTCACCTCTAAAGGCACCACTACAGATTGTCCCGGAGCTACACTTACGGCCTGGTTAACTAATCCATTGGCCAATTCCTGACCATTGATCTGTACGATATATTCAAATTGATTTACCGCAGCCTGGTTGTCAGAAGGATTATTGATTTCCATATTCAGTGTAACATGTAAAGGCACATCTTTTCTTAACAATCCGAAAGCTAAGGCAGGAAGACTACCAATATTAAAGCTTTGATTGTTCATTAACCTTTTTACATCAGTACCTGCTACAGAAACATTCGTTGCTGATAACACTCTGTATTTACATTTTTCAAGGGCTTTGATCTGCTGTGCCTGTTTATTCACCCCACAACCCCATAAGGTTACTGCTGCAAAGCAAACTAATAGTATTTTCTTCATTTTTAGATTTTATCAGAAATAGAATTAGCTATCCTATTCCCACTATAACGGTTTAATATATAATTATTGCCTTAAAAGGCCGTATCAGCACAGTAAACTAATAACCTCTTCTGGATCTGGCAGACCTGCGGCTGATGATCTTATCGATACTGATCGATCCGCTGCCGGCCAATAAAAGCACGAGGTAAATCAGTAAATAATGTATGCCCATTTCTTGTTTCTCCAAACCGCCATCTGCCATCACTACAAAAATAACGATCAGCATGTTAAAGATGAGTGGCAATACAGCCAGGCGTGTAGCAAATCCTATCAGAATAAATATAGAGCATAATACTTCCGCAAACACTACCATGATCAGTGAAACTACAGCACTAACCCCTAATGGGTCAGGGAACTGTATCGTTCCGCCAGCGAGCAGCATATTCAGCTTAACAATTCCATGTGTTAGCATTAACAATGCGATACTTACTCTTAAGAGAAGCAAGGCAATATCCAGAATGCGATGACTGTAATTGGTATTAAATAATCTTTTCATATCCGATAACAACATATTTATATTTGACTTAGCAATAAAGATAATAATTTAAATGTTTTAACCGGTAAAGAAGCATTTATAACATTAGATCATCTTTACCGACCTGAAAGTCAAATTTATTCTGGGTCCTACCGGTAATGTAGTTTTAGTTACCCGATGTTCCCAATATTTCTGCGTCTCTCCTTTCATTAAAACCAGACTGCCATGATCCAGTTCTAAAGAAATAACCGGCATCTTTTCTTCATACTTTCTAAACTGAAAGATTCTTGTCCCGCCAAAGCTTAAGGAAGCAATTACAGGAACCTGTCCCAGGGAGCGCTCGTTATCACGATGCCATCCCATATGGTCTTTTCCATCACGGTAATAATTGAGCAGGCATACGTTAAAAACTGTACCGCACCTATTTTCTATTTTTTCTTTGATCTTTAACAAAGGATCTGTCCAGTCCTTTGCCGACAGCGTTAACCCGGAATAAGTATATTCCATTCCCGGATCGCCATAAAAAGCAGTAAGCCTGGGCTGCATCAGGGTTTTACCAAACATGACAATGGGTTCCTGCATCCAGGAAATTTCATTCAGCAGATACTTCATATAAACATCGCTCTCTGTATCAGAGAAAAAACCATGGTGAAATGATGTCTCTCCGGGAGCGGACAATACATTTACCTGATCTCTATGAGTGAGTTGTTGTTGCATAATTAAATCCTTTATCTCTAAACGGATAATTTAACATATTATTGAGAATTGCGTTTGGCTCCAATGAAAAAAGCTATCATTAGCATCTCACAGATAAAGTGAAAAGCCAATAATAGCTTTATAAATATAAATCAATAAGGTAAAAGATCTAATCTTAAGCTGTTTCCAGTTTTACAATATTCCTGTAAGGGAAAGAGGTAAAAATATGACGGCGTGCAAATCTTCCCGGAGAATCAGCGTTCACTAATTTCACATAAATGGCTCTTGGAACCTCAAAATATTCATAGCCACTTCCATCAGAAAAATGTACTGTAAGTATTAATCCTGCCCAGTTATAATCAGCAATACTGCATGTAGCAGTAGTATTGGTATATTGTTCAATGTAATCAGCCAGTGTTTCAGGAGCGATACTTACCAGGAAATGGTAAGCTTCGATAATCTCTTTACTTTTCGCTTCAGCAGCTAATCTAGCTTCATCTTCCTGAAATTTATCAGGATGGAACTCCTTCATGAAATTTCTGTAAATGGTTTTCATCTCCTTTAGTTCAGTGTTCTTCTGTACACCTAGCAATTTTCTGTAATCAGCTATCTTCTTCATAATGTGTTTAAGGGCAATAATTGCTTCTAACTAACAGGCTGAATGGCAGTTCCAATCACAAGATTAGGGAAACAATTTTGCAAAGGTACGTTTTTTAAAAGAAAATTTACATTAAGCTTTTATCATTGGTACTTAATCTCTTTTAATAAAGATATTTAATCCGTTTTTAACAGGGTTTTAATTGGTCTTTAACGGCCCTGATTTAATTTTGTTCATCGAACTTTTATCCATTATAATAATTTAACAAATATGCTTGATTCAATCGTTCTGGGTGCCCTCGGCACGCCCGAAATACTGGTAATTCTGGTTGTTGTACTGCTTCTTTTTGGAGGTAAAAAAATCCCTGAACTGATGAAAGGAGTAGGACAAGGTATAAAAGAGTTTAAAGATGGTAAGGACGGACATGAATGAGTTTGGAAATAGATAGTTACATTTGTCACTCAACCAATATGGATCAGGAAATGTTTAAGATAGGACTAGCAGAAGATGATGTCAAAATAGCCAGCTTAATTAAAGCAGGGCTGGAAGAGCATAATTACACCGTCACCACTATCCCTGATGGTATAATGGCACTTTATGCTTTTCAGGAAGAAGAGTTTGACCTGGTCATCCTCGATGTAATGATGCCCGGAATGAATGGTATAGAAGTATGCCGTCAGCTTAGGGAAACCAACAAGGATATACCTGTTTTAATGCTTACTGCATTAGGCTCAGTCGACGATAAGGTGCTTGGATTAAATTCTGGCGCAGATGATTACCTGGTGAAACCCTTTCATTTCAAGGAATTATTAGCCAGGATCGAAGCTATGATGAGAAGGCATCAGCCGGCTTCGGGACAGCAGAAAAATGTGCTGAGCTTTGAAGATATTGTGCTGGATACTTATAGTAAAACGGTAAAACGCGGGGGTAAAGACATCTTGCTTACTGCTAAAGAATTTACTTTATTAGAAGTATTCCTTAAAAACCCAAACCGTCTTTTATCGCGCCAGTATATTGCTGAAAATGCATGGGATATCAGTTTTGATACCGGAACGAATGTCATTGATGTGTATGTGAATTTTCTCCGGAATAAGATTGAGAAAGGCTTTGAACGGAAATTAATCCATACCAAAATTGGTATGGGATATATTATGAAGTAGCTGGCTGGATGAAAATTAAAGACCGTCTGGCCATATACTTTACCCTGGTCAGTACCCTTACTATGCTTTGTGTGTTATGCGTAATCTATTTCTCTTTTCAGAAAGTACTGGAATCTGAATTTTTTGACCGTTTAACAGACCGAACTACGGTTACGGCCAAGCTGTACCTTAAAGCAGATGAGATTTCCAGTGATGCCCTCAATAAAGTAAGGGAGCAATATCTGGTAAAACTAAATGGTGAAGTAATCCGCATTTACAATGAGCGAAACAGTGCCGCTTTTATTGGAGATGACCAGCAGTTCTGGAGCAGTGAAACCATTAATAACGTAAGACAGCAGGGAAAAGTTCAATTTATCGAAGGTGAAAGACAGGTAGTAGGCATCTATTATCAGGATAACCAGGGTTCTTTTGTTATTCTTGCTTCGGCCATAGACCATGCTTCAGAAACCAGACTGCAGAAACTGCTGAAGGTAATGGCGCTGGTATTTTTTGTGATATTTCTTAGCCTGCTTATTTCGGGTCGCTGGATTGCCAAAAAAATACTTTCTCCACTAAACTTATTCATTGATCAGGTAAAACTGATTAAATCCAGTAATCTACACTTCCGTGTAGAAGAAGGGACCAATAAAGATGAGATCACCCTGCTTGCCCAAAATTTCAACAAGCTGATGGAACATCTGGAACATTCTTTTGTCCTGCAAAAAACATTTGTCGCCAATGCTTCCCATGAACTGAGAACGCCGGTAACAAGAATGGTAATAGGTGCAGAAATTGCCCTTTCCAAGGAGCGAAAAAGTGAAGATTACGAAAGGGCATTGCACTCTGTACTGGAAGATGCCGAAAAACTTGAAAATATTATTACCGCTTTATTTAATCTTGCCCAGGCAGATCTGGAGTATAGTTCATCGCTTGCAGAAGATGTACGTATAGATGACCTGATCTGGAAATTACAAACAGAGTGGAACGAGCGCAAGGGACGAAATAAATTAGCGGTTGAAATGAAAAACCTTCCCCTTACTGATGACGCGGCGCTGATCCTGAGAGCCAATCCCACCCTGCTGCAAATTGCACTGGACAACATCATTAGTAATGCTTTTAAATTTTCCGATAATCAGCAGGTAAGCTGTGTTTTAGAAATCACGAATGAAGGAATTCTCTTAAACATCAGCGATAAAGGTGTAGGTATATCCAAGGATCAAATTAATGAAATATTTAAACCTTTTTACAGTTCTTCGGGAAAGTCTGAGCATGCCGGCAATGGCATGGGACTGTATATGGCCCATAAGATCATTTCTTTATTTGACGGAACCATCACTGTTTTACCATCAAATGGCCATGGAACCCTCTTCCGCATACTATTCCGTTCATTTTAACCAGTTTTTAATTATCCTTTAATTTTGCTTTAATTTCTCCAAATTAGATTTGTCATAAAACAACATCTAAATGGTAACCCAAAAACTGAAAATTTACAAGCTATTCCTCTGTTTTGCCCTGCTAGGCACCGCAGAAAATGTCGCAGCACAGTCGGCTGATACGTTACTACTTACACTCCCCCAGGCAGAAAAACTTTTCATTCAGAACAATTACCAGCTAATTGCCCAGAACTATCAGACAGACCAGGCCAGGGCAGACATTATTACAGCTAAACTGTTTGATAACCCTCAGCTGAGCGTAGAAACACAATTGTACAATAAGAATACCAAAAGATTTTTCGAAACGTCTAACAAAAACGGGGAATACCAGGGTTCCATCTCACAACTGTTTAAACTGGCTGGAAAAAGAAACAAAAACATCCAGGTAGCCCAGGCAGGCGTAAAATTGGCAGAGTACCAATATTTTGACCTGATACGTACTTTACGGTACAGCCTGCGGTCTAATTTCTACAAAACGTACTATGCCCAGCAAAGTGCCAAATTATATCAGCAGCAGATCAGCTCCCTGCAAAAATTACTCTCTGCTTCAGAAGAACAGTTAAAAGCAGGAAACATTGCTGAGAAAGACATTATCAGGATCAAATCCCTCGTATACAGCCTGCAAACGGAGTATAATAACCTGGAGAACAGTATTGAAGATATGCAGACCGACCTTAAGCTGATGACTAACATTAAGCCGGAAGCTACTGTTACCCTGGTGATGGACCCGGTAGAAGAACAAAATTACCAGTTAGACAAGGCAGTATATACTAACCTGCTGGACTCTGCCCGTAATAACCGTGCCGACCTTAAGCTCACCCAAACAGGTATCACTTTTGCAGAGAAGAACCTGAAACTGCAAAAAGCAAATGCAGTTCCAGACGTACAACTTTCACTCACCTATGATCTGCAGGGCAGTTATCCTATGAATTATTCCGGTTTAGGCTTGAGCATCCCAATACCTCTTTTTAACCGCAACCAGGGAGAAATTAAAAAAGCAAAAATTGCCATTGACGCAGGAAAAACGGTGTTGAACCAGCAGGAAGCCATATTAGAGAATGAAGTGAATAACAGCTACAAATCAGCTTTAAGAACAGAAAATCTTTACAATGGCTTTGATAAGAATTTCAACTCAGATTTTGACAAGCTGATCACTGAAGTAGTTAAAAACTTTAAGAGCAGAAACCTAAGCTTGATCGAGTTTATGGACTTCTATGACTCCTACAGAACAAATACACTGCAGATGAATGATATGAGATATCAGCGTATGAATGCAAAAGAAGAGATCAATTATGTTACTGGTTCCACAATTTTCAAATAATATACCCCATGCAAACCCAAATCAAAAACTTCAGTAAGCTTACGCTCAGCATCCTGACGGCTGTCATCCTATTACAAGGCTGTTCAGAACACCCGAAAGAAGCGCCGAAAGAAGAAAAATTCGCCGTTACCGATTCATTGTTGAACAGACTATTAGTTGATACAGTAAAAAATCCGAATAGTGAAACCGATTTAAGCTTCTCTGCCAAGATAGCTCCAAATGAAGACGCTACTGCCAGGATATTCCCTATGGTAAGCGGAAACGTACATAACGTTACCGTTAAATTAGGAGATAAAGTAGGTAAGGGACAAGTATTGGCCACTATGGGAAGTGCCGAAATGGCCAACTTCGATAAAGAAGCGATCAGCTCTACTGCAGAACTGAGCAATGCCACCAGAAGTTTAAAACTGGCAGAAGATATGTACAAAAGCGGTTTATCTTCTCAAAGAGACCTTGAACAAGCTAAAAACGATTTTCTGGTTAAACAGGCAGAGAATAAACGCACCAAAGCTGTGCTTAATTTAAACGGCGGCAGCACCAACGGTACTTACGCGTTAAAATCTCCGATTTCTGGATTTGTAATCGAGAAGAATGTGAACAGCAATATGCAGCTGAGACCTGATAACAGTCAGAGTCTGTTCACTGTAGCCGATCTTTCCACTGTTTGGGCCGTAATCAATATCTATGAATCTGATATCTCCAGCATTCAGCAGGGAGACCAGGTAAAACTTTCTATCCTTTCTTACCCTGATAAAACCTTTACCGGTAAAATTGATAAGATCTATAATATCCTTGATGCAGATAGCAAGGTGATGAATGCAAGAGTAAGCATTCCTAACCCTGGTTATACATTAAAACCAGGCATGATGGCTACTGTACAAATCGCTGCTAAGTCTTCTAACGACCTGCCTTCTATCAATGCCAACAATATTATTTTCGATGAGAATAAAAACTATGTACTGGTATTGGATAAGGTAAAAAAAGTACGTATTCAGGAAGTAAAGATCGAAAGGAAATCTGGCGACAGAGCCTATATCAGTAATGGACTGCAGGCAGGCGACCGTATCGTTGCTTCGAAACAGGTATTCCTTTACGAAAGCCTTAAAGATTAATTTCAGGACATCAGATTAAACCCATTATAATGAATAAATTCATTAAAACGATCATAGGTTTTGCCTTAAAAAATAAATACTTTGTTTTCTTCGCCACGCTCATTATGATCCTGGCAGGTTACCTGAGTTTCAAAAGTACCACCATTGAAGCCTTTCCTGATGTAACCAATACCAACATCACGATCATCACACAATGGCCGGGAAGAAGTGCAGAGGAAGTAGAAAAATTTGTTACCCGCCCGCTGGAAATAGCGATGAACCCTACAGAGAAAAGAACCAGTATCCGTTCTTCTTCCCTATTCGGTTTATCTATCGTAAAAATCACTTATGAGGATGACGTAGATTATGCTTTTGCCAGAGTACAGGTAAATAACCATATTGGCGATGCAGATCTGCCAACAGGAGTAAATCCTGAAGTTGAACCTCCTTACGGGCCAACAGGTGAGATTTTCCGTTATACCCTTAAAAGTGACAAAAAGTCTGTAAGGGAATTAAAAACATTGCAGGATTGGGTAGTAGAAAGAGAACTACTTTCTGTACCCGGCATAGCCGATGTAGTGAGTTTTGGTGGTGAAGTAAAAACCTACCAGATCACTGTAGACCCGCAAAAATCAATTCAGTACGGCGTTACGGCAACTCAGATTTTTGACGCAGTATCAAAAAGTAATATCAACGTTGGCGGTGACGTAATTGTACAGGGCGGACAAGCTTATGTAGTGCGTGGTATTGGTGTGCTGAACAATATCGACGAGATCAAAAATGTGATCGTAGATAATGTTAACGGAACTCCTGTATTTGTTAAAACCATTGGTGATGTAACCGAAAGTGCATTACCACGCCTGGGCCAGGTTGGCCGTGACAATGACCCTGATGTGGTAGAGGGAATTGTAGTGATGCGTAAAGGTGAAAATCCAAGTGCAGTACTGAAACGATTAAAAGAAAAAATACAGGATATCAATGAGAACATCCTGCCTGCAGATGTGAAGATCAACACTTTCTATGACAGGGAGAATCTGGTAAACTTCGCTATCCATACAGTAATGCACAATATGATGGAGGGAATTATCTTCGTTACGGTGATTGTGTTCCTGTTTATGGCAGATTGGAGAACAACGGTTATTGTATCTATCATTATTCCGCTGGCACTGCTCTTCGCCTTTATCTGTTTGAAATTAAAGGGAATGTCGGCCAACTTATTATCGATGGGGGCGATTGACTTTGGTATCATCATAGACGGGGCAGTAGTGATGGTTGAAGGGATCTTTGTGGCTCTGGACCATCGTGCAGAGAAAGATGGAATGGAAAAATTTAATAAACTGAGTAAACTCGGTATTATTAAAAGAGCCTGTATGGAAAACGGTAAAGGTATCTTTTTTGCCAAGCTGATCATCGTTACCGGTTTACTGCCAATTTTCACTTTTGAAAAGGTAGAAGGTAAAATGTTTTCCCCACTGGCATGGACCTTAAGTTTTGCTTTATTAGGTGCACTAATTTTAACCTTTACCCTTGTACCGGCCCTGGCCAGCGTATTGCTTAAAAAGAATGTAAAGGAAAAACACAATTTCTTCCTGAGGGCCATTACCAACGGAACCCTTAAAATTTATAACGGTGCATTTAAAGCACGGAATATTGTATTTACCGCTGCAATGATCATACTGGTAGTAGGATTGTTCAGCTTCAAATTCCTGGGAACAGAGTTTTTACCTTCATTAGACGAAGGCTCTATCTACGTAAGGGCAAGTGCGCCATTGAGTATTTCACTCGATGAAACCAAAAAGCTGTCCAACGAAATGCGTAAGATCTTCCTTCATTTTGACGAAGTAAAACAGGTGGTTTCACAAACAGGACGACCAAATGACGGAACAGATGCAACAGGCTTTTACAATATGGAGTTCCTGGTAGATATTTATCCAAAAGATGAATGGAAACGTAAAGAAACCAAAGAGCAGCTGATTGACCGCATGCAGGATAAACTGAAAGGTTACCCGGGAATTAGTTTAAACTTCTCTCAGCCGATCTCAGATAACGTGGAAGAGGCAGTATCCGGAGTAAAAGGATCTATTGTTGTAAAAATGTTTGGCGACGATTACGATTACATCGAGAAACAGGAAGAGAAAATACAGAATATACTGAAAACTGTAAACGGCATTGAAGATCTGGGTATCCTGAGAAACTTAGGTCAGCCGGAACTACAGATCAACCTTGATCAGACAAAAATGGCTCTTTATGGAGTAAGGACTGACGATGCAAATGCAGTGATTGAAATGGCTATTGGTGGAAAGGCTGCTACCCAGATTTATGAAGGTGAGCGTAAGTTTGACCTGAGGATCAGATATCCTGATTCATTCAGACAAAGCGAAGAATCAATAGGTGCATTAAGGATACAGAGCATTTCTGGTGCAAAAGTGCCCTTAAGCGAGATATCTACGATCAAAAAAGTAACCGGTCCGAGTATCATTTACCGCGATGCACACAAACGTTATGGCGCGATCAAATTCTCCATCAGGGGAAGAGACATGGGGAGTACGATTGCAGAAGCACAGGCTAAAGTTAATGCAGCGATCAAATTACCTAAACCTTATCGTTTACAATGGGCAGGTGATTTTGAAAACCAGGAAAGGGCCACAGCCAGGTTATCACAGGCCGTGCCGATTAGTTTATTGCTGATCTTCTTTATCCTGTTCGTATTGTTTGGTAATATCAAAGATTCACTGCTGGTATTGAACAATGTTCCTTTTGCGATGGTAGGCGGTATTTTAGCCTTACTGATCTCAGGAGTTAACTTTAACATCTCCGCAGGTATCGGGTTTATTGCGTTATTTGGTATCTGTGTGCAGAACGGGGTGATCCTGCTTACGCGATTCAAGACGAATATTGCAGACCTGAAGTTTCATCCTACCTGGACATTTTCTGATGCCCTGCAGGATGGTATTGCTACCCGTCTGCGCCCGGTAATCATGACCGCTATGATGGCAGCTATTGGTCTAATGCCGGCAGCATTATCAACCGGTATTGGTTCTGAAGCCTCAAAGCCACTGGCTATCGTTGTTATTGGAGGTTTAATTACAAATACTATATTCAGTCTCTTTGTATATCCCATTGTATTCTATTGGGCATACCGTAAAAAAGCAGACCATATTGTAGAAACAAGAGATTTAGCAAGAACAAAAGAAAATATTTAAGATTAGTTTTTTCAGTTGGTTAGGGTGTGTTTGCAACATGTAAAAGGATTGGCAGATCTTTGAAGCATACAGGCAAACACTAAAAAGGGGTTCCGCGAAAGCGGGTACCCCTTTTTAATTTATATACAAGTGCTGGATAAATTAAACACAAAATCAATTATATGTAATTGCATATAATGAAGACAATAGCAGAATTTGTTAAATCAAATATGGAATACGACCATGAAATAAGCTTAAAATTCGGATAATATACAACATGATGACCCAAAGAATTTCAGTCACAGCGCATAACAATAATTTTGATAAAAAATCATTATAAAATATTTATACGGAAAAATATTTCACTAATTGCAAAAATTAGTGAAAATTATCGCTTAAAAACAAGATAGCACAAATCGAAATTTCCTCATTAAATAATTCATTCACTTGTTTGTATGACAATAATAAATTAATTTTATTTGAATATGGCTGAAACAACATCATATAGAGAGATTTGGCAGAAGATATTGGTTGCCCTGATTACTGTGCTACTTACAGCGATAGTTGGCGCCATCATTTCCCATTTTTGGCCTCCCGAAAAGAAAACAGAACCTGTCCATTTAGTTAACAACTCCCCTTCCTATACCACCACTATCATAAATACTGAGCATCCATCCGGTAAGAAGAAGGCACAGCCGACAATTAAAAAATCAGTTTCTCCTAAAAGCTATGTTGAAGTTTATTTAAACATCAATTCAAACGATAAAGTATTGGTAAATAGCCGCTCTGTTACACCCGAAGAAATATCAGAAAAACCAAATACCCTCAAATTGATCACGGGTAACCACTATCTGATTAAGATAAACAACTGCCCCGAAAAGGAGATCATAGCTGAAGAAGGAATAACCATATCTACCTGCATGTAATATACCAACCGATGAAAAAACACCTATTTATTTCCCTCTTAGTGGCGCTGAGCACTAATTTATTTGCTCAAACCCGCGTACTGCGTATTCAGTCGAAATGCAGAAATATATATGTCTGGGACTTTTTAGATCAGGACAAAAATAAAAACCGAACCACCAATGATCTTACGGAAGCTGTAGAAGAAGCCTTAACAAACATTGACGACTGCTTTGTATTGCAGCGCAGAAACCTGGCTACGCTGGTTAACCATGCTGCTGCCGAAAAAGGAATAAATTCTGTGAAAGAAATGAGGTATGAAATCACGCATGCACTAGAAGGAGGAGGCGCAAAACTCGTATTATTTGGAGTGGTAGATATGTCTGCCAGAGATGCCTGCGAAGTGAAACTGCGGGTAGAAGATTTAACCACCTCAAGGATAATCAGTGCAAAAAGCACAAGAATCCTTTATGCTGAAATTGCAAACATTGACAATAGAAACAGAGTGATCAAAAGATTAGTCAGTGAGCTTGTAGGCAAACCTTTTACTGAACTGCAAACCGTACAAAGTAGGGAAGGATTTAATCCTTACAGAAAAAATTTACGCATTTCATCTCCAGGTCAACCTGATAACAGCAGCGCTGCCCCTAACAGCAGAAATTTCACCTTATCGCCAAAAAGTGGGCTAAGCCTGATCATGGGAACTTGCACAGGTGACGCTAATAATCAAACAGTTACCATTAATTTTACCTTCATTAATAATATTGCAAACCTGGTTTTTAAATTACCTGCAAGTTATGGGGGGGCTACTTTCGCGAGTGACATGGATGGAAATCAATATCCATTATCCTATTTTTCATTAGGAGGAGAAACAGACAAAGGAATTTATGGAGAGCTCGATAAACAATTTTTTACGGGAACAAAATTACGGGCAAGTATTACCTTTGCAAACATCCTACCTAGTGTGAAAAAATTAGCAGTGGCCAAAGTTCAGTTTTCAAAGGCCTTTTTCGGACAAAATTATGGTGATCTTGAAGATTTAACCTTCAGAGATTTAGCTATCAATTGGCGATAGCTATTCTTTATATTCCACCTGTTTTTTAAGTACTACATTATCTGCAGAGCGCGCTATCATCACATCAAATGTTCCCGGTTCTGTAACGAATTTCATCTTCCTATTCCAGATAGCAACATCTGCTGCATTAATAGTAAAGGAAACTGTTTTTACTTCTCCTGCCTTAAGGTCGATTTTACTGAATCGCCTTAAAGCCATTTCGGGCGTACTCACAGTATTCACTTTATTACCCAGATACAGCTGCACTACTTCTTTCCCGGCAACAGTTCCAGTATTTTTAACATCTACCGTTACTTTCACCTGATCACTTTTACCAAACACAGGCTGAGAAACCCTTAAGTTCTCATATTGAAAAGTGGTATAACTTAAGCCATAACCAAAAGAGAACAGTGCATCGGTACGCGAATCAACATAATCACGTCCCGGTTTTTCCGAAGTTCCCGGTTCCCGGTTATTGCCTTTAGCAGAATTCACATAATTATAAAATACAGGAATATGACCTGTAGATCTTGGAATAGACATATTGAGCCTGCCCGAGGGATTTACTTTTCCGAATAAAACATTAGCGACAGCTGTACCCCCTTTTTCACCAGGATACCAGGCTTCTACAATGGCTGGTATATTTTCTTTCTCCCAGCTAATGCTCCATGGCCTTCCTTGTACAAGTACTAAAATAATAGGTTTGCCTGTTTTATACAGCGCCTGCAGCAATTCACGCTGCACCCCTTGCGGATCAATATTAGTTACATCATATCCCTCTCCACAGGTAAAAGGATCTTTAGGTTCATCCGCTCCTGCCTGTCCATTCCAGCCTATTCCCTGAAAAACAACACTGGTAGTTCCAAGTACTACTACAACAGCATCACTTTTTTCCGCAGCTTTTATGGCGTCATCAAAGCCACTTTTATCGAATCCCGAAAGCTCACAGCCCGGAGCATAATTTACTTGAACACGGTTACCTACTGATTGTTTAATCCCATCAAGCACGGTTATACCCGAACGATTATCACGTGTAAAACTGTAATCACCATATTGAACCTTATTTGCATTTGGCCCTACTACCGCTATTGACTTCATATGACTGATATCCAATGGCAGCATGCTTTTATCATTTTTTAAGAGTACTATAGATTCCTCAGCGATCTGCTGCGAAAGGGCAACATGTGAAGGTGTATGTAAGCGCTCATTTAATTTCAGCGTATCAGCCAAAGGCTTTTCAAATAAACCAGCCTTGAATTTAGCAGTGAGTATTCTTACTACAGCACTATCTATCAGAGATTCTTTTACCTTGCCAGATTTAACCAATTCTATTAAATGGGCATATACATCCGGACGGGAAGCCTCTAAATCAACCCCTGCATCAATAGCCATCACCGCAGCATCTGCCGGTGTCTTCGCTACCTTATGGAAATTATATAACTGGCTCAACGCCCCATAATCAGAAAACACATAACCTTTAAAACCCCATTCTTCACGTAATACCTGTTTCAATAAAAACTGGCTGCTGCTTGCAGGCACGCCATCAATTTCATTATAAGACGGCATTATGGAATAAATATTTGCTTTTTGTATTACTTCCTTAAAAGGAGCTAAAAACATAGTGCGCAGTTCTCTTTCTCCAACTTCTGCAGGTGCAAGATTTATTCCTGCAATAGGTATGCTGTAAGCAGCAAAATGTTTTGCAGTACACATTAATTTATTTGCTGGTATTCCTTTACGGGTTTGTACAGGATCGCCCTGCATGCCTCTTACAAAAGCCGACCCCAGCTGGCCTACCAAATAAGGATCTTCTGAAAAACATTCTTCCACACGGCCATAACGAGGATCCCGGATAAGGTCGA
>Ga0233344_1000080_pt1 | contig 18977 bp, 12 predicted proteins | sample GEONDECOMP281_FD_180697 | JGI IMG/M metagenome (GOLD analysis project Ga0233344, IMG submission 180697) | Leaf litter microbial communities from Shasta-Trinity National Forest, California, United States - GEON-DECOMP-281 | ecosystem: Environmental > Terrestrial > Plant litter > Unclassified...
AGGTAAAATGCTTAAAAAAACTACTCATGCCCAAAAAAGTCCTGGTATGAAGATGAACGAGATGAATTATGATATGCACGTAGGTCAGGTATTGGGTCTTCCCGGCAAGATTATTGCCTTCGTGGCCACCCTGATATGTGCATCATTACCCATAACGGGGTTTGTCATTTGGTTTGGAAAACGTAAAAAAGGCAAATCAAAAAAGGGAAAAAAGTTGATACATAAAAAACTTGTGCTGCAATAAGTATTTAAACATCCGGTAAGAGCTTGATTTTTTATAAATACATTGCCGTCTCCTATAATGTTAAATATTATTCATCTGGCAACAAGCGTTTGATGGTTTTCCTGCGTATTGATAATAGTGGTTAATTATATATCGCTATTTAATGAGGACAATCTTAAGAAAATTAAAAAAGAAATTTCTGTTAAACAAATTCTTCTTTCGCATATCTTCTTTTCAGGAAGAGGAAGATATGATCTGCCGCTTGTTCTTTCAGAACCGGAAACAGTACAAAGGATTTTATATTGATATTGGTGCCCAGCACCCTTATCGCTTTTCAAACACACTGCCTTTTTATCAAAGAGGCTGGAGAGGAATTAATGTAGAACCAACTTTCGGTGCGGTAAATTTGTTTAATACCTTTCGTCAAAGAGATATTAATCTTCATGCAGGAGTAAGCTCTGAAGAGGGAACACTCCCATTTTATTGCTTTAAGGATCCGGCTTTAAATAGTTTTTCTGGCGATAGATCAGCACATTACGCTGCATCCGGGAGGTATGTTTTAAAGAAAATCATAACAGTTAAAACTATACCGTTGGCACAAATACTAGACGATTATTTACCTGAAGAAACGGCGATAGATCTTTTAAATATAGATACCGAAGAATTTGACCTCGAAGTATTACAATCAAATAATTGGGATAAATATATTCCTTTGTTCATTATGATTGAAGTTGGAATAACTTTAGAACACCTTCTGGCATCGGAGATCTACAATTATTTATTAGCCAGAAATTATGAATTAATTGGGCAGACTAAACATACTATATTTTTTAAACTCAAAATAATGACCTAATAATCTACTTTTTAAACTTATAACGGATTCCTAATTGTAAAGACCGGTTATATTGCTGGTAGCTGCCAAAGTCGCTGCTAACTTTATAAGGCGTTATACTTTGCTGATACCGTATATCAAAATAAAATTGGCTGAAGTGAATGCTTACTCCACCGGTAACTCCCATATTTATCTTGTTCATGATTGTACGTTTTAAAACGGTATCTACAGAAAGGCTCTTTGATGAAATCGTATCCATCTGGTTAATTAGCGGGCCCAGCTGGTAACTTTTACTTGACTGTCTTACCGGTAGGCTAATAACAGGTCCCAGGTTTAAGCTGATAAGGTTTGAGATCCTGTATTCAATGGTCAGAGGTATATTTAGAACCAATAATTTTCTCTTATCAGTCACTTTAAAAGGTTGCAGACTATCCGGGAAGTAATAAACAGCAGGTGCCGTATAGCTGCCAGACAGCGCTTCTGAGCTAATAATCCTTAGTCCTGCATTCAGTAACCAACGGGTCTTTAATCTATATGTTCCAAAGACTCCAACATATAAACCACTAGTATTCCCTTTATTCAGTCCTGCTTCTATTCCATAATCAAATAATGGTGTAATTAGCTCTGTGGAGTTGGGCTTCTTTGTTTTATTCTTTTGAGTTTTGGTTTTGAGAAATTTGTTGGCAACCGATTTTTGCTTAACTGAAAAAAGCTGAAGCAGTATAATATTATCCCTTTGAAGCAGGGGAGAACTCTGCACTGTTAAGGTATGTGCTGATCCCATACCAGATATTAAGTTTTTGTAAGGAATGACGGATGTATTTCTGCTAAATGAATGAACAATGATTTTTCCTGTAACTGGTTTACCAGCATTTTTTTTGAGGTTAGCTGTCCATACATTTACCGGTCCCTTGGAGGAAGTTTGAGGATCAGTGGTTTGCTCTTCTGTTTTACCGTTAACTGTTATTTGTCCAATAGCAGGTACTTTTAGCAGGCTATCATTTTTGATGCTATCGGGATTTTTGCTATTGATAGAATCAGGTCTAACCGATACTAACGGATTGGTACTGCCTGTATCTATAGGTAAGTAATCTGTCTGTTTTTTCTTTAAGTGAGGGCGTTCTTGTTTTATGAGCGCAGGTACTGTAAAATAAACAGCAGTACCAATCATCGCAGCAGCAGGAAGTACATAAACCAGTAGCGCAACAACTTTAGTAGCCACAGATTTAGCAGCAATATGTTTACCAGGATTGATATTGTTGCTATTAATGGGCATTTGTGCATCGAGCATATTTTTCATGCCAGCCCATGCCGTATCAGCATCCTTTTTTAAAGGAAGTTCAGCAAGCTTCTTGCCCCAAATTTTACGATACCATGCTGAATCTTTCATATTGCCTTATTATTATGATCAGTTGGTGGATTGATACTTGTGCCGGCTAATGTTAATATCGCCCTGAGCTGCTTTTTACCTTCTGAAAGATGCCATCTTGAAGTGCTTTCACTAATGTTTAATTGTTCTCCTATTTCTTTATGGGAGAAACCTTCAATTACCGCCAAATTAAAAACTAGCTGTGTAGCAGCCGGCAGCTGACGTATGCATTTCAAAAGATCTTCTGCATAAAGTTTACTCAGAACTTCAGGTGCTATAAAAATATGCTCGGCATCGGCTATACTATTTTCGTTACTAAATTTGATTTCTTTTCTTCCAATATCGATACATGTTCTGATTACAATGGTTTTTATCCAGGTAGCTAACCTGCCTTTTTTTTCATCAAATGTACTGATATGCTGAAATATTTTTAAAAATGCGTTATTAAGTGCCTCCTGAGCAAGCTCATCCGATTTTAGATATCGATAACATACACGCAGCATTTCAGCATAGAATAGTTTATACAAACCTTCCTGAGCTAGGCGTTCATTGGCTATGCATCCTTTAACTAGCCTGGAATGTTGCTGGTAAAACAGATGCATTTATACTTTAGGTAATCCGTTATTCATAAGTTCTCAATACTATTACGCAGAGAATAATATAAACGCTGGGTAATCAAAGAAAAACATTTTTCTTTACAACTCAGCGTTGTCTTCAAATCTAAGACTATTACTCTCTTTTTTTGAGAACTTTTCTTTAGGTTATTGTAGGTGAGGAATTAGCTTGCGGTGAAAGTTTGCTGGTAACATAGAAAACCATAAAGACAGTAAAACGCCGTAACTGCCACCCCGCTCCACCCACTCAAATAACTCATAATGCGGATAGAAGAGTTCTGTACTCATCTTCCAGACCACTAATAACAAAATAAGTGGGCGTGATGGCCTGACCAAAATCAATAATGCTGCTGCAAGTTCAAACAGCCCCGCTATAAAAGCAACCTGATGGGCATCATGAAAACCAAGCGCATTATATTGTCCAAGCAGTCCTTTTTTGCCGGTCAGATTGAGCCAGCTATGACCAGCTAGCAGTAAAAAAGCCCCTATTCTCAAAGTGACCTGTATCTTTTTAAGACGCTTATCCGGTAAAGAAGAGGGAACGTTCATTTTTTGAAACCATGACCGTAAACTTTTCCCATTGTCACATAAAATAAGCAAGGCTAGGGGAGCGCCGAAGTTACCTGCTCTTTCAAATAATTCTGCAATTGGTTCTCCGGAAAGGGGGCGTAAAGAAGCGGTAACAAAACTCCATATCACTAGCCAGAGCGCAACGGCAGGAAGAGGATAAACCAATAAAATAAGTCCTAGAATAATATCAGCTATCCCTAATGCCGGCATCAGCTGATAAGCCATATCAGTGCCAATACCAAATACAGCAAAATAGTTACACCAGATAGATTTGGTAATAATTCCAAAAGCACCGTGACCAATAAAACACATGGCAGCGGCTATACGAAGCGTATAATAGATTTTTTGTTCCGTAGAAAGTGATTTCATGGCCTATGCTAGTTCTGTTGGGCAATGCCTGCCTTCTTGATTTTTTCAATGATGTTATCTGCAATGGCTCGTCCTTGTTTATTACCTGCTTCAATGCTGTCCATAAAATGTATACCTCCATAAAACCTGGAAATGGAAGCTTCTTCTGCAGCTTGTGCAAAGGACTTGAAATTGCGGGGCCCAACGCCAAAAGGTAATTCTGTATTATCTGTATAAGCGAAATTATCACCTAACAAATACGTGAGTATAACTGATGATGAATTTGAAGCTACGGCATGACCACTGGTGTTTTCGGGAAATGGAGGGGTTTGCAATACAGGTCTCCAGTTCAAATCTATATTCCTGTTGATATAGGTTTCAGGGCGCACACGGTTGGTCCGGTATTTTTCATCCCAGCAGGATATAAATCCATCCATCAGGGTTATTGATTCTATCGTAACTACAAGAATACATTGATCAAAACCAATATTTGCTTTTTTAACCGCTAAACAAGCAATGTTCATCCAATGCCCCGCCGGACTTATTTTCTTAAAGCCGATCATCATATGTCCTGAGGTGGTTACAGCAAATGGATTACAATCCCAAAAGTTTGCTTTATTCAGGTTTTCCTGCGCTGGGTTTTTTGATACATCATACACTTGTTTAGCCAGTTTATAAAAAGCACTGGTGCTGTCTTTACTATAAGGCGTTGCAGGGGTAACCGGTTTAAACTGGGTGGATGAATCAATTACGAGTGGTTTGATCGTGGTCCAGTTAGGCTCTACTGCATCCAGATAAGCGGGAGGTGTTGGATACCAATAGGCATCCCCCCTTTTTGGGGTATACCTCAATTTTGCACTTAGTTTACCGTAGTTATCTGTTTTAGAAAAATTGATCACTTGTGCTGATACCTGTTTTGCCAGTTCAATAGATTGCGTAATCACAATTTCACTAATCTTGTTTTTACGGAGCGTAGCCAGGTAGCTGTCTTCATCTTCCTGAAGCATATATCCGGAAGGCAGCATGTTTTTGCCAGTTTCCAGGATACAATAGATAGACGCGATTTTATAGTCATAACCTGCAAGATCTGATTTTAAGTTTGCAGGGAACCTCTTGATAAAAGAAGACGGTACAGGCACTTTACTGTCATTCTGCGAGACTATTTCATAAGCACCAAGCATAATATAAGAATAGTAACGTCCTGCAACAGGAGGACTGATTACGTCATGTATCATTACCATGTTAATCGCATTGATCACAGGGGCAATTTCCAGGTAAACGGGTAAGGATTTTGGTGCACTGGCAAACAGGTGAGTGCTATATATTAATGTCAAAAATAAAAGTCTGAACTGTTTCATTATTTCGTTTCTTTATAAAATTGGATAGGTTCATTGGCAATGCCAAGCATCAGATAATTGGTTCCGTTAACCTTTATCTCCAGGACAGATTTTACATCTCCAATGATAGAGAGCCCGCTCTCGGTTTGATCCAGGTAGTTGAAAACTCCTTTTCCATTTCCTGTTAACAGGCAGCCATAATTGGCATCCAGACTTCCTAACTTTAACCGGTTATCGAAATGGTTCCCTAACAGCAGGAGGTCTGTCTTTCCGTCATGGTTAAAATCTTTTGCCAGTACGTGGTAAACAGGGGAGAATTGCGATTGTAGCGGCAGCTCTGCAGGTACAAACTTTCCATTGTTATTTAAAAAACAAGTGGTTAGTAAATTATCAGCGGTTAGTTTTCCCGCTTTCTCTAATTGTGCAGGAGTAAATATCTCCTTCATTGTCACATCGGCATAGGCTTTGTAAGAACCGAATTTTTTACGCATCGGATAAATAAGGTCATTGATCTCATCGCGGCTTACAAATGGATAACTGGTTCCCTGAACGTAGAAATTTAAAAAAGGATCTATAGAGCCGTTTCCATCAAAATCATCATAATACATTTCTGCGGGTTCTTTCTCTGTAGCTCTGATCGGTGAGTTGAGGCCTAAATTACCAGCAATCAAATCCGGGTTCCCGTCGCCGTCTACATCAGCTACAGTAAGTGAAGACCAAAAACCATTGATCGGTTTACTAAAATATTGATCGGTCTGATCCTTAAACCCAGTTTTTGTATTGATATACACCTTAATTGGCATCATCTCTCCGCATAAAACCAAATCCTTGCGGCCATCTTTATTGAGATCAACCCATTGTGCATCAGTTACCATTCCTGCATTGGCAAAGGGAACATCAGCAACCGTAAAAGAACCTTTTCCATCATTTACCAAAAGATAACTTTTAGGGGTTACAGGATATTTTCCCGGAATGACACGCCCGCCTATAAACAGGTCCGTATCGCCGTCTCCATCAAAGTCACAGGGACGTACACACGATTTGCTATTGGCATTTACTGCTGGCAGCAGTGCCTCATGGAATTCTCCTTTTCCATTATTTAAAAATAGCTGATCCTGCAGGTCAGAGGTATTGGGATCATAAAGCGCATAACCTCCTTTTGCCAGGTATACATCAGGAAACCCATCGCCATTGGCATCAAAAAACACAGCTGCAGATACTGTAGAAGTTTGTTCACCACCAGGCAGGTCAGCTGACTTGAACTTGCCGTCTTTTTGTTGAATAAAGATCTTACCCGGCGACAGCTGGTCACCGCTGATGAATAGATCTTCTAAGCCATCCTTATTCACATCCTCTTTTATAATCACTGGTGACGTTTTAGAATACATAAATAGCATCACCAGCTGTCGCTTAAAATCATTGATGATATTGTCTGACGGTTTATAATCTATCAGTGATTCAATTTTTGTAAACAAAGGAGCAGCAATCTTTTCCTTGTTCTTTTTATGATCAGGTTTTTCTGGCTGGTAACTGATCACCAAATGCTGATCTGCCTTAACGTCCTGCAGCAATTGCCTGCTTTTGTCCGGCCAGATGATGCGGATAGAATCAATCATTTTTTGATTCCCCAGGCCAAAGTTTAGCTTGCTGGAAACGCTGGATAAATAACCCCGTCCCGGGTTAACTTCCTGATATTGTAAACCGGCCTTAGTGTAAATATAAACTCTGGAGCCTATAGCATTCGTATTGGCGCCTTTGCCCTTTAATTTGATGCTGATAAAAGAATTGGCAGCACTCTCACTGCTGGTGTTCTTATAGATATTAGCTTCTTCATTGATATTATTTACGATGAGGTCCAGGTCCCCGTCGTTATCCAGGTCAGCATAAACCGCCCCATTAGAAATGGTAGGATTAGTGATACCCCATTCCTGTTGTTTATTGCTAAAAGTAAGATCATGGTTATTCTTATAAATATAATTGGGTAGTTTGGTAGAAGGCATGGCCTTAATCAGATCCATCAGTAGAAAAGGCTCTTTCGCTAAGGCCTTCTTTATCTTATAATCACCCCAATAGCGCAAAAAGTCTTTATTCGTATAGTCACGTAAATATCCGTTCGTGATAAAAATATCTTTATAGCCGTCATTATCAAAATCGGCTATCAATGGGCACCAGCTCCAGTCCGTTGCTGCAATACCTGATAATTGGGCAATCTCACTAAACGTTCCATTGCCATTATTCAGCTGCAGCATATTGCGCATATATTGTTGATACAAGTCTTGTTTAAGCATCAGCCCAAAAGTCTCATAGTTTTCTTCAAGTTGTAAAGATTTTTGCCGGTGGTTATCCTCTGGCAGCATGTCCATAGTCAGGATATCAGGATACCCATCATTGTTATAATCGGCAATATCCACACCCATTGAAAAGTGCGACATATGCCTTAAATATTGTTTTGATTTTTCAGTAAAAGTGCCGTCACGATTATTGATATACATATAATCGGGCTCATTGTAATCATTGGTTACATAGATATCCGGCCATCCATCCTGGTTAATATCAGCAATGGCTATACCCAAGCCAAAAGTAAGTGGGTTTTGAATGATACCGGCTTTTTTAGAGACATCGGTAAAATGGTTGCCCTTGTTTTCAAATAATTTATTACTTGCCAATTCATCCGTCTGGTTACGAACATTCGCAAATTCCATATTGTCAATTTTCTTAACATTATGGTTAAGCAGCATCATGTCAAGGTCACCATCGTTGTCATAGTCAAAAAATACTGCTTGTGTACTGTACCCGGGATCGTCCAGGCCATATTCCTTTGCCTTTTCCGTAAAGGTAAGATTCCCATTATTGATAAAGAGCTGGTTTCTTCTTTGATCCTGGGTTGTTTTTCCAGAATAACAAACGTAGATATCCATTAAACCATCACCATTTACATCTGCCATGGTCACACCGGTCTTCCATCCGCCTGCACGTCCTGCCAATGCTTTAGACGCTTCTTTGGTAATGTCCTTAAACTTCATATTTCCCAGGTTGAGATAAAGCTTATTAGGCGTCATATTACCCGTAAAAAAAAGATCTTCTAAGCCATCGTTATTGATATCGCCTACAGCTACGCCGCCACCGTTATAGAAATATTCGTAAGAAAGAACATTCAGACTCTCATTTTCATTGATCGTATTATTAAAATGAATATTAGTTTGCTGAGAAGGCATGATCTGAAACAGCGTTTGCTGTCCAGAGGCAAAAGGACTAATATGGCAAAGCAGTGTAGCTAAAACGCTATATCTTAACAAGGCCCTTTTATTTGGTGGTGTGGTATGTTTAAGCATTTGTTGAGCGGTAAATTAAACTCATAATATATGAATTTAAAAGTATATATGTTTAAACTCTTATTGGTGTAAAATGCATAAAGAGACAATTTACTGTCTCTTTATGCATTATTAAGGAATATGAATAGTTACTATTTGCTATCCCACCATACTCTTGCAATGTAAGTGTCCCCGCCAGATAAACGGGCAACAGCAGCATTGTAATTTACTGAATTGGTAGAAGGGATAGTAGTTGGATAGGGTATTCTTCTTGGAATACTTCCGTCTGTAAATTGACCTGAATAAACTACTGGTGTTAATACAGGGAATCCTGATCTTCTCCAGTTGCTCCAGTTCTCATTAAAGTTGAAAAGCGTAGCTGTAGCTACCCAATATTCTGTATTGATCTGCTGTAAAGCAGTACCAGAAACTAATGGATGCGCATCAGCATAAGTAGCGGCAGTAGCAGCATCAACAACTGCGAGCGGACTTGCATTTAGCTGTGCTAAAGATGTCATGTCTGCAACCAATGCATTTTTATAGTGCGTAGCAGCACTACCTGTTGCCCAGCTTCTTGAAGCAGCTTCTGCTAACAATAATTCAGATTCGCCATAAGACATTAAGAAATTTGCACGGCTTTTGTCCTCATAAACCACAAACCTTGGACGTGAATATTTACCGTCTGGTGCAGCGGCATCTTTATCATTTGCTGCCGGAGTTGCGCCAGGGAATCCTGGTGCATGAGAGATATCTGTTGTACCACCGTTTTGGTCATAGCCATTTGGCATACCCAATTGTAGGCTGGCAGTAGAAATACCTGCTGTTAAAAGTTCATTAGCAGCCTGGCCATTACCAGAAGCAATTTCTCCTATAGCAGAGATACGTGGATCATTAGTAGATTGTAAATAATCCATCAATGGTTTAGACCAGCGAACCTCTCTAAAATCAGCAGTAACTAATAATGCATTGGCGTCACTGTTTGAATAGTTGTCTGTATTATCAGCATATACCTTAGCGTTATCAGCAATAGAGGCCATAGTACCACCTGTATAAGCTAATTCAGCATATTTTTGTGCAGTAGCTGGATCAACTTTAGTCAAACGCATAGCTATTCTTAACATTAAAGAATAACCTAGTTTCTTCCATTGTGCGATATTACCAGCATAGAAAAGATCAGAGGTGATTTTATCTTTTGATGCATCTAAAGCTGCAGTAGCTGTTACCAATGAAGATAACATAGAAGTATAGATATCTTTCTGTGTATCAAATACAGGAGTAGTAATACCTGTTTTTGCCTGTAATGCCTGTGAATAAGGAATATCTCCGTAAGCATCAGTTACACGTTGTAAGATGAATATATTCATGATCGTACCGATGTTATCCAAATTCGTATAAGCAGTATTGCCTTTTACTAAATTCTTCATTTCAAAGGTAAGCGTTGCCGCTCCGTAACTTGAATTCCAGGTTCTGCCCTGGTAAGCTGTACCACTTCCTTTATACACATACTTGTCTCCATTACCATAGTAATCGTAGGTAGAGGCTAAGCCTTGTGACCACATACTTTGATACAGCAATTGGTCATATCCAGTTTGTCCAAATAACATTTGTGACTGAGATAATAGGAAGTTCGGATTAAACAGCGCAGCTGTTGTTTGATTCGGATCCGTATTTTTAGCAGTAAAGTCTTTTGTACAACTTACAAAAAAAGAACTAGCTATAAGTAAAGAACTATATATGATTCGTTTTTTCATGTTTGTTACTTTTTAAGATTGATTTTTAAACTAAACCCGTATGTTCTGGTTGATGGTAAACTTGTACCTTCAATACCTGCATATCTGATATCAGAAGAGAAAGTCGACTCAGGGTCAATATTGTCAGAATGTTTCATGATTGTCCAGATGTTACGGGCAACCAAATTAAATGTGATTGAACTGAATGGAGTTCTGCCTAACTGGTCTTTACCAAAGGTATAGCCAAAGCTAGCCTGACGAAGTTTGATAAAACTACCATCAAGAACGTTTAACGCAGAGATGTTACGTGCTAATCCCTGATAATAATCTTCAGTTTTTACAGCAGTTGTATTAGGAGTTCCATCTGCATTTACGCCCGGAGCGATAATCACACCATTTGCAGGTCTGTTTAAAGTGATCTGGTTTTCTCCGCGGAAGATACTATTGTAGTTTGTTCCTGATAGAATTTTGTTTCCAAAACGGTAGTCAGCCAATACAGACAAGCTGAATTTTTTGTAAGTAAAGTTATTCGTGAAACCGCCATAGATCTTAGGTACTGTTGATCCCATTGCTTTCAAGGCACTTCTTTGCGGAAGACCGTTAGCATAAACGATATTTCCTGAAGCATCACGCAAATAATCATAAGCCATGATCTGTGGACCAGGCATTCCTACTACTAAAGCAAGGTTAGCATTCAGCGGACGGTATGTTCCAAGGGTTTGATCTGATCCTGTTGCATCTGTAGCAAGAATCTTGTTCTTTACATAAGTAAAGTTGAAAGATGGCGACCAGCTAAAATCATTGGTACGTATTGGTGTACCGTTAATTTCAATCTCAACACCTCTGTTTTGAGTAGATCCTGTTGCAATATATTGGCTGGAGTAACCAGAAGAAATATCAATTGAAGAACTGATGATCTCATGTTGAGTTTTACGCGCAAAATAATCTACATCTAAGCCTAATCTTCCTTTCAAGAACTTCATTTCTGTACCTACTTCAAACTCTTTCAAAGTGAAAGGTTTTAAAAATAAGTTTGGAAGTGCCTGAGAAAAGGTACCAGAACTTAACCCATTAGTAGAGTTAGCTACATTGTAGTATACGTTTGTACCATAAATGTTAGCAGGTTCACCACTAGTTTGTGCATATGACATACGCAATTTACCATAATCTAAAGCTGGTATTTTAATCAGGTTAGAATAGATTAAACTTGCTGATACTGATGGCGAGAAAATACTGTTGTTATTCTCTGGTAAAGTTGAATAGACATCATATCTTCCTGTTGTACTTAGAGTCAGATAATCTTTGAAGTTGAAATCAGCTGTGTAATAAGCAGAGTTAGTTTGTTTCTGGGTATATTCATACTTACTGTTTCTGCTTCCAAAATTGGTTAAACTATAGAAATAAGGGATAACGAAACCGTTGTTACCACTAACAGTATACTGATCTGTTGTATTTGTGCGAATATTTCCACCACCACTGATATCAAAGTTCAAGTAATCTTTAACAATGTCATGTTTTACACCAACCAACACATCAGAGTTTAACTCAGTGATCTGCCCGGTTTTTTGTGTCATATTACCATTGGTACTTAGATAAGCTGTTCCGGTAGGTTCTACCTGTAAAATAGTATTATTACTGTTGTCATATCCTATTCTTGCTTGTGCGTAGATCCAGTCAGTTAACTGATATTTAAGGGAGATAGATGAAATTAAACGTTTTCTACCCACATTAGTGATAAACTGATTAGCTGCCCAATATGGGTTAGTTGCGTAAGTATCATTGGTGAATGTTTGCTCTTTACCAGTTGAAAGAACGCCTGGATTTAAAATTGACTGGCCTTCATTTGGTGCTAAGTAAACAACGTTATTCGGGTTACCCGGACCATCACTTAGAGATGCTTTATTTTTAGCAAATTCATCGATATAATTCACATTTACAACAGCTGTTAATTGCTTAGTAATGTCTTGTGTTCCACTGAAGTTGAATGTTTTTCTTGACAAACCACTATTTGGAACAATTGATGCATTGCTTAAAGTAGAAGCCGATAAACGGAATGTACCAGTTTCACCGCCACCGTCTAAAGATAGTGTATTGGTAAAAGTATGTCCTGTATCGTAAAATTTAAGGTAGTTATCATCAGATTTTGAATAAGCATAGCTTTTTCCATCAAACTGAATGACAGATGAACCATCTAATTTTGCACCCCAGGCTAAACTACCTGCGTTTAATGCATCTACTGCACTTACAGGTTTTAGTCCATATTGACCCTGACCATAAGTATCCTGGAAATTAGTGTTATCTACTGCCTTATCAATTTGATAATTGGTACTGTATTCTACACCTAAACCAGAATTTTTCTTACCACCTTTAGTAGTAATTAAAATTACACCATTTGCAGCACGTGAACCGTACAATGCAGAAGCTGACTGACCTTTTAGTACGGTCATGCTTTCAATATCATCAGGGTTGATGTTAGAGATACCATCACCATAATCAGCACCGCCCCATTCAGAAGCCGAACCTCTTTGTGTGTTATCCATCGGTACACCGTTGATCACAAATAGGGGTGAGCTTGCTCCAAAGCTGGTTACACCTCTTAACAAGATCCTTGCTGATGAACCCGGACCACCATTGGTACCATTTATACTTAAACCAGCAACCTGTCCTTCTAATGATAAGGCTACGTTAGTTTCTTTAACTGTGTTTAGTGCATCACCTTTAACAGTTGTTACTGCATAACCTACTTTACGGGAATCTTTTACGATACCTAAAGCTGTTACTACCACCTCGTGAAGATCTGCAGAGTTTGGCAGTAATTTGACAGTAATTTTTGATTTACCACTAACTGGTACTTCTTGCGGGTTATAGCCGATATAAGAAAACACTAAAACTGCGTTTTCCGGAGCTGAAATTGTAAATGAACCATTAGCATCGGTTGATACAGCTTTAGTATCACCTTTGACTTTAACAGAAACACCTACCAAAGGCTGACCAGTTTCGTCAACTACTGTTCCTGTGATTCTAGTATCTGCTGTGCTTTTAGAAAAAGCCTGTACAGATGTACGATAATTTGTTGGTTCGAAAATTAGTTTTGATGCGTTAGCTGAGGCTGCTGCATCCAGGCTTAGAAACAATAAAGAGGCGAATGCAAATTTTGCTGTTAAACGAAGCTTTGGAAAGCTCGTTTTAGCAACTGCACCCTGCGGGGTATTATTGATTTTCATATTTTTTACATTGTTGGGTTAATGAATGTGCTCTGCTTATGTTGCAGATCCTATAGTTTGACCAAGGCTTAGGTCTGGGATGTAACGATCTTCTATAGATGTTTACATGAAAAAGGAAAGTAGCGTTATTTCATATTCAAGTGTTTATAGGTTAATAAAATAATAGTTAAGGTTAATTTGTTTTCTTGCTAAATTGTTTTACTACTGTTTTGAATTTATTGTATACTAATTTTCTATTTTTTATAAAATGACTAAGTCTTGTTTAAATTTTGTCTTATTTTTAAAAAAAAGTAAAATTTTATATAAAATCTGACATAACTTTTAATAAAATGTAATCACGTTCATAATGTTTAGACTAAAGTAACTTTTATTTTACAAATAAGCTATACTTTTTAAAATATTTAAAAATATTTGAAATATTTATCATTTATTTGGATTATATCTAATATTATTACTTTTAATATGGTAAAGCCAATAAATAAAATAGAAGTTCTAACTGCGAATAGCGAAACCATTAAAAGTTTATATTATAATCAAGTTTTAACCAGTACAGATGTTAGTAATTATACAGGAAGAAGTATTCCGTATATAGTTAAGGTCTTAAACGAACTTAAAAAGAGCGGTTTTGTATCAGAGGATGGATTTGCAAGTTCTAAAGGAGGTAGAAAACCACTGAATTATTCTTTAGTATCCGATTTTTATTACTTATTATCAATTGCGATGGATCAATTCTCTGCACAAATGGTAATCGTGGATATGAATAATAATTTCATTGGGGAGGCAGTTCAGTACGAATTTGATATCAATGATCTAACGCCAGAGAATCTGGTAAGTTATATTGATGAGTTCCTTGGAAGTAGTAATATTTCCAGAGATAAGATCATTGGGCTTGGACTAACCATGCCGGGTTTTGTTGATACGGAGCAAGGGATCAATTATACTTATATGAAGATCGCCGATCAATCTTTAGTTGATTTTATTCAGCAGCGTATTTCCATTCCGGTCTTTTTAGAAAATGATTCAACAGCGATTGCATTGGGAGAGCAAAAATTTGGGGTTGCGGCCAATATTAAAAATGTAATGGTACTCAATCTGGGCTGGGGTATTGGACTGGGAATGATCTTAAATGATAAAATTTTTAGGGGTAATAACGGTCTTGCGGGAGAATTCAGCCATATTTCTCTTTTTAAAAATGGCAAACCTTGTAAATGCGGCAAGCATGGTTGTTTGGAAACAGAAGCTTCGCTAATTGCCGTTACTGCAATTGCCAAAGAAGGAATAAAAAAAGGACAGGCTACCAGTTTATCAGGTTATGCCGAGATTGATGCAGATATCATCATCAACGAGGCTATTAAAGGGGATATGTTTTCAGTGAAGCTAATTTCTGAAGCGGCTTATCACGTTGGTGAAGGACTTGCAATATTAATCCATTTGATGAATCCTGGAGCGATTGTTTTAAGTGGCAAGGGTAGTTTAGTAGGAAAGCTATGGCTTGCGCCTATCCAGCAGGCTATCAATGAACATTGTATTCCTATGCTAACAAATTTCACTGAATTTAAGATATCTGATTTAAGTAACAAGATTCAGCTGATCGGGGGAGCCGCCTTAGTCGTAGAAAACTTCGGACAGCCCCTGAAAGATAAATTAACAGCTATAGGGTCAGCCAAAATTTTAAACAAAGCGAGCTAAATTGATTTAAATTATCCGTTTAATAAACCTGCGTTGTCTTTTAGATAAATGCCTGACAATTGTCTTTTTAAAGCTTCCTGTACCAAATAGAATATTTTTTCGGCTGCAGGAATTAAAGATAAGCCCTGTGGCCTGATGTTGGAGACGCAATTGCGAGACTCATCTGTAAGTCCCGGTTTTGGAAGATACGTCAGGTACGCACCTATGCTATCTGCTGAACTCAGACCCGGTCTTTCTCCAATCAATATCAGCGATAATTTTGCCCGCAACTTAAAAGCAATTTCATCGGCAATAGCAACGCGCGCCTGTTCTACCAAACATATTGGGGCTAATTTATAATTCATTGTCTCTAAGAGGGGTACAAGTTTTTCCAGTAATTCGATAGCATGTTCATTGATCGCATTGGCAGACAATCCGTCGGCCAGTGTAAGGCTGATATCAAAATCCAGTACATTGTCTTTTAAGATGAGTAACGACGGCTTATCCAGGAGCCTTCCCAGGTCAGGTCTCTGTAAATATTGCTCCCGGTTTTCAGCTTTACTGTGCAACTGTAAAACCGGGAGTCCGATGGGGGCAAGATCTTCCAGAAGTGTTGTAATATTTAAAGTAGAATATACTGCATCTCTTGCATGCGCATGCGCCAGTTTAAATTCCAGTTCATGGCTTAATGGAATACTGCTGCCAGCCCTGCCGAGTGCTATACGGGCAGCTGTAAACTGCTTTAGAGATTCCCAGGGATCATTAATTTTAACAGGTAAATTTTCACCGTTTTCCATATTCATTAAAATAACTTATCGATCAGCCTCCCCATTAATGGTGTATGTGCCAGTTTCCCTTTTTCATCTGTAATGCCCTGTTTAATTAACCACTGCTCAAATTCTGGGGCTGGTTTTAAGTCTAATACTTTTCTTAGATATAAAGCATCATGAAAGGAGGTAGACTGGTAATTGAGCATGATATCGTCAGATCCTGGAATGCCCATAATAAAATTACACCCTGCTACACCCAATAAAGTAAGCAGGTTATCCATGTCGTCCTGGTCGGCTTCAGCATGATTGGTGTAACAAACATCAACTCCCATTGGCAGGCCAAGCAGTTTTCCGCAAAAATGATCTTCCAGCGCTGCCCTGATGATCTGCTTTCCATCGTATAAATATTCCGGCCCAATAAATCCTACTACTGTATTTACCAGTAAAGGATGATATCTTCTGGCTACACTATATGCACGGGCTTCACAAGTCTGCTGATCCACACCATGATGCGCATTGGCCGATAAAGAGCTGCCCTGGCCGGTCTCAAAATACATTACATTATTACCAATGGTTCCGCGCTTTAAAGAGAGTGCAGCATCATATGCTTCATCAAGCAGGGACAGGGTAACACCAAAACTGGTATTGGTTTGCTGGGTGCCTGCTATAGATTGAAAACATAGATCTACAGGAGCTCCATGATTGATCAGGTCAATAGTCGTGGTTACATGGCTAAGTACGCAGGATTGTGTGGGGATGTCAAACTGCTGGCGGATATTATCGATTAGGTTAAGCAGATTTACTACTGCTGCCGGACTGTCTGTGGCAGGATTTATGCCGATCACGGCATCTCCGCTTCCGTATAACAGGCCATCAATGATGCTTGCCGCAATTCCTTTAGGGTCATCTGTTGGATGGTTAGGTTGCAAACGGGTAGAGAACCGGCCTTTTAATCCAATGGTATTGCGAAAGCAGGTAACGACCTCACATTTTTTTGCTACAGCGATCAGATCCTGATTCCTCATTAATTTTGATACTGCAGCCACCATTTCAGAAGTAATACCCATTTTTAACTGCTGGAGTACCGTGCCGTCAACTTCATCATTTAAAAGCCAGTCTCTAAATTCGCCTACGGTTAAATGGGAAATCACATCAAATGCCCGCTGATCATGCCCGTCAATAATCATTCGTGTCACCTCATCATCTTCGTATGAAATAACCGTCTCGTTTAAAAAAGTTTTCAGGGGTACATCCGCCAGCGCGATCTGTGCTGCGATCCGTTCTTCATAACCTGCTGCACAAATTCCTGCAAGGGCATCGCCTGACCTAAAAGGAGATGCTTTAGCCAGTAGGTCTCGGAGGTCATTAAACCTGTATACTTGCTGATGAATGGTATGCTGATAAGCCATAATGATCAGGGTAATATCGTAATTCCAGTGCTTTCCAGCAATACATCATCTGTTATCTTTTCTTTATGTTTTCCGGTAAGAATGAAGATGAAAGCGGCGATAGCAAGCCCTGCAAAAAATACATAGCTGAGCGTCAAATTATAATAGATAATGGCAACCAGGCATACAAATGATAAGATTAATGCAATAGCCGGGAAAACAGGATAAAAAGGAGAACGGAAAGGACGTTTAAGATCTGGTTCTTTTTTACGCAAGATAAACAGACTGATCATACTCATCAGGTACATCACTATGGCACCCAAAACCGACAAAATGATCACCTGGCTGGTGTTCACTGTAAATAGCGCAATAAAACTAACTGCTCCGCCAACGATAATTGACCAATGAGGTGTTTTAAACCGATGGTTGATCTTTGCTAATCCCTTTGGTAGGTATCCGCTTCTTGCCATTGCAAAAATCTGTCTGGAATAGGCCAGTACAGTTCCATGAAAGGAGGCGATTAATCCAAATAGGCCAATGCTGGCAAATACTTTAGTGATACTATTAGTTTTGCCCAATACGATAGCTATTGCCTCTGGAAGTGGATAATCCAGGTTGCTTAATCTATGCCAGTCTGTGATTCCGCCTGTTAGGATCATAATGCCGAATGCCAGTAAAGTAAGCGTTGCCAAACCAGAGATATAACCTTTTGGGATATTTTTTTCTGGTTCTTTAACCTCTTCCGCAACCATGGCTACGCCTTCAATAGCCAGATAGAACCAGACTGCATAGGGTAATGCCGCAAATATACCTTTCCAGCCAAAAGGCATAGGATGGCTTAAATAATTTCCCATTTTAAAATGAGGCGCTATAATTCCCATAAATAATAAAAGCTCCGCTACAGCTAATATGGTGATGAAAACAGAAAATGTAGCTGATTCCTTTACTCCGAAAATATTAATGACAATAAATATGACGTTGAAAAATAAGGCCGACTCTAACACTGCGATCCCGGGGTATAAGAAATGAAGGTAGCTGCCCATTGCAAAAGCAATGGCAGGTGTAGCGAGTAAAAAATCTACCAGTGTTGCATAGCCCGCAATTAAGCCGCCGAATGGACCCATAGCCCTATAACTGTAGGCAAAAGCTCCCCCGGCATGTGGAATAGAAGTGGTAAGTTCTGTATAGCTAAAGATAAAAGTTACATACATTATAGTTACTACCACCGTGGCGATAAGAAATCCAATGGTTCCAGCTACTCCCCAGCCATAGTTCCATCCAAAATACTCTCCGGAAATTACTAATCCTACGGCTATCGCCCATAAGTGGACTGGATTTAATGTTCTTTTTAGCTTTTCTACTGTTGGATTGATCATTTAATTAGTGTTTTTATTGAAACACTGAAATATAATTAAAATTTTAGCTAATCTAACCGCGAATAATAAAAAAAGGGCGCCTATAAGACGCCCTTTGTGGTTTTTGCAGAAAAAATTATGTTCTAAAAATTAGCTTTGTCTACATCCCACCATAATCGTGTGCCGCCATTGTCCGGGCCACCCAAAAGACTAATTCCTCCTTGCAGACCAGCTGCAT
>Ga0233344_1000081_pt1 | contig 18921 bp, 17 predicted proteins | sample GEONDECOMP281_FD_180697 | JGI IMG/M metagenome (GOLD analysis project Ga0233344, IMG submission 180697) | Leaf litter microbial communities from Shasta-Trinity National Forest, California, United States - GEON-DECOMP-281 | ecosystem: Environmental > Terrestrial > Plant litter > Unclassified...
CCGGGTATGGCGATTATGCTGACAGTTTATGCTTTTAATTTAATGGCTATAGGACTGCGTGATGCTTTTGATGTGAAATCCCAAAATATAACCGTATAAATTCAATGCCCAAATTTTTATAACTTTACCGTATGTTATTGAACTGTTTTCAACTGGAATTTTTAGAAGCAGGCTGTGATGAGGCGGGCAGAGGCTGTCTTGCAGGACCTGTATATGCGGCCGCGGTAATCTTGCCGCCCGATTTTATTGCAGGGGAGCTGGACGACTCAAAGAAGCTTACGCATAAGCAGCGTGTATCTTTAAGGCAGATTATTGAAAGAGAAGCGATATCATGGGCGGTGGCCTCAGTAGATAATGAAGAAATTGACCAGATCAATATTCTAAATGCCTCTTTTCTGGCTATGCACAGGGCCATAGAAAAACTTTCCATTCAGCCCAAATACCTGAGTATTGATGGCAACCGTTTCAAGACCTATCCTGAAATTCCTCACAGCTGTATCATCAAAGGCGATGGGAAGTATCTGAATATTGCCGCGGCCTCTATACTGGCTAAAACGCACCGCGATGAATACATGGATAACCTTTCTGATGAGTTTCCGGTTTACGAGTGGCGTCAGAATAAAGGCTATCCGACTAAAGTTCACCGCTCTGCTGCATTATTACACGGACTTACACCATATCACCGTAAAACTTTTAGCATTAGCGACCCCAATCTTATTCTCGTTTCAGATAATGAGCTATAATTTGTATTTTCACGGAAGTGAAAGCATTAATACTCAGCAACCGTGTTCCCTTTCCACCAAATAGCGGCTATCCTATTGTAGTTTATAATACTATAAAAGGATTGTTAAATTTAGGTGTAGAGATTACTTTGTTCAGTATTAACACCCATAAACACCGTGTAGACGTGGATGATATCTATGATCCCGTCTATGATTCGATCAAATTTCATTCCTTTGATCTGGATACAGAAGTCAATCTATGGGGTGCATTTTTCAATATATTCTCTAATGAATCTTACAATGTTTCCCGCTTTTATAGCAGTGGAGCCGCGGAGTTACTTGAAAATCTTCTTCATGAAAGTGAATTTGACATTATTCAGTTTGAAGGATTGTTTGTAGTTCCTTACCTGGAAGTAGTTAAAAATAACAGTAATGCTAAACTGATTTACCGGGCACATAATATTGTGTTTGACGTTTGGGAGCGTTTGGCGGTCTCAGAGAAATTTACGCCAAGACGGGCCTATCTTCAGTTCCTTGCCCGCAGGCTAAAGGTGTACGAAACGGATCAGCTGAACCGCTTTGACCAGATCTTTGCGATCAGTGAGCCAGACAGGAATAGCATTCTCCATTTTGGCTGCGAAACCTGCCTCGATGTTTTTCCTGTAGCCCTGGATTTTGAAAAGTATATGATCGATACAAAGAAGACGAGTTTTCCGACTTTATTTCATATCGGGGCAATGGACTGGCGACCAAATAAAGAAGGACTTGAATGGTTCATTGATGAGATATGGCCAGATATAGAAAAGCTGAACAGTGAACTCCGGTTCTATATTGCCGGCAAAAGTATGCAGCAGCACTTTTATGATTACGATTCTGATAACCTGGTAGTGGAGGGGGAAGTAGTAGATGCGATAGAATTTATGAATTCTAAGGCGATTATGATCGTTCCCTTACTTTCCGGAAGCGGGATGCGGGTAAAGATCCTGGAAGGGATGGCGATGAAGAAATGTGTTATCGCTACTACTTATGCGGCCGAGGGACTGAACTATGAAAATGGCAAGGACATCCTGATCGCTGATACTGCAGATGAATTTTACCGTTGTATTCTGCAATGTGTTACACATCCTAACCGCTGGCGGGAGATTGGAGAGAATGCACGTAAAACGGTTGAGCGCGACCATGATCTTCTATCTATTTCAAAACGAATGTTGAATGTATATCAGCGATTAGTAAATGGATAATATTTATGTACTTTTGCTCACAATTTTTAAGAGCAATAACGAATGAAGAATACCGCATTAACAGATAAACACATTTCATTAGGGGCCAAAATGGTTCCATTTGCAGGATATAACATGCCAGTTCAGTATGAAGGCATTAATGCAGAGCATGCTGCTGTAAGGAAGAGCGTAGGGGTTTTTGATGTAAGCCACATGGGAGAATTTATCCTTAAAGGCGAAAATGCACTCGATTTGATTCAGCGGGTAATCAGTAATGATGCTTCTAAGTTATATGACGGTAAAGTTCAGTATGCTTATCTTCCAAATGAAGATGGCGGGATTGTAGATGACCTGCTGGTTTACAGGATCGATGAAAAAACCTATATGCTGGTAGTCAATGCATCTAACATAGAAAAGGACTGGAACTGGATCAGTAAATTCAATACTGATGGTGTAGAAATGCACAATATATCTGATAAAACTTCTTTACTTGCCGTTCAGGGACCAAAAGCTGCTGAGGCTTTACAAAGCTTAACAGACATTGATCTTGCTTCGATGGAATATTATACTTTCACTAAGGGCACTTTTGCTGGTGTAGAAAATGTAGTGGTATCTGCTACGGGTTATACCGGTGCAGGTGGTTTTGAGATCTACTGTGATAATGAGTATGTAGATCAGATCTGGAATGCTGTTTTCGACGCTGGTGCACCTTTTAATATTAAACCTATTGGTTTAGCTGCACGTGATACCTTACGTTTAGAAATGGGTTTCTGTTTATATGGAAACGATATTGATGATACCACTTCTCCTATAGAAGCTGGATTGGGGTGGGTAACAAAATTCACTAAGCCATTTACCAATTCTGAAGCTTTAAAGGCAGAGAAAGAAGCAGGTGTTAAACGCAGGCTGATCGGTTTTGAAATGATTGATCGTGGTATTCCCCGTCATGATTATGAGATCGTTGATGCAGAAGGTAATGTCATTGGAAAAGTAACTTCAGGAACACAGTCGCCTTCTTTGCAAAAAGCTATAGGAATGGGATATGTAACTAAAGAAAATGCTAAAGAAGGTGCTGATATCTATATCAGTATCCGTAACAGTAACATCAAAGCCAAAGTAGTAAAATTCCCTTTTTATAAATAATAACCGTTGCCTTACCTGATATGCCGAGAAAAATAGAAGTTTGCCTGAGTCCCGCTTTAATAGATCTGTATGCTATAGAAAATAGTATTGTTGTGGTCATTGATATTTTGAGGGCAACCTCATCCATTGTTTATGGAATAGATAATGGGGCTAAAGCTATTATTCCAGTGGCTCAGGTAGAAGATTGCCTGGCTTATGCAGATCAGGGTTATTTATTGGCAGCAGAGCGAAATGGGGAAGTAGTTGAAGGATATGACTTCGGTAATTCCCCATTTTCTTATACTAAAGAAAAAGTTGGCGGTAAAACAGTAGTATTAACCACTACGAACGGGACTAAGGCATTACATCTTGCCAGACAAAGAGCAAGTCAGGTAGTGATCGGCTCTTTTTTGAACTTGCAGTCATTAGGTAACTGGCTTAAAACTCAGGAAAAGGATGTATTGCTTTTATGTGCCGGATGGAAAGATCAGCCGAACCTGGAAGATACGATCTTCGCAGGGGCTGTAGTCATGGAACTGCGTTCGCAATTTACTGAATTTGATGATGGTGCTGTTGCAGCGGAAGATCTGTATTCATTGGCTAAGGATGATCTGAGAGCCTATGTAGGTAAGTCGTCTCACAGCAAACGAATGATGGCCCTTGATATTGAAGAAGATATAAAGTTCTGTTTGCAGTTAAATATCTGTCAGGCTATTCCGGTATTGGAAGGTGATCAGCTGGTTGCTTTACATACTGGCCTTTAAGACCGGGTAGTTTTTAGGATATCGTTTAGCTTTTCATTGTTTTTGATCGTTTTTAGCGTTTCCTCATAAGCCAGCCAATATATTGTTTCTGCCTTTTTCATATCAAAAGTACTGATCTCTCCCATTCCTTTGGGCTCAATTAAGATATCACAGAATGCAGCTTTTTGTTCCATATCCTTATTGGTAGTCATTAAGGTAGCCCTGTTTAATAGGGAACCAATACTGGGAATACTTTTTATTGATTTCAGGTGGTTACAGGCAGAGCCGATAATAAAATCGCAGTCCTTCACTAAAGGTTCTACCGGGAAATTATTCAGGATGCCTCCGTCCATATACATTTGATCACCGATCATAATAGGTCTGAATATTCCGGGCAGGCAGCAGGAGGCCTGAATGGCTTTGATAATAGGTCCTTTTGTAATATATTCCAGTTTAGCTTCGCTGAAATTGGTCACTGCAATAGTTAAAGGGATTTTTAAGCTTTCCATACTATCATCAGGAAAATAGGCTTTTAACAATTGTGAGGTATGTTCAATGCCGATTAGCCCCAGCGAGCCTACTGCAGGCCTTATGAAACGCAATAAACTTGTTTTGATGAATATCTCGAGTGCTTCTTCCGGATCTATTCCTGCGGCATAAAAAGCACCTACAATAGAGCCTGCACTGGTTCCGCTAATATGGCTGAATTTTACTCCTGCATTGATTAAAGCTTTTAGAACACCCAGATGGGCAATTCCTCTGATACCACCACCAGAAAGTACAATTCCTATTTTCGCCATTCGTTTACTTATTATTCATTTTGGGCTTGTACTTCGCGGCGCTCAATATCTTTTGTGCGTCCTGTTCTTCCATGAGTTCCTGTAAGGTAACCTTTGGGTTTTCTGCCATATATTTTCTCACCATCATCCATCCTATATATACGCCGAGTTTTGGTGCTGATTCATTTTTTACACCTAAGCCCGGTGTAAAAGGGGCCTCGGTCAAGTACATCTGTATTTTCTGGTAATCAGTTTCAAATAATAGATTGTTCTCCAAAAAGTATGCCCATATATCACCCTCATAGGTTTTGCTCCAGGTAAGCTGTTTATCTGTATAACCTATTTTTACAGTATCCGGCATTTTGTCATCCAGTACTCTATCCATAAAATAAAGTATTTTTCCATTTTCAACCATTTTGGAAAGTAAAGAGTGGTTATCATCCTTTTTAGGGAAAAGCTGCTCCCGGGCATAAGTCTCAGTTACCCGTGGAACAATATACTCAGGGGTAAATCTTCTGGATAGGTATAGCGGAACACTTTCTACAATCGCCCGGTAAAATCTGCTGTTTTTACCCAGGAACATATCCAGGCCAATGCCCATATAGTTATCTCCAATTGGCATCTGCACAGCAAAGCCAGAAATAAAGCCGATGAACTGAGGTACCTTAACTTCCGGATAATAGTATTTGATGTATTTAAAGGTCTGGGTAAGATCTTTTTCTATAGGTTTCATATTGCTGAACACACTATCTGCATCATGATTTAAATCTGAATAGGCCTGATCTTTATATAACGTTTTTAGAATCTGCGGACCACTATAACTTTGGTCGCCCACCATTCTATGCACAAAATCACCATAGAAATAGGGGTATTTTTTTTGCAGCAGCTGATCTGTCTCTACAATACTTTTATTCTTCCCTCCATATAAGTCCTGATCAAAGCGCTCGATTTTTATATCCACATCAATGTTGTCTACGTTAGGCTTATTCCCCTTTTTACAGGAAATAAATACAAGCACACACAGAAAAATTAGATAAATTTGCAGATGTTTTACGTTATAGGTCATTGATGACAAATATAAACAGATCAAGGATGAAACCTGCATCGGTTTGCAATTACAAAATTAATAACTGAACAAATGTTAGCTTCATGATCTTTAAACCGCCGAAGGCAGCAAGAAGACGATTGAAAACAATGGATACTATTGATAAATCAATACTTATGAAAAAAATACTTACGGGATTACTATTGTCTATTTTAACTGTTACCGCTTCTGCACAATTTGGTCCGGGACCCGACTATGGGTTTAGACTGGGCTTAGCGGCTAACCCAACAATAGGATGGGTAAAGCCAGAAAGTGGTACCAGTAATGGAGCTAATTTAGGCTTTTCTTACGGTTTACTGGCCGATTTTAATTTTACCAGGAACTATAGTTTTTCTACAGGAATAAGCATTACAACGATCAATGGTAAAAGTACTGAAATCAATCCTGGTCGTTATTATGATGCCATTACTTATCCCGATCCTACTCCATATGATTTAAAATATATGTTACAGTATGTAGAAATTCCGCTAACCGTAAAACTGAGAACAGAGAAGATCGGTTATGTACGCTGGTATGGTCAGTTTGGTCTTTCTAATGGTTTTTTAACCAGTGCTAAACAGGATGCTTCAGTGAATGGAAAAAATATTGCTGATCATGCACACGTTAATAAAGACATCAATTTTTATCGTGCGGGGCTGATCATTGGCGGCGGGGTGGAATACGATGTGGCAAGAAATACCAGCGTTACCACAGGGTTAACGTATAATAACGGATTTACCAATATTTCCAGCAATTCCAATACAAGTGTACGTAATCATTATATAGCCATAAATTTCGGGGTTTTCTTTTAACAGGACATGAAGATATCATTAGCGCAGCTCAATTACCATATTGGTAATTTTGAAAGTAATATTAAAAAAATAGTAGATCATATTGCATTGGCTAAGGCGGATGGGGCCGATCTTGTCGTATTTGCAGAGCTGGCAGTTTGCGGATATCCTCCGCGGGATTTCCTCGAGTTTGAAGAGTTTATCTCATTATGTGAAGATGCAGCGGCGCAGATTGCTGAACATTGTATGGGAATTGCCTGTATCATTGGCTTACCTGTTAGAAATGAATCTATTGCCGGTAAAGATTTATATAATGGGGCGTATTTTATAGAAGAAGGGCAGGTGAAGGCTGTTGTTAGAAAAGCTTTATTGCCGAATTATGATGTTTTTGACGAGTATCGCTATTTTGAACCTGCTACAGAGTTTGAATGTATTGATTTTAAAGGTACCCGTATTGCTTTAACGATATGTGAAGATCTATGGAATATCAATAATAATCCGCTGTATGTTTCTAATCCTATGGATGTACTGATTACTCAGGAGCCAGATGTGATGATCAATATTGCTGCTTCCCCCTTTTCTTATCAGCATGACGATATACGGATGGAGGTATTGTCTGATAATGCGAAGAAGTATCAGCTTCCATTGCTGTATGTGAACCAGGTAGGGGCACAAACGGAGATCATATTTGATGGTGGTTCTTTGGTGTTTGATAAAGACGGAGACCTGCTTGATGAAATGCCATATTTTAAGGAACATTTAAGAACGTATACGCTAAATGGACGTGAGATTGAGGGATATGCTAAGACTGAACATGTGATCGTGCCAGATATTGCGCAGATTCACGATGCATTGATCATAGGAATCAAAGATTATTTTGGTAAATCCGGATTTTCTAAAGCAGTACTGGGATTATCAGGAGGAATAGACTCTGCGATTGTATGTGCACTGGCTTGTCGCGCTTTGGGTCCGGAAAATGTAATGGCTGTGTTGATGCCTTCCAAGTATTCTTCAGACCATTCCATTAAAGATGCGCTGGATCTGGTGGAAAACTTTGGCTGTAAACATGAGATCATTGAGATTAAGGAAGCTGCCGATGCTTTTGACAGTATGCTGGCTAATGCTTTTAATGGACTTGCTTTTAATTTAACGGAAGAGAATATACAGGCGAGGAGCCGGGGGATCGTGGTGATGGCGATGTCTAATAAATTTGGCTATATTTTGTTGAATACGTCTAATAAAAGTGAGTGCGCCGTAGGGTATGGAACGCTTTATGGCGATATGTGTGGTGCGATAGGGGTAATAGGGGATGTGTATAAAACGCAGATCTATGAGCTTGCACATTATATCAATAAAGATGGCGAGGTTATTCCTGAGAATACGATCGTTAAACCGCCTTCTGCGGAGTTAAGACCTGGACAAAAGGATTCTGACTCATTACCGGATTATGATACGCTGGATGCTATTTTATATCAGTTCATCGAGCTTCGGAAAAGTTCTAAGGCTATTATTGCTTTGGGGTATGAGGAAACATTGGTGAGAAGGATCATTAAAATGGTAAATGCTGCGGAGTTTAAGCGTTACCAGACTCCTCCTATTTTGCGGGTTTCTCCTAAGGCTTTTGGCATGGGACGCAGGATGCCAATTGTAGGGAAGTATCTTTCTTAAGATTTCTTCTGGATTTAAAAAAAGGTATACCTATATGATGACTGCGCCCCTTTGAAGGAAGGGCCAATGTCATCATATAGGTATACCTTTTTTAATTAGAATTGCTTAGAGTTCTCCATCCAGATATGGTGTATTGGATAGTTAGTATTATTTTAATACGGGCTCAAAAGTTGTTATTTCCTCTAATGATCTTATTCTTTTTCCGTTTAAAAGTTTTCCTTTAATTTTAAGGAGGCCCCCTCCCTGTCCATTAGATTTATAGGCTAGATCATATTTGTCTGCATTAAGCATTATTCTGGCGTTTACGATCTCTCCTTCAATTATCAGCCCGGTGCTATTGGAATTAAACTAAATCGGTAGACCAGGCTTCTTGGTTTAATTCTATAAGTGAGGTAATTTATGTTTATTAGGTTAATAAACATTGCGAATATATGAAGCATTGTTGCGCGTACAGGCTATTTAATTTTTATTTTATAAAAATTAAATACAACGATATTCAATTACTCGAAAATTCGAATAGCTGAATGTTGCTGTAATAGGAAAGTTTTTTTGAGCAGTTACCGGGGTTTTCTCGATAACTGCAACTTGATAATTCGTCTTGGTCAGTTATCCAAACAACTGACCGAATTTAATATTTATACAAGGATTTTCTTAGCAGTTCTCTTTTTAAAGAAAGTATGATATGGAATAAATAATGCCAGCACAATTCCTATGGTACTTAACAGCTGGGCAATGATATCACCGCTTTTTACATAATTAGTTAGCTGGTCATTCAAATTGATGTCCATTTTCAGCGCATCACGTGTCCACCAGACTGATCTTTTTACCACATCACCACGTTCATTGATAAAGCCGGATATGCCCGTATTAGCTGATCTTACTACCCAGCGGCGTGTTTCAATTGCCCGTAATTTGGCATATAAGAAATGCTGATCCTTACCCGTTGTATTGCCCCACCATGCATCATTGGTAATAATAGCGATAAATTGTGCCCCGTTTTTAACGGACTCTCCAATCCATCCCCCCCAAAGGGATTCATAGCAGATCACAGGAGCTACACCAACACCGTTTTGTGAGTAAAAAACACCGGGGTGGTCTTGCCAGCCCCAGCCAGAAACCGTTCCGCCTAACCCGGAGAATACCGGCGCAAGAAAGGACAATGCTTTTGGGAAAGGCATTTTCTCCACTCCTGGAACCAGTTTTGATTTATGATAGAACTGAACATTTGCAGAGTTTTCAACCTGCATGGCAGCGTTGTAATTATCATAATACATTTTACTGTTGCCGTCGTATTTAGCTGAGATCGTTCTTTTATCGTTGTACCACTTCAAACTTTCAATACCGGTGATCACCGTACCATTCTTATATTTATTTAGAAAACTCTGCACATCTATAAATTCTGGCGTATTGCGGACACTTTCTTCATTGGCATAGCTCGGTATGGCGGTTTCGGGCCAGATGAAATATTCCGTATTGGGCTGGGCTACTGAATCTGATAATTTTGTTAATGTTTTCAGCTGATTCATGGTGGAGATACCCCCCATTTTCTCATAAGGATCAATGTTAGGCTGTACAACGATTACGTTTACGGGCATTACCTTCTCCTCATAACCATAATATTTAATCAGGGAAATCCCTGCCGGAACAATAAGAAATACCAGCCAGGCCAGTGCGGGTCTGATCCTTGGATAGCCAGACTTTGATTGATAACTTTTATAAGCTTCAAAAGCAAGGATATTACTCACCAGGATCCATACTGAACCACCGTATACACCTGTAGCCTCATACCATTGTGCCAATTGATGCATTCCAGCCAGACCGTTGCCTAAGGTCATCCAGGGAAAAGCAAGATCCCAGGTGGCATGTAAATATTCCATTCCTATCCAAAAGCTAACCAATGCAAGGTAAGCAAAGCCTTTATTACTAATAAATAACCTAAACCTGTAATACAGCCAGAAAGCAAAGGTCATAAGCAGGGCACCCAGGCCGTAAGGGATCAGGGAAATAAAGAAAGCAACAACAGGGTTATTAAAGGCACTGATCGCATTATATACCCAATAGATACAGGCTGTATTCCAAAGCAGGAATGTTAAGCCTGCAGTGAGAAATACTTTTTTCCCTGTTTTCTTTTCTTTCTTTAAAATGATCCCGTCCAGGGCGATCAATAGAGGAACAAGGCCTATAAATAGAATTGGAGCAGTAAAAATGTGCGGTGGCCATGCAAGCCATAATAAGAATGCACTTAATAAGGCAAGCAGTAGGGGGTGTTTAAATTTCATTTAGTATGGTGGAACTAGAAACTATCTAATATATCGGCTTTCTTTGCCTCGTACTCGTCCTGTGTAATTAATTGTTTATCGTACAAAGTTTTCAGCTTTCTCAGTTTGAGCGTAGTCTCATCTTCCTGCTCTTCAACTGGCGCTGGAGGAGGAAGTACCGGGGCTGCAGAAATTTCTTCCGCAATAATTTCCTGAACCGGAATTTCAATAGTAGCTGTAGCTACCGGAGGCTGCTGTGCTCTTCTTTCTTCCAGCTCCGCTTGTTGCTGCTGTTCTTTAAATCCTTCCAGCTGCTCATAGGCCGCCTGATATAATTTGCGGGCCTGAACTTTAGGAATATATTCTGTAATGATATTTTCGCCGTGCTGCGGTACACAAATAAATTTAGAGCCGAACAGCTCCTCTTTAAAAGATATCTCTTTGATACTTTTCCAGGAGATATCCTTAAAGTTCATCGTAATTCCAAAGTTTGCCGGCTCACAGTAAAAAATGCGTTTGTTACTTACCGCGATGCAATCCGGCAGCAAATTTACAGCAGGTTTTTTCTGCACAGCCAGATAAATCAATTCCTCATGGGTAGTAAGCATATCATTCAGTTTACCCAAAACCTTTTCTACAGCTTTAGGATCCTGCTCGTCACTTAAAAATCTATCTATTAATATCATCGTCTTGTATTTAATGCCTTACGAAAACTTAGTCTTTTTCATAAGTGCGTTTTTCCTTTTTGGTTTCTTCTTTACCAGCGACACAAATTACGAATTCGCCCTTTAATATATTGTTTTCAAAATGTGATTTTATCTCGATCAATGTACCTCTAACAGTTTCCTCATAGAGTTTTGTTAATTCTCTGCTTACGGAAGCCTGTCTTTCTTCGCCAAAGAATTGTGCAAATTCTTCCAGCGTTTTTAATAAACGATGCGGACTTTCATAGAGAACAATAGTTCTTTCTTCATCAGCCAGTTTCTTTAAGCGGGTTTGTCTCCCTTTCTTTACGGGTAAAAAGCCTTCGAACACAAAGGCATCGGTAGGTAAACCGGAATTAACCAGTGCGGGTACAAAAGCCGTAGCACCCGGTAAACATTCTACTGGCAGGTCATGTTTAAGCACTTCCCTCACCAGGAAAAAACCAGGGTCAGAGATTGCCGGAGTACCCGCATCAGAGATCAGCGCTACATTTTTTCCCTCCTTTAAAAACTTAATGATCTCTGAAGTAGCCTGATGTTCATTGTGCTGATGGTGTGAATATGCCTTTTTATCTATTCCAAAATGCTTTAATAAAGGCGCACTTGTACGTGTGTCCTCAGCCAGTATAACATCCGCTTCTTTCAATATGCGAACTGCTCTAAAGGTCATATCTTCAAGATTTCCGATAGGTGTAGGTACCAGAAATAGTTTACCGCCCATATTATTCTCCAAACTCTTGTTATATTTGTTAAAAAATTTAAATAATGCTGCAAGTTAACTATATCCGTGAAAATAGAGAGAAAGTTTTAGAACGCTTAAGTGTCCGTAATTTCAAACAGCCGGAACTGGTAGATGAAATTATCAAATTTGATGAAGAACGCAGACAGACTCAAACTTCGCTGGATAACTTGTCTGCTATCGCTAATGCCAATGCCAAACAAGTCGGTGAATTGATGCGTACTGGTAAAAAAGAAGAAGCAGAGGTCATTAAAGCACAAACAGCGGCAAATAAAGAACAGATCAAAACATTATCTGATCAGCTGTCTGTAGTGGAACTAAATGTGTATAATGCCTTAGTACAGTTGCCTAACTTACCCGGAGAGCTAGTTCCATCTGGTACTACTCCCGAAGAAAATGAAGTGGTATACTTACACGGAGCACCTGCGGAACTGCATGCAGATGCAAAACCACATTGGGAACTGACCTCTAAATATGATATTATAGATTTTGAACTGGGTACAAAAATTACCGGTGCAGGATTTCCTGTGTATAAAGGTAAGGGTGCCCGTTTACAGCGTGCGCTGATCAACTTCTTTTTGGATCGTGCTACGGCAGCAGGATACAGAGAGATGCAGGTGCCATTAATGGTCAATGAAGCATCAGGATTTGGAACAGGTCAGCTGCCGGATAAAGAAGGTCAGATGTACCATTCTACGGTAGATAACCTATACATGATCCCTACAGCAGAAGTTCCGGTAACCAATCTTTACCGTGATGTGATCTTAAAAGAAGAAGAGCTGCCTATTAAAAATACAGCCTACACCCCTTGCTTTCGTCGTGAGGCAGGTTCATATGGTGCACATGTACGCGGATTAAACAGGCTTCACCAGTTTGATAAAGTTGAATTGGTACAGGTGGTACATCCGGAGACTTCTTATCAGGTATTAGAAGATATGAGTGTTTATGTTCAGTCTTTATTGCAGGACTTAGGATTGCATTACCGTGTACTTCGTCTTTGCGGCGGAGATATGGGTTTTACTTCTGCTATGACGTATGACATGGAAGTATGGAGCGCTGCACAACAGCGCTGGTTAGAAGTTTCATCAGTATCTAACTTCGAGGCTTACCAGACTAACCGTTTGAAATTAAGATATAAAGGTACTACGGGTAAAACCCAGCTTGCACATACCTTAAACGGAAGTGCTTTAGCTTTACCACGTATTGTTGCAGCTATCCTTGAAAACTATCAGACAGCGGATGGAATTAAAATCCCAGAGGTATTGATACCTTATACTGGTTTCGCTCTTATAGACTAAGTCCGCTAAAATAGCTGATACATAAAAAAAGCTTCCACCTTTATCAGGTGAAAGCTTTTTTTATGTAGATGATCTGCTGATTATAAAATCAGGATCAATAATAGGATAATGATAATAATTGCACCAACAGAAAGATAGATACCACCACCCATTGCACGGGCATGTTTTTTCATTTCTTTTAGTTCTTTACGCAATTCTCTTTTTTCAGTTCTTGAAAGATTAGATTTATCCATTGCTCTGATCTCTTCAACACGGTTGGTGATTTGTTGCAATTCAACCTTTTGCTCAGCAGTCAATTCAACTTTTTCTTTAGTCGCAGCAGCAGATACTGTATTTACACTAAGGCCTAACATAAAGATTAATGCGAAGGAGTAGATTAGTTTTTTCATAGCGTTGTTGTTTTGATTTTTAAAGGGTATGTACTAATTATGTAAATAACAAAAAACCTACCAAAAGTGCTGGTAGGTTAATAATTGATATTAATACATGATTTTTAGTCGTTTGACTTGTTTATTTTTTTATTGAGCCCCTAAATAAACAGACAAACCTTTAAATGTTGTATACTCTAGTGGTCGTTATTTGATTTCAAACACGGTATTCATCACATAACTTAATTTGATTTTTTTGAAATCTATATCATTAGATGGGGCTGCCTGATCTGCAGACATGGTAGCAAGACCTCTCATCATAACATTTGAACGGTACATCGGCTGAGGAAAAGATTCATTATTTTGTTCCTGTATATCGATAACGCTGCCCAATTGGTTACCGAGTGCTTCTACTAAATAAGTAGCTTTTGCTTTAGCAGCCAGTAACGCTTTAATTTTTAACTCTTTTTTTAAGATTTCAATTTTAGAATAATCGTAGCTATCTATATTGGTATAAGCAACACCTTTAGGGTCTACCGATGCAATGATCGAATTCCACTTATTCAGATCAGTCACTTTTAAGCGATACTGTTTACTCGCCAAAAAATCAGGATTCTTTTTTTTCTCTGCTACTGTATTATAACCAGATATATCACTGATCATCAAATTGTCTCTGGAAATACCTGCGTCTTTTATCGCATTATACAATTGTGTTTCTAATTCATTGATCTCTACCTTTTTCTTGCTGTTACCATCTTTTAGATATTCTTTCAGTGAAATGCTGATATAGATAATGTCAGGCGTAACTTCTGTTTCTGCAGTTCCGCTAACAGTTATTTTTTTACGCAGATCTACCTGTTGGGCCATGGCACTTAAACTGAATAAGGCGACAAAGGCTAGTGCTAATAAATTTTTCATAATAGTATTATTTGTGTGTAGTTATATATCAGATGTAAAAATCATACCGTTTCCATAGTAAAAAGCAAGAAATTTATTTTTGCATAAAAAAAGCGCCCGCATAATTGCAGGCGCTTAATATTTTTGTGCGATAATTTAGTCTTCTATCATTTCATTATTTGGCCCGATCTCTTCTCTTACTTCTTCTTTAAAATAGTTTTTCTGGAAGATCAAGATAGCAATTACACCTACAGATATGGCAGCATCTGCGACATTAAATACGGGCCTGAAGAAAATATAATCTTCTCCTCCCCATATGGGTACCCATTTAGGGAATATTCCTTCCATTAGCGGAAAGTAAAACATATCAACCACTCTTCCATGGAAAAGGCCGGCATAGCCGTATATATGACCATAGATCACTGAATCAATGATATTGCCTAACGCGCCGGCAAATATCAATGCCACATTGGCGATTAATCCCCGGTGGTATTTATGTCTGATCAGGAAATACAAGCCATAGCCGATCCCGGCAACAGCGGCAATTCTGAAAAGTGATAAAGCAAGTTTGCCAAATTCACCTCCAAACTCCATTCCAAAGGCCATACCATTATTTTCTGTAAAATGTATAATGAACCAGTTTCCAATGATTTTGAATTCCTGTCCAACATACATATTTGTTTTAATCCATGTTTTTAATGCCTGATCGGCAAGCAACACGAGAAAAATAATCAGTAATGGTTTAGTATAACCTTTCATTATGCTTGCTTCAATTTTGCTTCCATGCTTAGCGTAGCGTGAGGTACAGCACGCAGACGTTCTTTCTGGATCAGTTTACCGGTTTCGCGGCAAATACCATAAGTTTTATTTTCGATGCGTACCAGTGCTGCTTCCAGGTTGTCAATAAATTTTTTCTGACGTGCAGCCAATTGGTTCAATTGCTCTTTCTCCATCGTAGCAGAACCGTCTTCCAGAGTTTTATAAGTACCAGAAGTGTCTTCAGTTCCGTTAGAATTCGGGCTGCTCAAAGAATTTGTTAAATCAAGAAATTCTTCTCTGGCCATGCGAAGTTTGCCCTGGATCAGCTCTTTAAATTCTTGAAGCTCGTTATCTGAGTAACGTGTTTTTGTAGGGTTTTCCATAATTAGTTATTGTTTTGCAATCAAAATTTGTAGTTCAACATCATCAATCACTATTTTATTTCCGTGATCTAAATCAGCTACCATATCTAACTGGTCAGCTAAAATTTCTGCGCAAATGTATGCTTTATTTCGCGCTACAGCTGCGGTGATTAAATTATCATTTTGTAAACTCACCGTAATGCGGTCAGTTACTTCAAAATTCAGCTCTTTTCTTAAATTCTGAATTCTGTTTATCAATTCTCTGGATAAGCCTTCTTCTTTTAGCTCTGGAGTGATCGTTACATCCAATGCTACTGTTAGATTACCCATATTAGTTACCTGCCATCCTGGAATATCTTCTGCAATGATCTCTACATCTTCCAGCAGTATCACATAAGAAGTACCCGGCACCAGGTAGCTGCCTTCAGCCTCAAACTGGCTTAAAGCTTCCTGATCCATACCACTTATGCTCTCCGCAACAGACTTCATATCTTTACCAACCTTTGGTCCCAGTGCTTTAAAATTAGGTTTTATCTTCTTCTTAATAAAGCCCGCAGTGTCCGTAATATACTCAATATTTTTAATGTTTGTTTCTGATAAAATAATTTCTTTAACCAGCTCAATTCTGCCTTTAAAAGCATTGTCAAGCACGGGGATTAAGATTTTTGCCAGTGGCTGACGAACATTAATGCTTGATTTCTTTCTCAGTGACAATACCATTGACGAAATATCCTGAGCAAGATGCATCCGCTCGTTTAATTCTGTGTCAATTAAAGTAATATCACCAGCTTTCCATAAACTCAGGTGTACCGATTGTTCTTTTTTTCCTGCTTTATTTTCGGTTAAATTCAGGTATAACCAATCTGCAAAGAAGGGCGCAATAGGAGACATTAACTGAGATACACCGATCAGGCAAGTATATAAAGTTTCGTAAGCAGCTTTTTTATCAGCAGTCATTTCTCCTTTCCAGAAACGACGACGGGATAAACGAATATACCAGTTACTCAGATGTTCATCTACAAATGACTGTATGGCCCTTGCCGCTTTAGTCGGCTCGTAAGTATTGTAACTCTCGTCTACTTCATTGATCAAATTTTGCAGCAATGATAAGATCCAGCGGTCGAGCTCACTGCGATCTTCCACAGGGGTTTCGTTCTCTTCATCGATCTCAAACTGATCGATATTGGCATACAGTGCAAAAAATGCATAGGTATTATATAAGGTGCCAAAGAACTTACGTCTTACCTCATCCAGGCCATCTGTATTAAATTTAAGATTATCCCAGGGAGAAGCATTGCTGATCATATACCATCTCGTAGCATCAGCACTATAGGTGTCTATGGTATGGAAAGGGTCAACACCATTGCCTAAACGTTTAGACATTTTGTTGCCATTCTTATCCAGTACCAAGCCGTTCGATACTACATTTTTATAAGCAATTCCTTTATTGCCTATACGTTCATTGATCGCCTTGATCTCGTCACTGGTTTCACTCAGCATTACTGCTATGGCATGTAAAGTAAAGAACCATCCACGGGTTTGATCTACACCTTCGGCAATAAAATCTGCCGGATAAGCATTTTCAAACTCTTCTTTGTTCTCAAATGGGAAATGCCATTGTGCATAAGGCATTGCACCACTATCAAACCAAACATCAACCAGGTCTAATTCACGGGTCATCTTTTCTCCTGTAGAAGAGGTTAAGATGACATCATCCACAAATGGACGGTGCATATCTTTCAATTCAAAAGCAGCTTCCATGAAACCTGCTTCAACAGATTTTTTAATTTCTGCGTTTAACTCAGCAATAGAACCGATACATTTCTCTTCCGTACCATCTTCTGTTCTCCAGATCGGCAGCGGTGTTCCCCAATAACGGGAGCGCGATAAATTCCAGTCCACCAGGTTTTCCAGCCAGTTACCAAAGCGGCCTGTTCCTGTAGCTTCCGGTTTCCAGTTGATGGTTTTATTTAATGCTACCATTTTCTCTTTTACAGCAGTGGTTTTAATGAACCAGCTGTCCAGAGGATAGTATAATATAGGTTTATCAGTTCTCCAGCAATGCGGATAACTGTGTTCGTACTTCTTTACATCAAATGCTTTATTGTCTTCTTTAAGCTTAATGGCAAGCAATACATCAGTCGGTTTGAAGTCGGCCGATTTGCGTTCCTCATCACTGTAATATTCTTCTTTTACATAACGGCCAGCAAAATCTGTTACTTCATCAACAAATTTGCCCTGTTTATTTACCAGGGGCAGTTCGTTACCCTGCTCATCTCTGATCATTACAGAAGGCACGCCATTTTCTTTAGCTACCCGGAAATCGTCCGCTCCAAAAGCACCTGCAATATGAACAATACCTGTTCCATCTTCTGTGGTTACATAATCTGCCGGGATTACGCGGAAACCTTTCTCTTCCAGTTCTGGATTGGTTACATAATCCATCAGCTGATGATACCTTAGGCCTACCAGATCCCTGCCAGTAAACTCGGCTGTAAGTGTCCATGGAATTAACTTATCACTTGCTGTAAAATCTTCAAAAGACAAGTTTTCTGCTTCTTTTTTGAAATGTTTACCCAGCAGGTCCTTTGCTAAAATAACACTTACGGGAAGGAATGTATACTGATTAAAGGTCTTAACTTTTACATACGTTATCTTTTCACCAACAGCCAGTGCACTATTTGAAGGCAGCGTCCATGGGGTTGTAGTCCAGGCTATAAAAGCTGTCTCCTCTTTGTCATTTTCAAAAAGCGTAGTGAGCAAAGGATGCTGCTGATCTCTTTTTAGAAAAAACTGAGCAGTAATAGAAGTGTCCTTCAGCATTTTATACGTACCTGGCTGGTTTAGCTCATGAGAACTTAAACCTGTTCCTGCAGCAGGAGAATAGGGTTGTATGGTATATCCTTTATATAAAAGCCCTTTGTCGTAAAACGTTTTTAAGATCCACCAAAGCGACTCTATATATTCGTTTTCATAGGTGATATAAGGTTTTTCCAAATCTACCCAATAGCCCATTTTTTCTGTAAGGTCATTCCAGATATCGGTATAACGCATTACTTCCTCACGGCAGGCAGCATTGTATTCTTCAACAGTGATCTTAGTACCGATATCGATTTTAGTGATGCCTAATTTCTTTTCTACAGCTAATTCTATAGGCAGTCCATGTGTATCCCAGCCCCCTTTACGTTTCACCTGGAAACCTTTAAGCGTTTTGTAACGACAAAAAATATCTTTGATCGCACGAGCCATTACGTGGTGAATACCAGGCATTCCATTCGCAGAAGGCGGGCCTTCATAAAAAGTAAAAGGGTTAGATTTTGGACGTGTAGAAATACTTTTTTCAAAGATGTTTTCCTCTTTCCAAAACTCTAATATCTCTTTACCTATTTTAGGTAGTTCTAGTTGTT
>Ga0233344_1000082_pt1 | contig 18918 bp, 16 predicted proteins | sample GEONDECOMP281_FD_180697 | JGI IMG/M metagenome (GOLD analysis project Ga0233344, IMG submission 180697) | Leaf litter microbial communities from Shasta-Trinity National Forest, California, United States - GEON-DECOMP-281 | ecosystem: Environmental > Terrestrial > Plant litter > Unclassified...
GATCAGGCTGGTTTATGCTGATAATGACCTATTGTATGTAAATATCAACTCCCTAAACCGTATCGCTAAATATAGCGGCAAAGACGGTACAGCACCCAAAATGAATAAACTGGGCACAGAAGCCTGGGATAAACTAAAAAAAACCACAAAAAAAAAAGTTAAAGACATTGCCCGGGACCTGATCAAGTTATACGCCCTCAGAAAATCCCAGGTAGGTACTGCTTTTGATCCGGATGGCTACCTGGAGACAGAACTGGAAGCTTCATTCATCTATGAAGACACCCCAGATCAGATGAAGGCAACCAATGACGTAAAAAAGGATATGGAAGCACCGCATCCAATGGACAGACTGGTTTGCGGTGATGTTGGCTTTGGAAAAACAGAGATTGCTATCCGCGCAGCTTTCAAAGCTGTTGCTAACGGAAAACAAGCCGCTGTATTGGTACCTACAACTATTCTTGCTTTACAGCATTTCAAGACCTTTTCAGGCCGTTTAAAAGACTTTCCCTGTAAGGTTGACTATATTAACCGTTTCAAAACAAATAAACAAATAAAAGAGACCCTGGCACTGGTAGAAGAAGGGAAGATCGATATTATCATTGGTACACACCGTCTGCTGAGCAAAGATGTAAAGTTCAAATCACTGGGTATTATGATTATCGATGAGGAACAGAAATTTGGGGTTACTGCTAAAGAGAAACTTCGCGCATTACGCGTAAACGTAGATACTTTAACACTTACCGCTACACCGATACCAAGAACGCTTCACTTCTCCCTGATGGGCGCAAGGGATCTTTCTATCATGAGTACCCCGCCACCCAACAGGCAGCCGGTGAATACAGAATTACATGTTTTTAATGATAAACTGATACAGGAAGCAGTACAATTTGAACTGGATCGGGGCGGACAGGTATTCTTTATACACAACAGGGTAAATGACCTGCCGCAGCTGGGCGGTCTGATACAAACACTGGTACCTAAAGCAAGGATAGGGATTGCCCACGGACAGCTGGATGGTGATGCCCTGGAAGATGTAATGCTCGATTTTATCAATGGAGAAAAAGATGTTTTAGTTGCCACAACGATCATTGAAGCAGGTCTGGATATTCCAAATGCCAATACCATTATCATTAACCATGCACATATGTTTGGCCTGAGTGATCTTCACCAAATGCGTGGTCGTGTAGGAAGATCCAATAAAAAAGCTTTTTGTTATTTATTAAGCCCTCCTTTGTCTACGCTGACCTCAGAGGCCAGAAAACGATTAAGTGCTATAGAGGAATTCTCTGATCTGGGCAGCGGTTTTAATATTGCTATGCGCGATCTTGATATTCGTGGAAGCGGAAACCTGCTTGGTGCAGAACAAAGTGGATTTATTGCCGAGATAGGCTTTGAGATGTACCATAAGATTCTGGATGAAGCCATCCAGGAATTGAAGTCTGACGAGTTTAAAGATCTCTTTAAGGATGATAAAGAACGTCCTTTTGTAACCTTCACACAAATTGATACCGATCTTGAGTTATATATTCCGGATGACTATGTAACGAATATTACGGAGCGTTATAACCTTTATACCGAACTATCCAAGCTGGATAACGAAGCACAGCTGATTACCTTTGAAACCTCTTTAAAAGACCGCTTTGGATCTGTACCCAGACCGGTAAAGACCATGCTGAATGTACTTCGTTTACAATGGGCCGCAAAAAAGCTGGGATTTGAAAAACTGAGTTTCAAAAAAGGGGTATTAAGAGGCTATTTCATCTCCAATAAACAATCTAATTTCTTCGATTCTCAAATGTTTAGCAAGATCTTAACTTTTGCTCAGCAGCATCCGAGAATGTGCAATTTAAAAGAAGTAAAAGATACGCTTCGCATCGCCTTTGAAGACCTGAAAACGGTTGATGATGCAATCACAATGTTAGAAATGGTTGCTCAATAAACGCAAATGAACCCACAACTATTAACCGAACTGGTCACCCTAAAAATGCCTTTTGGCAAATACAAGGATAAACTGATCTGTGACCTTCCTGAATCTTACCTGGTATGGTTCCATAGCCAGGGTTTTCCGCCGGGTAAACTCGGAGAACTGATCGGAACGATGTATGAAATTAGATTAAATGGCCTGGAATACCTGCTGCAACCGATAAAAAAATCGCGCAGCTGATATTATAACTTATACCTGGTGCTGATTAGTTTAACACCAGGTATAAATAAACAAATACGATTGGCGCAGCAATCAGCAATCCGTCAAATCTGTCCAGTAATCCTCCGTGGCCGGGCAAAAGATCACCCGAATCTTTGGCATTCAGACTTCTTTTAAGCATAGATTCTACCAGATCACCCAGCGTACCAAAGCTTACAATTAATACAGCCATTCCGCCCCAGATCAGGAAGCTGATCTCCTTAAAGAACAGCGAAATGATAAATGATACCAGTACACTGGTCAATACACCGCCAAAAAAACCTTCCCAGGTCTTTTTAGGAGAGTGGCGCTCAAATAATTTATGACTCCCTAGTTTCCTTCCAAATAAATATGCACCTGTATCACTTGCCCAAAGCATCAATAAAAAGGAAAGCGGCAAATGGAAATTATACGTATTCCAATCGTTCATAAACCCTAGTGAATAAAAAAAGCAAAAGGGAACACTTACATAGATTAATCCTGTAAAAGTGAATGATATATTGGAAAAGGGTAACTGAGCTTTTTTGTACAGTTCAACTAAAAAAACCAAAAATACCAGAGGAACAAGCAATAACAGGTATTTTGGATTTAAAGGAAAGAAATGATAGGCCGCAGTGAGCAGGAAGATTGCTATGCTGCCTGCCAGTCCCAAAACCTGGTGTGGTGTAGTACCTGCTGTGCCAACCAGCTTATAAAATTCTGCCAGCGCCAGCGTACTCAGTAAAAGATAGAAAAAAGTGAAAACATAAGCACCCAAAAAAATGGAGCCTAACATCACTATAGTAAAGAAAAATGCAGTTATTGACCTTGTTTTCATTCAGTCTCAGTAGATTGAATATAAGCTTCTGCAGTATCAAAATCCTTTTGATTCACCAGTACTTCTATAATTCCGAATGTCTGGTAAGAAGAATCTTTTTTATTCATAATCACAGCTGCTATATCATTTTCAATTAAGCCCTGTTTAATGATCTCTGCGGTAACAGGATCTTCTGTGGTGTATACTTTAATCCAATTGCTTTCCATGGTCTCTGCTGGTTTTATCTTTTAAATATTTAAATAAAAATATGCTCAAAATTAAGCTAATTACATATCCGTACCATGGAAAATTTGAAGAATTATCTGCGTTATCCAGTGGTATATGGTGTACCTGCAAATACCAGGCCTGGCATACAGCGAATCCGTTGTTTAAAAAGTGGGCGAACATCGTATACCATAGACTGCCAGTCCACAGGTAGATATATCCGAAAGCCGCTCCTAAAAACATCCTTGGAAAAAACCCAAAGAACTGCAGGTGAATAGCACTGAAAATAAAAGCAGTAACCCAAATTGCCACGTGTGGGTTACTAAACATCCTGCTAAATGATCTTTGTAAAGCTCCTCTGAAAAATAATTCTTCTCCAATAGCAGGTAATAGTGCGATGATGAAAATGTTAATAAAAAAGTCTCCTATATGATCAATCTTCAGTAATAAAATAGTCATTTTCATAGCTTCATTTTCTTTATCCCTCATCCACAGCTCAACAAATTTTAGAAAGCGTGGTAAAACCATTTTTTGATTGGCTAAACCTATTACTTCCATTAAAGGGCTACTGCAAATCATGAGTATAAAAATCAGCAAAACTATTGACCACTGCGGCCTTTTAAACTTATAAAAATTCTTTAATTCTATCTTCTGACTCCTTGCAAGCCATATTGGTGGAAGAATAAATAAGAAGCCTGTATTCAACACTTGTGAAATCCTGATAATAGATAAATATGCAGGATCTGCTTTTGCTAAGCCTCTGTAAATACTTGGTCCCACTGATCCACTCTTAATTACCAGTATAAGGATGCTTAAAACAATACCTATAACAGTACCAATTAATGCATACCAGGTAATTCTAAGTAGCTGTATATAAGCACTATTTTCTTCTTGCTCTTCTGGAATGAAATTCATTATTGAGTATTTTTGTACCTTTGTATCTTAATTTTGGTTTGAAGATAGAAAAATGTCTGTAAAGATAGGAAATATTGACCTGGGAGAGTTCCCTTTATTGCTTGCACCGATGGAAGATGTAAGTGATCCGCCTTTTCGCTTTGTTTGTAAACAAAGTGGGGTAGATATGATGTATACAGAATTCATCTCTTCAGAAGGATTGATCCGCGATGCCGCTAAAAGTCGTCAGAAGTTAGATATTTTTGAATATGAACGTCCTATTGGCATTCAGATCTTTGGAAGTGATATCTCCAGCATGCGCGAAGCTACTGAAATAGCCACTTTAGCTAAACCAGACCTAATGGATATCAATTATGGCTGTCCTGTTAAACAAGTAGCTTGTAAAGGTGCAGGATCTGCTCTTTTACAGGATATAGATAAAATGGTGAAGATGACAGAAGCAGTGGTAAAAGCTACTCATCTACCCGTTACTGTTAAAACCCGCTTAGGCTGGGATGATAATACCAAGAATGTTGATGAAGTGGCAGAAAGGCTTCAGGATATAGGTATCCAGGCCTTAACTATTCATGGCAGAACCCGGGCACAAATGTATAAAGGTGAAGCCGACTGGCGAATGATCAGGGAAATTAAGAGAAATCCGAGGATAAAAATTCCCATTTTTGGTAATGGTGATATTGATGGCCCTCAAAAAGCATTGGATTGGAGAATGGAATATGAGGTGGATGGCATCATGATTGGAAGGGCTTCAATAGGTTATCCATGGATATTTAGAGAGATTAAACATTTCTTTAAAACTGGTGAAAAACTGGCTGGCCCAACTGTAGAAGAACGTGTTTCCGTTTGCCGCACACATCTTGATAAGTCAATAGCCTGGAAAGGGCCTAAGGTTGGTATATTTGAAATGAGACGCCATTATGCTAACTATTTCAAGGGATTACCTGATTTTAAAAACTATAGAATGTTATTGGTAAGAGAGGATAATATTGAGATTATTCATGCTATATTAGACGAAGTGTCAGATAAATATCAGCACATCATTCCTGAAGGAGAAATGGCTTGATTTTTGAAATACTAACATAAATACAGTTCAAATGGTTACAGCGATCACACAAGGCGTTAAGATTTCAGTAAATACTGTGTATCAGGAGGAATACTCAAATCCTGACAAGGAACATTTTATGTTTGCTTATCAAATTACAGTAGAAAATTTGTCAGATTATTCTATTCAGCTGATGCGCCGTCAATGGTTCATATTTGATTCAAACGGTACACAAAGAGAAGTTGAAGGAGAAGGAGTTGTTGGTTTACAGCCTTTAATAGAACCGGGGGAAAGTTATTCATATGTATCTGGCTGCAATCTGACTACAGATATGGGCTCGATGTCTGGAACATATCTCATGCAGCGAACAGTCGACAAAGTAGAATTTTCGGTAGATATTCCTGAATTTCACTTAATAGTACCTTACAGACTTAATTAGTTTTTACTTCTTCCAAATAACATAGAAGCATAGTATAAAAGGTTGGCGAGTGCACCCAATGCTGCAACCACATAGGTCATTGCTGCCCACCATAAAGCATCCTTGGCCTGTGAATTTTCTTCCTCAGTATGCATCACTGCCTGGTTATTCTTTAGCCAAATTAAAGCCCGTTTACTGGCATCAAATTCTACAGGGAGTGTAATAAAGCTAAAAATAGTGATCAATGCCAGCCCAATAATACCAATAGCCAGAACAATAGGATTACCGGTAAATCCTATCAGCAATATACCGATGATTAATACCCATTGTAAAAGATTAGAAGAGATACTCACTACAGGAACCATATTGGACCTTAACTGTAGCCAATGATAAGATTTAGCATGCTGTACTGCGTGCCCGCATTCATGCGCAGCTACTGCCGCAGCAGCAACACTCCTCCCATAATACACATCAGTACTTAAATTAACTGTCTTATCCACAGGATTATAGTGATCAGTTAACTGTCCATCAGCACTCATTACACGCACATCATAGATGCCATTGTCATGCAGCATTTTTTCCGCTACTTCATGTCCTGAAAATCCGGAGTTCAGCTGCATTTCTGTATATCTGGAAAATTTATTCCTAAATTTCCATTGTACAAACACACTTGCAATCAGCATCGGAATTATAAAAAGCAAATAGGTTCCCATTCAAAATATCTTTACACGGGTTATAAATCAAAAATTGTTCCCATAATGTTCATTGTATGGTATTAATTCAATTATCCCTCTTAAATTATGTTATAGCCATGTTTCAATTCATTCTACATTATACTATACCTATATATTGTATGCTATTTAAATCAATATTAATTAGCACCCTGGTACTAACTTATTTGTTAAAATGATTAATAATATAGATTTTTGATAAAAATATTAGCAAATGAATATTATCATCATTGTACTTCTACTCATTGTAATTGTTGCTCTCTTTTTAATTTTATTAAAAAAACCAGCAGCAAATCAAAATCAGGAAGGCCTGCTTAACCTAAAAGAAGCAGAACATCAAAAAACTATTTCCTACTACCGTGAAGAAAAACAGCGTATGGAAGATGAACTGACAGATCTGCGCCAGGTATTCATGGCAGAAAGGAGCAGAGCAGTAAAAGCAGAGGAGATGCTTACTGCACAATTGGATAAACAAATTCAGCAGGAAAAATATGTTATAGAATTACAGCAGCAGTTTAAACTGGAATTTGAACATGTTGCCAATAAAATACTCGAAGAAAAAACTTCAAAATTTACTTTACAGAATAAAGCTAACATGGATCTCATATTAAGCCCCCTAAAGGAGAATATCAAATCCTTTGAGGAAAAGGTAGACCGTGTGTATAAAGCTGAATCAGACGAGCGTAATATACTCAAGGGTGTTATCTCACAGTTAATGGATCAGAGTAAACAGATTCAGGAAGATGCAAATAATCTGACCAAAGCGCTTAAAGGTGATAATAAAAAACAGGGAAACTGGGGTGAGATCATATTAGAGCGTGTATTAGAACGTTCAGGTCTGGTAAAAGATCAGGAATACAGAATACAATCTAGCTTTAATACCAATAGTGGAAACAGGGTACAGCCAGATGTGATCATAGATCTGCCGGATGATAAACACATTGTAGTCGATTCAAAAGTATCACTAATCGCCTACGAAAAATATGTAAACGCTGAACTGGAAGAAGAAAAAGAAATTTATGTTAAACAGCATCTGCTTTCCTTAAAAAGCCATATCCAGGATCTTTCTGGTAAAAATTACCAGGCATTGTACCAGATCAACTCTCCCGATTTCGTATTACTTTTTGTTCCTATAGAATCTTCCTTCGGAATAGCTGTACAAAAAGATGCAGAATTGTTTAACTATGCCTGGGACAGAAAAGTGGTTATCGTTAGCCCTTCTACACTTTTAGCTACGCTCCGCACTATTTCCAGCATTTGGAAACAAGAAAGGCAGAATAGAAATGTATTGGAAATTGCCCGTTTAAGCGGTACGATGTACGATAAATTTGTTGGTTTCTTAACAGATATGGAAAGCATAGGCAGAAACATACGTCAAAGTCAGGAATCTTATGATAAAGCCATCAATAAGTTATCATCAGGAACTGGAAACCTTTCCAATACAGCTGATAAAATAAAAAAACTGGGTGCAAAAACTACGAAACAGATCGATCATAAATTTTTGGACCCAGCTTTATCCGAAGAGGAAATACTATAATTTAAACGCGTTCCATCCCTGAGCTTTCAGTTCATGAACTACGTTAGATTTTGATATCATCTTACAACCTGATGCTTTATCCGTAATATGACCAATCACAGTGATATCTACGTCATGTTTTAACTTGCTATAATCGTCCTGTTTAATGGTAAAAAGCAATTCATAATCTTCACCACCATTCAGCGCACAAACAGTTGGATCTAATCCAAACTCCCTGGCTGTTTCATACGTCATAGGATCTATAGGAAATTTATCTTCATACAGGGTACAGCCTTTTTCTGATTGCTGACAGATATGCATAATATCAGAAGCCAAACCATCAGATACATCTATCATCGCAGTAGGTACAATCTTCATCTGAGCCAGCAGGTCAACAATATCTCTTCTCCCTTCAGGCTTCAGCTGTCTTTCAATAATATAATCCTTACCTTCCAGATCTGGTTGAACATTAGGGTTTTCCAAAAATATCTGTTTCTCTCTTTCCAGTATCTGCAAACCTACATAAGCACCTCCAAGATCTCCTGATACACAGATCAGATCACCTTCATTTGCTGTATTTCTATAGACAATATCCTGTTTTTTGGCAAAACCGATACTGGTTACACTGATCACTAATCCTTGTTTACTGGAAGAGGTATCACCGCCTATTAAATCGATATTAAATTTATTACAGGCCAGCTCCACTCCCTTGTAAATCTCTTCTACAGCTTCCAATGGAAATTTGCTCGATAAGCCAATAGAAAATGTAACCTGGGTAGCAACACCATTCATTGCGTAAATATCGCTTAGATTGACTTGAACTGCCTTATAACCCAAATGCATCAACGGTACATAAGCAAGGTCAAAATGAATACCTTCCAATAGAAGATCTGTAGAAATCAATATTTCTCTATCCCCTGCATGTAATACAGCAGCATCATCACCAATACCTTTTACACTACTTTCGTGTCTTATTTTAAAATTATCTGTAAGGTGTTTGATCAAGCCAAACTCACCTAATTCTGCCAGATCTGTACGTTCTTTATTCTCAAACATAATTTTTTATTACAATCCGTATCTCGCTGATATTTCCAGCATTCTTTCTATTGGTTTCCTTGCTGCTTCAATAATATCTGCTGGCACTGTTACTTCAGGAGTACCATTTTTTAAGCACAGATACAGTTTTTCCAGTGTATTTCTTTTCATATAAGGACAATCATTACAAGCACAATTGTTATTAGGAGGAGCAGGGATAAAAGTTTTTAACGGATTTGCTTTCTCCATCTGATGGATAATGCCGCTCTCTGTTGCTACTATAAATTCCTGCGCCGGGTTATTAATCGAATAATTCAGCAATCCTGTTGTAGATCCAATATAATCCGCCATCTGCAGCACTGCCTCTTCACATTCAGGATGTGCAATAAACTTCGCATCCGGATGGCGCTCTTTCAGTTTTGTTATTTTTTCCCTTGAAAATATTTCGTGGACCATACAGGCACCATTCCATAAAACCAGGTCTCTGCCAGTTTGCTTAGCCACCCATGCCCCTAAATTTTTATCGGGTCCAAAAATGATCTTCTGCTCTTTTGGCAGACTTTCTACAATTTTAACTGCGTTGGTAGAGGTACATACAATATCACTCATTGCTTTGAGCTCTGCCGTACAGTTTACATAGGTAATCACCAGGTGATCCGGGTACTTTTCTTTAAATTTTTTAAACAAATGTGGTGGACAACTATCTGCTAATGAACACCCTGCCTTCAAATCTGGCAACAATACTTTCTTCTTTGGAGACAGTATTTTAGCTGTTTCCGCCATAAAATGTACTCCCGCAAAAACAATCACATCCGCATCCGTTTTTGCAGCCTCCTGAGAAAGTCCCAAACTATCTCCTAAATAGTCTGCAACATCTTGTATATCAGGTTCTTGGTAATAATGTGCTAATATTATCGCATTTTTCTCTTTTTTTAGCTTCTCGATCTCGGCAAAAAGATCAAGTCTTGGGTCGATACTTTCTTCTACAAATCCTTTGCTTTTTAATTCTTCTAAGGTATCCATTTTCAACGTTTCAATAATTAATAATTATTTAATATAAATAGACTTCTATTGTTTATTAGTGTGTTAGTAATGTTTGTAACTCCTGCTTTTTTATTCGCTTATTTGATTTGTTCTACAGTTATCAACAAGTAAATGAAGTTTTAAACGTAAATATGTGCTGATTTACAATTACATATTTTTCATATCAAAAACTTATCCATATCAATATGTTTATTAGTTAGCTGGGGGTAAAAAGTTAATAACTCATGCAAAGTTGCTTAAAAATTACTTAAAATATTGTGTTGAATTCTCATTTTAGCTTAGCTTTAAACATTCTTAAATAGTTCCTCTATTTATATAGACAAGTAATTAACATTTTTCTAACGTTGTTAACAAGACGGTGGAATTAGTAAAAATCAATGAGAAAAGTAGATTTTTTAGTCATAGGGTCAGGTATAGCGGGTTTAAGCTTTGCTTTGAAGGCTGCCAAATACGGAAAGGTAATTATCGTTACCAAGTCAAACGAGGATGAATCCAACACCAAATATGCCCAGGGTGGGGTCGCTGTAGTGGTCAACAAGGATGATTCTTTTGAAAAACATATTCATGATACATTAATTGCAGGAGATGGTCTTTGTGATCCTGAAATTGTGGAAATTGTAGTCAAAGAGGGGCCACAGCGTATCAAGGAGATCATTGACTACGGAATTAATTTTGATAAAAACAATGCTGGAGTGTACGATCTGGCTAAAGAGGGAGGTCATTCTGATCACCGTATTTTACATTATAAAGACGTAACGGGATATGAAATAGAGAGTGTGCTTTTAAAGCAGATTCATGAAAATGACAATATAGAGATATTAACACATTACTTCTGCCTGGAGTTAATTACCCAGCATCACCTTGGTGAGTTTGTTGACAAGAGCTCTAAAGATATTAACTGTTTTGGTATATATGCCTTTAACACAGAGCTTAACGATGTGGAAAAGATACTGGCAAAGGTAACTGTTCTTGCTTCAGGAGGTGCAGGACATGTATATTCCAGTACTACAAATCCAGTGATTGCTACTGGTGACGGCATGGCAATGGTTTACCGGGCTAAGGGAAAATTAAGGAATATGGAGTTTATTCAATTCCATCCAACCGCTTTATATAATCCCGGAGAGTATCCTTCCTTCCTAATATCAGAGGCTGTAAGAGGCTTCGGAGGGGTTTTAAAACGCAAAGATGGCGTTGAATTTATGTACGAATATGATGAACGGGGTTCGCTTGCACCTCGTGATATTGTTGCCCGTGCTATAGATTCTGAGATGAAAAAATCTGGGGAAGACTTCGTCTATCTGGATATCAGACATCGTAAAAAAGCTGACATACTGGCACATTTTCCTAATATTTATGCGAAATGTTTATCGATAGGAATAGATATGACTAAAGATTTGATTCCAGTAACTCCGGCTGCACATTATATGTGCGGAGGAATTTTAGTGGATGACTATGGAAGATCTTCTATTAATAACTTGTATGCCTGCGGAGAATGTTCGTCTACGGGTTTACATGGAGCAAATAGGTTAGCCTCAAATTCATTATTAGAAGCACCGGTATTTGCACACCGTATTTTTCTTGATGCTATAGAAAGATTTAAACTCAATACTATTCCCGATCATATTCCTGACTGGAACGATCATGGTGTAATTCAATCTGATGAAGATATCCTGGTAACGCATAATTTAAGAGAAACACAAAAATTAATGAGCGACTATGTGGGTATAGTTCGTTCTGATTTTAGACTGGACCGTGCTATGCGCCGTCTGTTTTTACTACATGAGGAAACTGAGGCTTTTTATAAAGCTAATAAAGTTTCTGTAAAACTATGTGAGCTGCGTAATGTGATACAAGTAGCGTTTGTGGTGATAAAATCGGCTATGGCTAGAAAAGAGAGCAGGGGATTGCATTACACTACTGATTATCCTGGTCATGCAGCGGAATTAGTAGATACTATTTTTTAATTTAATCATATGACGGTTATATTACCTGTTAAAGATAAAGCCCCGAAATGGGGAGATAACTGTTTTATTGCACCCAATGCCACTATCGTAGGCGATGTAACATTGGGTAACAATTGTTCAGTGTGGTTCAATGCAGTCATCAGGGGCGATGTAAATACCATTACAATAGGTAATGATTCCAATATACAAGATGGTGCTGTGATTCATGCCACTTATCAAAAAGCAGCAACTTATATTGGAAACAGGGTATCTGTAGGACACAATGCAATTGTACATGGATGTACCATAAATGATCACAACCTGATTGGTATGGGAGCAATAGTAATGGACAATACGATAGTGGAAGAATATTGTATCATTGCTGCAGGATCTGTTGTGCTGGAGAATACAATTTGCGAAAGCGGCTATTTATATGCAGGAACTCCTGCAAAAAAAATAAAGCCCATTACTGATCAGCAACGGGCTTTATTAAATAAATTGCCAGATAATTATATTCTTTACGCAGACTGGTTCCGCTAATTATTATTCTTTAGGAAGGGTAACAGTTTCTGTTCTGTCCCAGTTTGCACGTATGGAAAGCTCTTTAGGCTCATTCCATACTTTCTCTGGCTGCAGGCCAAGTTTTACATTTCCTGTATCCCATATTCCATTTTTGTTAGTGTCATAAATGATCCTCAGGAAATACTTTCCAGCAAGATATTTCGAAAAAGTTACTGTCGTATCCCTGGATATCACGAGATTGTTAACTGCTTTTTTTGCTTCATTAACAATTTCCAGTAGATACTGTTTATTGGGTTCTGGTGTTACAATTTTAACTACCAGCGTGCCATAATCGTCTGATTTGGCCAGCTGAAATTTCTTTTTAAACTCTTTATTTTGTGCTTTAAAAATTGCTGTAAATGCTCCCGGAGCAAATTTTATATCATATAAACTATTTGCTTTCCAGACATATTTAAAATCATAGGTTAGAAAGTCCAGACTATCCTTTTTAAGTGTGAAATCTTTTACTTCCACAGAATCTTCCAGCAAAGTTATTTTAGATTGATCTACCGATTCTATAGGGATTCCAAATGTTAATTGTAATGTCTTATTTGGATTCAATAAGTTACCTTCTATGTTGTCTGTTGCCGAAACGGTTCTTTTATATTCCTCTCTTTTTCCCCTGGTAAACTTTACGGTCTGCAATAACTTTCCATCATTGGTAATACTCACTTTCGTAGAGTCAAAATTAAGTTCGTTTAGCCATAATTTAACGGAGTCTCCGGCCTTTGTAAACTTTAATTTTTTTCCGGCGTCTAAAGTAGCTGGATCAAGTATGGTAATTCCGGGTTTTTTCAGCTTCTGATTGAAGGACATCGTGATACTTCCATCAGTATTTAATTTTCTTTCATTAACCTTAAATACAAGTGCGTTCTCTTTAAATAGCAGCATGTTCACATTTTGAACATTACCTTTTAATACCAATGGTTCACTTACAAAACCTACTTCATCAGAACTCTGCTCATAAATTTTATCACTGTTTGCATCTTTGATCACATAGACCTTGTAAGTATTAGCCCGAAGATTGTTGATCCTGTAATTTCCGCTGCTATCGGTAACAGCATAAATTGAAGCTCTCTTTTTTCCAAAGAGACTATCTCTGGATAGGGGAAGGATCATCGCGACTGCATCTAGTACAGGTTTACCCGTTAATGCATCTTTAATGTTTCCTGATATACTTAACGAATCCAGCTGATCTCCTGTTGAAAATACATAGCTAAAGTTTTTTAGAATGTTTCCTTCATTGATATCTACAATAGCTTTACCAAAATTTAAAGTATAGGTCGTATTTTTTTCCAGTGTATCTGTAATGCTAATTTCCAGTGTTTTACTTTTTACTTTCAGGGTAGGCATTCTTTGCATATCCGGGGAAATTGAAAACTGCTTTGCCTGATCATTTAATTTAAAATATTCATCAAACGTGATGATTACTTTTTTGGCGTTAAAATTTCTTGTCAGGTCTTTTGGTACCATCATTAAAACTTTTGGTGGAGTTTTATCTTTTGGTCCGCCTTTTGGCCCGGCTCCTATACTTGCACAGCCAGAAAACAGCAGAATTATAAAAGATGTAATGAAAAATACTTGTGCTAACTTATATATATTGTTTTTGGCCATTTAAATGCGGTGTGATGAATTGCTAGGTCTTTCCGATTAATTATATTCCTACAATTTAAAAGTGGCTTATATCGCTTTAAATAAAGCCGCTTTTAAATCTGTATTTTTATTATTTAATACATTGATATTCAGTTTGTTAAATTTTATCTGCTGATATGCACCATTAAAACTGAAATATCAGAAGGAGATACACCAGAAATTCTTGACGCCTGACCTAATGTTCTTGGTTTTATTTTTAATAATTTTTCTCTGGCTTCGGCTGATAAAGAAATTAGCTGTGCATAATCAAAATCAGGGTTAATATCTTTATCCTCCATTTTTTGCATCTTATCTACAATATCCTGCTCTTTCTGAAAGTAGCTTTCATATTTAATTTTGATTTCCGCTTGCTCTATAGTGTCCTGACTAAACTGTTTCAAGTGTTCATCAAATGCTTTGCTTACTTTTCTTACTTCTTCAATATTAACCTGAGGTCTGCTCAGCACATTAAAGATTTTTACATTTTGAGTTAATGCACTGGAATTTAAATTTTCCAGCATATCATTGGCTTCGGTCATATCAATTCCCTGCTTCCGGGTAAAGGCAACGATCTCATCCGATTGAGCAACTTTTTTATTTACTAACGCTAATCTTTCATCACTAATTAATCCTAAAGCATGGCCGATAGGAGAGAGCCTGATATCGGCATTATCCTGTCGGAGTAATAATCTATGCTCAGCTCTGGAAGTAAACATACGATAAGGTTCTTCTGTACCTTTAGTGACTAGGTCGTCAATTAATACACCTATATAAGATTCTGATCTCTTCATGATCAATGCTGATTTTTCGTTAATTTTTAAATGGGCATTGATTCCAGCGATAAAACCTTGACAAGCAGCTTCTTCATATCCTGTAGTACCATTAATCTGGCCTGCAAAATACAAATTATCAATTAGTTTAGTTTCCAGCGTTAATGATAATTGTGTAGGTGGGAAAAAATCATATTCTACTGCATATCCTGGTCTAAACATTTTTACATTTTCAAATCCTGGTATTTGTTTGAGCGCTTTATATTGTACGTCTTCCGGTAAAGAAGTAGAGAAACCATTTACATAGATCTCGCAGGTATGAAATCCTTCTGGCTCTACAAAAATCTGGTGTCTGTCTCTTTCTGCAAATCGATTAATTTTGTCTTCAATGGAAGGGCAATATCTTGGGCCTAATCCTTTAATTCTGCCAGTAAACATTGGTGATCTATCAAAGCCTTCTTTTAGTGTTTCATGTACATTACTATTGGTATAAGTGATCCAGCAGCATCTTTGATCAGTAGGTCTTTCTACATCGGTATAAGAGAATCTTCCCGGATTTTTATCTCCCCATTGCTCTTCCATTAAACCATAATTTAATGACCTTCCGTCAACGCGTGGGGGAGTACCAGTTTTCATTCTGCCAGATTCAAATCCCAGGGTAACCAGTTGTTCAGTAATTCCAGTTGCTGGCCGCTCCGCAGATCTTCCTCCACCAAATTGTTTTTCTCCAATATGCATTAACCCATTTAAAAAAGTTCCGTTGGTTAACACTACACTTTTTCCTCTAATTTCTGCACCTATAGCAGTTTTAACTCCAGCTACTTTATGATCTTCAATGATTAAAGAACTTACCATGTCCTGCCAGAAATCAATATTATCTGTACGCTCTAATGCCAGTCGCCATTCCTCTGCAAAGCGCTTCCTGTCTATTTGAGCACGGGGGCTCCACATCGCTGGTCCTTTGGATAAATTCAACATCCTAAACTGTAAGGTGGTTTTATCACTAACGATTCCAGAGTATCCGCCCATGGCATCAATCTCTCTAACGATTTGACCTTTTGCTACACCACCCATTGCAGGATTACAACTCATTTGAGCAATGGTTTCCATATTCATGGTGACCAATAATACAGAAGATCCCATATTGGCTGCTGCTGCTGCTGCCTCACAACCGGCATGTCCTGCACCAACAACAATTACATCGTATTCTTTAAACATCTTATTTTGTTGTTATGTTTCACGTGGAACCAAGCCTCTAATTCTCTCCGTAAAGAGTTGTGGTTTCACGTGGAACGTTTATTTTTAATGTTGTTTTGCGCCCTTGTTTCAAGAAAAACGCCTCTTAAAAGGGCTTAAATTAGCTTATTTTATTTTTCTTTTCAGAAAGTTCTAACCAACGCTCCATTGTTTGTTCTAATGTATTGTTCAATGTCTCAATAGTTTTTGTTACTGCTTGTATCTCTTGATAGTTTGCACTATCGATAGAGAGGAGGGAAGTAGTCAGCTTTTCAATTTCCGCTTCTAACTCTGCTACTTTCGCTTCTGAATCTCCTAATTCCTTCTGATCCTTATAGCTTAACTTATTCGCTGGAGCAGATGCAGACTGGTTTTTTAAGGCAGTTGATTCCGTTTTTTCTTTTGGAGTATCCAGGCTGATACGGTATTCAGAATAATTTCCATTATAAATATTTACTATTCCTTCACCTTCCATAATAAACAATTGCTCACTCATTTTATCTAACAAGTATCTATCATGTGATACTAGGATCAATACGCCCGGAAAGTTTTCTAAAAATTCTTCCAGAACATTTAAGGTATCAATATCCAGATCATTGGTAGGCTCATCCAAAATTAAGAAGTTTGGGTTTTGCATTAAAACCTTCATCAAATGCAGACGCTTTTTTTCACCACCGCTTAACTTCTCTACCATACCATGCTGCTTTTTTATTGGAAATAAAAATAGCGTAAGTAGTTGTGAAGCTGATATCGTTTGACCATCGGCCATTTTTATATACTCCGCATCGGCAGTTACAATATCAATCACCCTATCTTTTTCATTAAAAGCTAGGCCACCTTGTTTATAGTATCCATATTGAGTGGTTTCTCCTGTACTTACTTTTCCCTTTTCAGGTTCTAGAAAGCCAGTGATAATATTCAATAATGTAGATTTTCCAGTCCCATTCTTACCTGCTAAACCAATACGGTCAGATCTCTTAAAAACATAACTAAAATCATTAATAATTTTCTTTTCATCAAAAGACTGACCAATATGGTCCAGTTCAAGGATTTTATTCCCCTGGCGGGCCATTTTCACATTTAAAGTGATATTTTTATTATCAGTTCTTTGTTTGGTCTTACTATCCAGATCATAAAATGCATCAATTCTGGCCTGGGATTTTGTTCCTCTTGCCTGTGGCATCCTGCGCATCCATTCTAATTCCTTTTTTAGTAAATTCTTATTTTTATGGAAAGTACTTTCATCAGAAGCTTCACGTTCTGATTTTTTCTCTAAGAAATAAGCATAGTTACCGTTATAATTGTAAATCTTACCTCTATCAAGCTCTACAATAGTGTTACATACATTATCCAGGAAATATCTATCGTGGGTAACCAGTAATATGGTTTTATTCCCTGAAGTCAGTAATTTTTCCAGCCATTCAATTGTATCGATATCCAAATGATTGGTAGGCTCATCCAATACATAGATTTCCGGATCTTCAATTAATAATTTAGCCAGTGCCAAACGTTTTTTCTGACCACCTGATAAAGTTGAAATTTTTTGCTGCAGATGATTTATACCCATACGACTTAAGATGGTTTTGATCTCATGTTCATATTCCCAGGCATTATGCTCGCTTAACTCTTCATACAAACGGTTCAGTTTTTTTTCATCAGGATTTGGATCTTCAATAAGTTCTTCATATTCCTTAATGAGTTGCTGCTGTTTATTCTCCAGTGAAAAAATAAAATCACTAATAGAATACCCGTCAGGGAAAGTAGGCTCCTGATCAAGAAAACCGATCTTTACAAATTTATTCTTAACGATCTTTCCCTCTAAAGGATTAAACCGTTCAGCTAATAATTTTAATAAAGTACTTTTTCCGGCACCATTTATTCCTACCAGCGCTACACGCTGTCCGGTTTGGATGCCTAAAGTTAAATTTTTAAATAACCATTCATCATGGTAGGCATGGCCTAAGTTTTCTGCTGCAATTAATGTGCTCAAAGTATTTTTTTAACGAATTATCAGATAAGAAATTACCCGCAAAAGTAAACATTATTTACGGGTATAATATTGATGTACTGATACCTGCATGCATTAAATAATAAATTACTTACGATTGACAGGAAATAAACAGAGATAAATTAACCAATTCTGGTTCGTATTCTTGTTTATCAGTGTAATGTTTTGATATATAGCTATATAGGTTGTTTCTTTAGGGTGCAATCTGCTTTTCTGTACGCAATAGCGCAAGATATTGATCTTCTTTTTGGGTCATAAGTAATTTTGGTGCTTTTCCCTTATCCTTATAGCCTAACAAATGAAGTGTTCCATGAACCATTACCCTGCATAATTCCTGTTGTACAGTGCCCTTAAATTCTTTGGCATTCTCCTGTATACGTTCAATGCTAATAAATATATCCCCAACAATCGTTTTAAGCTCCTCAGAGTTATCAAAAGTGATTACGTCGGTATAAGTATCATGATCGAGATATTGTTTGTTTATAGCCAGTAAATATTCGTCAGAGCAAAGGATGAAATTTAATTCCTCCAGCTTATACCCTTCAGCAATAATGGTATCATTGATCCAGTTCCTGATCTGAATCTTATTTTTAAGTGTGTATTTTACGTCCTCTGAAAAAAAATTAATAGGTGCTTTACTCATGACTCTAGATTTACCGGGGCGAATTTAGCGATTTAAAATATCCTGAGATCTTATTTTTGTAATAGTAATTTAACGAAGGTGGGGTTTTCTGCAAAAACTCATTTTCACTAATCTGTTTGTTTTTGAACTGCAGCAGCATTTTAGGATAAGAAGAAGGGTAGTCTTTTCCTGCCTGGCTTTCCCTTTTATTATCCTGGTCCTGTTGTCTTGATGCCTGGTCGGCA
>Ga0233344_1000083_pt1 | contig 18832 bp, 13 predicted proteins | sample GEONDECOMP281_FD_180697 | JGI IMG/M metagenome (GOLD analysis project Ga0233344, IMG submission 180697) | Leaf litter microbial communities from Shasta-Trinity National Forest, California, United States - GEON-DECOMP-281 | ecosystem: Environmental > Terrestrial > Plant litter > Unclassified...
AGGGAATTAGAATAAAATAAGGATAGCCCCCTCGTACGAAAGGAGCTGGGTATATTAACCTCTGGTTTACCTGTTGTTTATGTGCCCAATATTAATTTAGGTATAAACATAAGAAATTATGATTATACAGGGATGTTACTTTCACTTAAGTAAATATATAGCATAGGCACGGCAGGAACGCTATGTTTGTTAAAGATAAGTGCTGAAAGCATCTAGGCGCGAAACTTACTTTAAGATATTCTTAAACATACGTAGTAGAACACTACGATTTTGTATAAAAGTAATTTTACCTTTATACAATTAATAGGCTTTAGCTGAAAGAATTTAAATGTTTTTAGGCATAAAGTACTAATTATATTTAAAACTAAATACACGTGATATCAGTTATAATTTTTTACACTCTCCAGTGTTAATTAGACCGAACCTAGATTGAGTCAAGAAATTTTTGCTTGGCTAGATGAGGGCTAGAAAAAAAAATAACAAAACAACAAAACAATAACAAAACAACTTGTTTTTTTTAAGCTAAATTACCTGTTTGGTTTAGCTAAATTAAGGTTTTATGTAAAGCATTACTTCGCTACGGACCTGTGCTTTACCTCTAAAGGTTTGCTTTAGTACCTAGGTACTGGACTTATAAGTAATATTTATTTATATATATTTAGCCTGGTTAGCATAAAAGTAATGTAGCTGTTTTGTAACCAGCTGAAGTAAGTGCGATACTTGCACCGGGCTTATTTTAATTAAGGCCTTATAGTCAAGTGGTTAAGACATAATGTTTTCGTCATTATATACGAGGGTTCGAACCCCTCTGAGGCTAAAAGTATTATTAAGGAGTCTAGTATTAACTCTTCCCTATTTTACCTCTTGTTTCTTTCCATATATGTTTATCTTATTCATATTTTTAGGGTAAAGGAAGTAAGTTTATATAGGCTATTGTTATTTCTAAGGGTAAGTACAGATAGTTTATTTTTTTTATGCGGATTGATGTAAAAGTTAACATAACTGGCTCATGCCCAGTCTATAGAGGTGCATGTCCTTTGTCCGCACAATATTTTTATTGATTTAAAGGTTATAGCTTAATTGGTAAAGCAAGCTGCTCATGACAGCTGAGATGAGTGTTCAACTCACTCTGGCCTTAGCTATATGTGTTTAGTTTTACTATATCCGAGTGCTGGAACTGGTAGACAGGATAATCTTAAGATTTATTGATATGACATCGTGAACGTTCAAGTCGTTTTTCGGATAATTATTATTTATAGTAAAGGGGACATAGTTTAATTGGTAAAACTGCGATTTTGCATATCGTTATTTCAGGATCGAGTCCTGATGTCTCCATTTATCCCTTTCTTCATGGTTATAAAGTCTTTAATTTAGGAAACAGAACAGGGTAGGTAACATAGAATCCGCCCATGTTATAATTTTTATATCTAACATAAGAATTCGCAGTTTTACACAGGATACCTGTGTTATTTTTAGTTATGCTTATTTTAGTTCGAGAAGCTCAACCTGGTAGAGCGGAACTCTGAAGATGTTTAGGCTGTAAGTTCAAATCTTATCTCGAACAAATTTATCGTATTGTGCCTGATTCGTATATTATAAAGTATGGCCAGGTCAAAGAATAATAAAGGTAGTGATGGAATTGGTAGACATGAATAGCTTAGGACTATTTAATTTTTTTAATTTTACCCGTTCAAGTCGGGTTTACCTTAAAGGTTTTTATAAAAAAATTATATTTTTGTTTAATCATATGTTGTAGACTAATCGGTAAGTCATAAATTTTTGGTATTTACTAATGGGTGTTCGAATCACTCCAACATAAATCCTTATTTTTGTTTGTTTGTCTTTTAGGTTTAAGGACAATTTAGGCTTAGCGTTTTCGATCACTTATACTTAAGGTGGATGTAGTTCAACGGTAGAACATTTGTATGTGGCACAAAACGTTCCCTGTTCGAATCAGGGTATCCTCCCTTTATTTTTAATACCATTAAAAGTGTATCTTTCCTATTGCAATTATTTATATTTAAGAAACATATAAATATTAAACGGACCTTTCCAATTAATAAACCCTATACTAACATATGTTAATTTAAATCTTGTAAGGTGGCTGTGGCGAAACGCAACAGTAAAAAAATTACCGATAAACCTGGTTAGTAATATTATGCCTGCGTAAATAATAAGTCTAGGGCTACTATAAGCCAGGATAGTTTAATCTGGTTAAAACATTAATTTCATGCATTAATAATGAGAATTCAAATTTCTCTCCCGGTAAAATATAAGTTAGACTCCTATTATCTAAAAAATAGAGCAAAAGACTTACAATATTTTTATTTAAGCAGGGGTATAAAAGAATCCCTTCGGTTTGTTTTCCTTGCAATAAATATTTTTTTATGTGTGAATACATAGACTTACTAAGTATAAAGGACCTTATAAGTGTTAATGTTAAAACCCCCCTTTAAGCTTTATGTTTATATAGTAAAGAATAGAGGGTTGAATAATAAAAGCACACGAAGTATAGAATAGGAATATAAAGGGTATCCACCCTTATATTTATAGCGTTTATTTCTATCTACCAACGTCTTTTTGTTAAAGAGCATAGTTTAATGGTAAAATTTGAAGCTTCAAACTTCACTTTCTCAGTTCGAATCTGAGTGCTCTTGGATATATTTAGCCTGGGTTTTGTTTAAAGTCGTTTATTTATTTATGCGAGTAGTAGCGGTTTATGTCAGATGATTCTATATCTTTATCTGCTTATGTTTAATTACCATAAGTGCCGTACCAAAAGTATAACCTTTAACAGGGGTCGTTTTAAAAGTAAAACCTTATATATTTTTTTTTATATAATATTAAGCTCGATACTTAAGACCCTTAATGATTATTACATCATTATTTTCTTTATTACTATCCAACGCCGTAACTTTAAGGCGAGATAAATCCATACTTTTCAGTAGAATAGCTATTCTAATTTTAATTTATTCATCTATGTTAGCGATAGTTGGTTCTTTTATAACATCTTTATACAGAGGTGTTGGTTTATTTGGCGGATTGTTCCATGCTACAAGTACAACGCAAGTATTTCAGACTTTTATATTTATAATAACGGCAGTTATTTTACAATTAACTGCTTTTTATCCTAGAAAGGTCTGAATACCAGAATATGCATCTTTAAGTAAACTATTTGCCTATAAATTTATCTATTATAGGACGAAAATAATTAATAAAATGGCAGAGCAATTTAGAATAATTGAGTATCCTCTTATTATACTGTTTATAGTAACTGGTGCGGTATTTTTAGTATCCAGCAGTGATTTAGTTTCTATTTTTTTATCAATAGAGCTTCAAAGCTACGGATTATACCTGCTTAGTACATTATATAGAAATTCTGAGTTAGCAACATCAGGGGGTTTAACTTATTTTTTACTGGGTGGTTTAAGTTCTTGTTTTATTTTATTAGGTACTAGTTTATTATATGCAAATTCGGGTTCTACTAACCTAGATGGTCTTTACGTTATAACTAGCTTAAGCGACTTATCTTTCGATGCTGAAGAGCAAGTAGGAAATAACAGTAATATCGTATACTGGTACAAACCATACTACATAAATTTTTCTCTTTTAATTTTAAGTGTAGGTTTTTTATTTAAAGTAAGCGCTGCTCCTTTCCATTTCTGATCTCCGGGTGTTTATGATGCAATACCTACTATAGTTACAACATTTGTAGCAATTGTAGCTAAAATATCTATATTTATATTTTTACTAGAGTTAGTACATTATACAAGTAATTCGCTATTTTCTTACCAATTTACTTGAACTTCTAGCCTACTTGTTAGTTCTTTACTATCTTTAATTATAGGATCCGTTTTGGGTTTAACACAATTCAGAATAAAGAGGTTATTTGCATATAGTACAATATCTCACGTAGGTTTTATCTTGCTAGCTTTAAGTATTAATAGTATAGAGTCTATTCAGGCCTTCCTATTTTACTTAATGCAATACTCCATAACTAATTTGAATGCTTTTATTATTCTTATTAGTATAGGTTTTTCACTTTATTATTATACTAATAATAGTGATGATTACAAAGAATTGTCCGATATAAATAACTCACCTATTCAACTTGTTAGCCAATTGAAAGGTTTCTTTTATATAAACCCTGTTTTAGCTTTGAGTTTTGCTATAACATTATTTTCTTTTGCAGGTATACCTCCTTTACTAGGGTTTTTTGGAAAACAGATGGTTTTAAGTGCAGCATTAGATAGTGGTTATATTTTCTTAACATTAGTAGCAATATTAACAAGTGTTATTAGTGCTGTTTATTATTTAAACATAATAAAAGAAGTTTTCTTTGACAAGTCTGATTACAATCTTAACTTTGAAAGTAATAAAGAGAATATATACGGTAATATTATTACTAACAATACGCTAAGTGAAAAAACATTCAATATCCAAAATATAGTATTATCAAGTTCTTTAACTATTACTATATCTATATTAACTTTAATTATTTCCTTATTCGTTTTTATACCTAATGAATGACTAAACTGTGCTAATATTTTAGCCCTTATTTTATTTAATACTTAAATGACAAGCACTACTTTATTTTTTGTTTTTATACCGATACTAGCCATTTTATTATTGGCAATTAATTTGATATTTGCTCCTCATAATCCTTACCAAGAAAAAGATAGTACTTTTGAATGTGGTTTTCATTCTTTCTTAGGTCAAAATAGAACACAATTTAGCATTTCTTTCTTTATATTTGCACTTTTATTCTTGCTGTTTGACCTGGAAATTCTTTTAGTTTATCCCTACGTGGTTAGTGCATATGCTAATGGTATATATGGTCTAGCTATAATGCTAATATTCTTTTTAGCCCTTACACTAGGTTTCGCTTTTGAACTAGGTAAAAATGCTTTAAAGATAGATAGCAGACAAATGCTTATTTTATTTAATAGTTATACTACATTAATGTCTAGAGTTTCTAAATTTTAATATCCCTATATTAATAAATAAAACTAATTTAAAGATTAGTCCTAAACTTCTATTTGAAAGTATTAACTATTCTCAATTAGTTATCGCTTATTAATATTTTTATTTATATGCAAAGCAAAGCTTCGCACCAGGTAAAAATAAGTAAGTAAGGTTAATTTTTGTAGCTTATGTAAGGGAGAAGTATGTAGTTTAAAGCCCTTTTCATATGCTACAAAGCATCAGCAATTGCTTAACCTGCAAATAATAAAAAAAAAACAAAAACATAATGAATTTATCCTTAATACTTTTTTTAATAGGGATCCTAGGATTTGTATTAAATAGAAAAAATATAATATTAATGCTTATTTCAATTGAAATAATGTTGTTAGCTATTACATTCTTAATATTGATAAGTTCACTTAGCTTTGATGATATATTAGGCCAAACATTTGCTATTTATATAATAGCAATAGCTGGAGCAGAATCAGCTATTGGTTTAGGTATTCTAGTTGCATTTTACAGATTAAGAGGGAGTATTGCAATAGAATATAAATAATGTATCTAGCTATTATAATTTTACCTCTATTAGGATCAATAGTTTCCGGGTTTTTTGGTAGAAAAATCGGAGTTAGCGGAGCACAATTAATTACATGTACCAGTGTAATTGTAACAACTTTATTAGCAATCGTAGCTTTTTTCGAAGTAGGTCTAAATAACATACCAGTATCCATAAGTCTTTTTAGATGAATAGATAGTGAATCGCTTAATGTATTATGAGGCTTTCATTTTGACAGTTTAACAGTATCTATGCTAATACCTGTTTTAATCGTTAGTTCGTTAGTGCACATATATTCTATAGGATATATGAGTCACGACCCTCATAATCAAAGGTTTTTTAGTTATTTAAGTCTTTTCACTTTTATGATGATTATACTAGTTACAGCTAACAATTTCTTATTAATGTTTGTCGGGTGAGAAGGTGTAGGGATTTGTTCTTATCTTCTAGTTAGTTTCTGATTTACTAGAATTGCAGCAAATCAAAGTTCTATGTCTGCTTTCCTAACTAACAGAGTTGGTGATTGTTTTTTAACTATAGGTATGTTTGCTATACTGTGATCGTTTGGTAACATCGATTATAGTACTGTATTCTCTTTAGCACCTTTTGTTAATGAAAATATTGTTACAATCATAGGTATATGCCTGTTAATAGGAGCTATGGCTAAAAGTTCTCAAGTTGGGTTGCACGTATGGTTACCTATGGCTATGGAAGGGCCTACTCCTGTTAGTGCTTTAATACACGCTGCTACAATGGTAACAGCAGGTGTGTATTTATTAATGCGTACAAGCCCTCTAATAGAATATAGTTCAACTGTATTAATATTATGTTTATGATTAGGTGCAATAACTACTGTATTTAGTAGTCTTATTGGTCTATTTCAACAAGATATTAAAAAAGTTATTGCTTATTCCACTATGAGCCAATTAGGGATGATGGTGATAGCAGTAGGATTATCTTCATATAATGTAGCTTTATTTCACTTAGTTAATCATGCTTTTTATAAAGCATTGTTATTCTTAGGTGCAGGAGCTGTAATTCACGCGGTAGCAGATAACCAAGATTTTAGGAAATACGGTGGATTAAGGCCATACTTACCTCTTACATACTCTGTTATGCTGATTGCTAGTCTTAGTCTAGTAGCCTTCCCTTTTATGACTGGATTCTATAGTAAAGATTTTATCTTAGAATCTGCTTATGGACAGTTTTATTTTGGAGGTACAGTAGTTTATTTTATAGCTACTATTGGTGCCATGTTTACTACATTATATTCTGTTAAAGTACTATATTTAACCTTTTTAACTAACCCTAATGGGCCTAAGGTTAATTATAAACTTAATACAGAAAATAAATCATCAGCTTCACTTGAAGGTGATATTTTTATGAGTTTACCTTTAATTATATTAGCTGTTTTCTCTATATTCTTTGGTTACATTACTAAAGATATTTTTATAGGGTTAGGTTCAGGTTTCTTTGCTGATAATAGTATATTTATTCATCCTAGCCATGAAATTATGCTAGATACAGAGTTTGCTGTACCAACTTTATTTAAGTTATTACCTTTTATATTTACTATTACACTTAGCGTTATAGCTATAATCTTTTCAGAATTTATACCTAAAAGCCTTATTAGTTTTAAGTTCTCTAGATTTGGTTATAATCTGTTTGGCTTCTTTAACCAACGGTTTTTAATTGAACTTTTTTATAATAAATATGTAACAGGTCTTATCCTTAAACTAGGAGGTCAGACTACTAAAGTTATAGATAAAGGAAGTGTAGAATTATTAGGACCTTATGGTTTAGAAAAAGGTTTAATTACTTTAAGTAGAAGTATAGCCAGTTTAGATACAGGTGTTATCACTAGCTATGCCTTATATATTTTAATAGGTCTTATATTTTATATTTTAATACCTTCTTTAAGTTTATTTGATAATAGTATATTATTACTAATATTATTATCTTTAACTAGTTGTGTAAATTTAATTAAAGCAGCATAAAAAAGAATAACATTGTAATATAGGTTTTACACTACTATTCTTTTTTATTTTGCTGCTTAAGAGGGTATGAAAAAAAAATAAATAAATAGCCCTCTTAATTATTATTAGCTCAAAGGTAGAGCACGATCTGGCTAGATGTAGCAAGGTCTAGGTTTAAGTTCGAATCTTAAATAATAAATTGTATTTATTGAATAGAACTACTTACTATTTTCATTGCTTCTTTATTAGAGTGGATACTTCCCGTATTACAGACATTTAAACTGTTTTTATACTGTGACATCCAGGAGAAATACTAAGCTAAGATTTCCTACCTCCTTCAAACCACTAGTGATTTTCTACCAGTAAAGTGTAAACTCCATGCCTATTGCTTACGTTTAATTATACTACTAGATAACCTATTTTTATTAACTTAAAGTAAGCATAAATTGTATAGTTTAACTAAGCTATATACATTTAACTTACGTGTTTATAAGAAGTTAATAAACAAAAAAAAAATATATATGTACATTTATTATACTATAAACGTATAAAGTTATTATAAAACATAATATAAACTGTATAGTTTAACTTACATTTTTATTTATACTATGGTTTATAATTATTTACCTCTTAATTTACTATTTCCCTTTAACGTCTAGAAAACAAACAACAACAAGAAAAATAAACAATTTATGAGAATTTTTAAGAGTCATCCTATATTAAAATTAGTTAATTCCTACGTAATCGATTCACCACAGCCATCTAACATAAGTTACCTATGAAATTTTGGTTCTCTATTAGCCTTTTGTTTAATTATACAAATAGCTACAGGTGTAACCTTAGCCATGCATTATAACCCTAGTGTATCAGAAGCGTTTAACTCTATAGAGCATATCATGCGTGATGTGAATAATGGATGATTAATACGTTACTTACATAGTAATACTGCTTCAGCCTTTTTCTTTATTGTTTATCTACACATGGGAAGAGGTATATACTATGGATCTTACAGAGCTCCAAGAACACTAGTTTGAACATTAGGTACTATTATATTCCTATTAATGATAGTTACAGCCTTTTTAGGGTACGTACTTCCATACGGGCAAATGTCATTATGAGGTGCTACTGTTATTACAAACCTTATGAGTGCTATACCTTGAGTTGGACAAGATGTAGTTGAATTTATCTGAGGAGGATTTAGTGTTAATAACGCTACTTTAAACAGATTTTTTGCATTACATTATTTAATGCCTTTTGTATTAGCTGCTTTAGCATTAATGCACTTAATTGCTTTACACGATAGTGCAGGGTCAGGTAATCCATTAGGTGTTTCAGGTAATTATGATAGGTTGCCTATGGCTCCGTATTTCCTATTTAAAGATTTAATAACTATATTTTTATTTATTATAGTTTTAAGTATCTTTGTATTTTTTATGCCTAATATCTTAGGAGATAGTGATAACTATGTTATGGCTAACCCTATGCAAACACCTCCTTCTATTGTGCCTGAATGGTATCTTTTACCTTTCTATGCTATATTAAGATCTATACCTAATAAATTACTAGGTGTTATTGCCATGCTTGGTGCTATCTTAATGTTATTGGCTATGCCTTTTACTGATTTAAGTAGAAGTAGAGGTATACAATTCAGACCTTTAAGTAAAATAGCTTTCTATGTTTTTGTAGCTAATTTTTTAATATTAATGCAATTAGGATCCAAACATGTTGAATCACCATTTATAGAATTCGGACAAATTAGTACTGTTCTCTATTTTTCACATTTTTTAATTATAGTGCCTTTAATTAGTATATTTGAAAATAGTTTAGTAGATTTATCTAAAGATAAAAATACAACTCTGTAAAACTTAGCCTATATAACAGAATCGCTGTTTCCTCTCAGAAGGTAGATAGCGAACTTATAGTGCAATATAATATTTTACAGAATGTATAGACCACTTCAAATTTATGTAGTAAAACTAAAAGGCTTTTATTTACATAAACTCTTATTAGCTCAATGGTAGAGCAAAATACTTCTAATATTTTGATTTAAGTTCGAGTCTTAAATAAGAATAGTTTCCATCCTCCCCTTTTTTTGTAGTAATAAACTATAAAAATATATTTTGCAAATCTTATTTTCTGTGTACATTAAAAATCCTGATTAGCTAATCTATTTAGGCACTGTTAATACTTAAAATTTTAGTTTTATTAATGGTGATACAAATTTAAATTAAAAGCTCACATATTCTGGTTATAAATTGTATAACTATTCAGGGTATCGTAGTAGATATGATGTTTGCCTGCTTCCCATAATCAATTTACTGAAAGTTCAATACAGGTTGATGAGCTTCGCTGGTCAGACCAGCTATCACCAATAAAATCCAATATATCTTTATGGACTGAAAGGTGATTTATGTCTTCAAATGCTAAAGATATTGGTACGTTATATTTAATATTCGCACTATTTTCTGGATTATTAGGTACAGCTTTTTCTGTTTTAATTAGATTAGAATTAAGCGGACCTGGTGTTCAATATATCGCTGATAACCAATTATATAACGCTATAATTACAGCACATGCCATTTTAATGATCTTCTTTATGGTTATGCCTGCTTTAATCGGGGGTTTTGGTAATTTCCTTTTACCTTTATTAGTAGGAGGTCCCGATATGGCTTTCCCTAGATTAAACAACATTAGTTTCTGATTATTACCACCTAGTTTATTATTATTTTTATTTGCTAGTGGTATAGAAAATGGAGCTGGAACAGGTTGAACTCTTTATCCTCCTTTAAGTGGAGTACAAAGTCACAGTGGACCTAGTGTAGATTTAGCTATATTTGCTTTACACCTTTCAGGTATAAGTAGTTTATTAGGTGCTATTAATTTTATAACTACTATACTTAATATGAGAAGTCCCGGTATAAGACTGCATAAATTAGCTTTATTCGGATGAGCTGTAGTTGTTACAGCTGTGTTATTATTATTATCATTACCCGTTCTTGCAGGTGCAATTACTATGGTTTTAACTGATAGAAATTTTAATACATCATTCTTTGAAGCAGCAGGTGGTGGTGATCCTATACTGTACCAACATCTTTTCTGATTCTTCGGACACCCTGAAGTTTACATACTTATTATACCCGGTTTTGGTATAATAAGTACAGTAATATCAGCTAGCTCTAACAAGAGTGTGTTCGGGTATTTAGGTATGGTTTATGCCATGATGTCTATTGGTGTTTTAGGTTTTGTTGTTTGAAGCCATCACATGTTTACAGTAGGTTTAGATGTCGATACTAGAGCATATTTCACAGCTGCCACTTTAATAATTGCAGTACCTACAGGTATTAAAATATTCTCTTGGTTAGCTACATGTTACGGTGGTTCTTTACAATTAACAGCTGCAATGCTATTTGCATTAGGTTTCGTTTTCCTATTTACAATTGGAGGATTAAGTGGAGTAGTTTTAGCTAATGCTTCTCTTGATATTGCTTTCCATGATACTTACTATGTCGTAGCTCATTTCCACTATGTTTTAAGTATGGGAGCTGTGTTTGCTCTATTTAGTGCTTGATATTTCTGGATACCTAAAATATTAGGTCTAGATTATAACAGAATGTACGCTAAAGTACATTTCTGATTACTATTCATCGGGGTTAATGTTACATTCTTCCCTCAACATTTCTTAGGTCTACAAGGTATGCCTAGAAGAATTAGTGACTACCCTGATGCTTTTGCAGGTTGAAATTTAATAAGTAGTTTTGGTAGTATTATAAGTGTAGTAGCTACATGGTTATTCTTACACTTAGTTTATCTACAATTAGTTGAAGGTAAAGCTACAAATAGATATCCTTGATTAACTCCTGAATTCTATAGTGATACTTTCCAGACACTATTAAATAGAAGTTATAATAGTTTAGAATGAGCTTTAACTAGCCCACCTAAACCCCACTCATTTGTATCTTTACCACTTCAAAGTTAGTTTAACCCGTATATAATTATTTCCTTGTCGTACATCAGAAGCTGTAGGTTTACAATTAACTGGACAAAATACAAGGTTAGAAGCCAACGCTATTTTAAACATCTTAGATAGTAAGGTACTAGATAATCTTTACCTTATGTTGAGAAGACCTATAGACAAGGTTACGTACATTGTTAATAAAGTTAATATAAAAAGTTAATGCTCTAAAGGGCATATATAACATATACTTTTTTATATTAAGGGATATTGCAGATGGTTTTGCGTTTTGATTGCAGATCAAAGATAAGAGGTTCGAATCCTCTATATCCCTAGCTCTATTGTATTTACAAAATCGAAACAAGGAAGCTCCAATAGGTAAGGATAGCTGTGTAGTGTGGCTCAGGACGGATAAAGGCTGATACCCTCCTTATAATGGGAATTTTTAGTAGCTTAATGGTAAAGCAAAATACTCCTAACATTTTAATTCAAGTTCAAATCTTGGCTAAAAAAAGGTTAGGTTAGACTAAACCCTGTTAGGTGGAACAGGGTTTAATAACTAGAGGGTGCATTTACTTTTTTTTCAGGTAAAGGTAAATTACTCATATTTAAGTGCGAAGAGCCGAAGGAGGGGCGCTTAAACTACCAGTCTAGATATATGTCTAGATTTAATATTTATCTTTAATTCTTAACATAGCTGATACTAATGAAAAATATTATAGTATTTTATTTATATCAGACTTGATAAATATACTACTAAAGTAAGTATGGACAAACCTAGGGTTATAGTTTGGACGGCTTGTTTATATTTATTTTAGTTTAATAATAGAAATCTTAATTTTTTACTTTAAATGAATAATATGTATATTTTAGTTGAATTTTTTACTAACGGTTATAGGGTAGAAGTTTTAGATATTCTATCAGTTATTGCTATTTTATGTGGAATACTAGTTATTATTAGTAAAAATCCTATAGTTTCTGTTTTGTTTTTAATTGGCCTGTTTTTAAGTATATCTACTTATTTAATGGTATTAGGTCTTAGTTTTATAGGTTTGTCTTATCTATTAGTATATGTAGGTGCTGTATCAATCTTATTCCTTTTTATTCTGATGTTAATAAATGTTAGAATAAGTGAGTTATTAAGTAATACTAGTAACAGTATACCTTTAGCTATTATTATTATTGTTGCATTTAATTACCCTATTTATCCTATATTACCGTACGATATTGCTGCTTTTAATAGTTACACCGTTAATTTAAACAGTACTTTAAATGAAATATGGTTAAATAATAGCGGATACATAGTTAATTTAAATAACACATTAAACGGAGTATGGTCTAATGGTTCTTACTCAAATAAATTACTAAATTTAATAGGGATAGAACTAGATAAAGGTGAAATCTCTTTTGCCAGTAGTAAGATATGAGATGCTAACTTATCAGAAACCAGTCACATTACAAGTATAGGAAATATAATGTACACAAGTTACAGTATATGACTAATACTAACATCTATAATATTACTATTAGCTATGGTAGGTGCCATTGTAATAACAATAAAACAAAAAAATTCTTATTAGATAACACCCTTTACGTTTGTATATAATAATAAAATTTCCTTGTTATTATATGTATATTGAGGTTACGTTATCCTAATATAGGATATTTTTAGTAGCTCAAAGGTAGAGCAAATATATAAACATATAGGGTTTTAAGTTCGAATCTTGACTAAAAAAAGATATATTATATCTATTAACTAATAATGAATGACAGAGAAATATTATATAAATTAACTCTAGTTATTTTTAACCTAATAATTTAGTTTATGACTTACTTCAAACTGAAGTAGGAATAAAAATAATAAACTAAACGTAGAATAAATAAAAAAAAATGTTATATATACCTACCTTAATATCTTTAATAGAAGTACTATTAGTTGTTGTACCTGTTTTAATGACTGTAGCCTATGTGACTGTTGCGGAGAGAAAAACAATGGCCAGTATGCAAAGAAGGTTAGGTCCAAATATAGTGGGATACTATGGTCTTTTACAAGCATTTGCCGATGCATTAAAACTTTTATTAAAAGAGTATGTATCACCTACACAAGCTAACCTAGTTCTATTTTTCCTTGGTCCTGTTATAACTTTAATCTTTTCATTGTTAGGTTATTTGGTTATACCTTTCGGACCTGGTTTAGCTTTAAGTGACTTTAATTTAGGTATATTGTATATGTTAGCAGTATCTTCTTTAGCTACCTACGGTATACTATTAGCTGGTTGAAGTGCTAACAGTAAATATGCCTTTCTTGGTTCACTTAGAAGTACAGCACAACTAATAAGTTATGAATTAATTCTAAGTTCTGCTATATTACTAGTAGTGATGCTAACAGGTAGTTTAAATCTTACTGTTAACATAGAAGCTCAAAGAGCTGTATGATTTATTATACCTTTATTTCCAGTCTTTATAATATTCTTTATAGGGTCTGTTGCAGAAACTAATAGAGCTCCTTTTGACTTAGCAGAAGCCGAGTCGGAACTTGTTAGTGGATTTATGACAGAGCACGCGGCTGTTGTTTTTGTTTTTTTCTTTTTGGCTGAATACGGTAGTATTGTTTTAATATGTATATTAACTAGTATATTATTCCTTGGAGGTTATTTATACGACTATTTCCCTTCTTTATATAGTTTAATTCAATACTATGATTTCGATTCTTACATAGAAAATCTTCATAGTGAGAGTATATTTTCAGACCCTTTAATAGAAGGTTTATTGTATGGTTTAGCTTTAGGTGTAAAATCTTGTATTATGATCTTTGTTTTTATATGAGTTAGAGCATCATTCCCTAGAATACGGTTTGATCAGTTAATGTCTTTCTGTTGAACTATACTATTACCTCTAGTAATTGCTTTTGTTATTTTAGTTCCTTGTATATTGTATAGTTTTGAGATAATCCCTAGTAATATTCTTCTTTTATAAGGTTTTGTTTTAGATAAAATATATAGTGAACTCTCTCTTCGTTCTTTTTATGCCCTTTCTAAAGGTTTAAAGCAAATAAAATACAGTATCACTCTACTTAGAACTGAGGCAGAGTGATTACATATTATATTATGCTAACTGTTTACTGGTTTCTTTTCCACTTGATTTTTCTTATAGGAATAGCTCAATCAAGTAGGATAGAAAAAATATATATATACACCTTGTTAAATTTACTTTTTTATAATATCTCTAGTTATTGCGATACACCCAAACCTTGAGGGCTTTATTTTCAGGATAGTGCTACACCACAGATGGAAGGATTAGTTGAGTTACATGATAATATTATGTTTTACCTTGTTGTTATCCTATTTGGAGTAGGTTGAATTATGATTTCTATAGTTAGAAACTACACTAACGTAAAATCACCTATTTCACATAAATATTTAAATCACGGTACATTAATAGAATTGATATGGACAATAACTCCGGCTTTAATTTTAATATTAATAGCTTTCCCTTCATTTAAACTATTATATTTAATGGACGAAGTTAGTGATCCGGCAATGTCTGTATTAGCAGAAGGTCACCAGTGATATTGAAGTTACCAATACCCCGACTTTTTAAATGCAGATGAAGAATTTATAGAATTTGATTCTTACATGGTACCAGAAGCAGACTTAGAGGATGGAGCATTAAGAATGCTAGAAGTTGACAACAGAGTTGTCCTTCCGGAATTAACACACGTTAGATTCATTATAACTGCGGCTGATGTTATTCATTCTTTTGCTTGTCCTGCTTTAGGTATTAAATGTGATGCTTATCCAGGTAGATTAAACCAAGTTTCTGTTCTTATTAACAGAGAAGGAACATTCTATGGACAATGTTCAGAATTATGTGGTATTTTACATAGTTCCATGCCTATAGTTATAGAATCAGTAAGCATTGAAAAATTCTTGCTTTGATTATCTGAACAGTAGATATTTATTAGATACGTTGTTTATTTAAATTGACCCTAAATAGCTATTTTTTGCTGAAAAAAAAAGTAGTAATAAAACGCTTATACTACTAGAAACATCCTCTCCTAACTTCGAACTTAACAAAACTGACTTATATTTAATTATATTAACTAAGAGGGAAATTCATTAATAATTAAATTTTATATGTTACTAACTTTTTTATTACTAATACCATTAATAGGTGTTTTTAGCATATCTACTTTTAATACATACGAGCTATCTAAACTAAACCTTAAGCGTATAAAAACTATAGCTTTAGCTACGTCTATTATTAACCTCTTTCTTTCCCTAGTAATTTTTATAGCTTTTGACTTTAGTACTAACCAATTCCAATTTGTTCAAGAGTACCACGAGATAAGTTCATTTGACTTTTATTTGGGGTTAGACGGGCTATCTATTTATTTTGTTTTATTAACTACGATAATTAGTCCTATAGCTCTTTTAAGTAATTGGACATCTATTAGCGAAAACGTAAAATCTTATGTTATAATAATTTTATTATTAGAAACATTGTTGTTAGCAGTTTTTTTGGTTTTAGATATCTTATTGTTTTATATTTTCTTTGAAAGTATTTTACCACCTTTATTTATACTAATAGGTCTATTTGGATCAAGTAATAAGGTAAGGGCTAGTTTTTATTTATTTTTATACACATTATTTGGATCCTTGTTCTTGTTATTATCTATATTAACAATGTCTTCAATAATGGGAACAACAGACTTTGATGCATTATACAAAACAAATTTTAACTATTCTACACAACTATTTTTATTCTACGGTATATTTCTAGCATTTGCCGTTAAAACCCCTACTATATTTTTAAACACTTGGTTATTAAAAGCTCACGTTGAATCACCCTTAGGTGGTAGTATCATTTTAGCTGCTATTGTTTTAAAATTAAGTTTATACGGTATATTAAGGCTTATATTACCTTTATTACCTAAAGCTTCTTTAGATTATACTTATATTATATACCTTATAGGTGTTATAACGATTATATACGCTAGTTTTAGTACTTTAAGAACTATAGATGTTAAAGAGCTTATAGCTTATAGTTCTGTATCACACGCTGCTGTGTATCTTATTGGTGTATTTAGTAATACAATACAAGGGATAGAAGGTGGTATAGCCTTAGGTTTAGGCCACGGTTTTGTTTCAAGTGGTTTATTTATTTGTGCGGGAGGTGTATTGTATGATAGATCTGCTACCAGATTAATTAGTTTTTATAGAGGTATGGCTCAAATAATGCCTTTATTTTCTGTCTTATTCTTCCTATTATCTTTAGGTAATTGTGGAGTACCTCTTACTCTTAATTTTGTGGGAGAATTTATGTCTCTTTATGGAGTATTTGAAAGATTACCTTTATTAGGTGTTTTTGCTAGTTCTTCTATAGTCTTCTCTGCTGCATATACTATATATATGTTTAACAGGATAGCTTTTGGAGGATCATTTAGTAAATTTTTTGAGTACAATATTAGCGATGTAAATAAAAGGGAATTTTTTATTCTCCTAACCTTAGTTATGTTTACTATTATATTAGGTGTATACCCTGCTCCTGTGCTGGACGGTTTACATTATTCAGTATCATCTTTAATATATAGTAATTAATAACTATAGTATAATAAATATATTTATGTAAATATTTATATAGACCATAGAACTCCTCCGTTCAATAAGTGTTAGATGATTCTAGATTTTTACAGGAGATCATTTTTATCTCTCATGTATGGTTCAGTTTTATGCCCTTAGTCTTCTTTCACGGTGACAGGTTAGTATACATCTTTACCATATAGACTGCGAGAAGCGTTATTTTCCTTTTTCTTATAATTTATATTAAATATGCAGTATGATTTTAGTTAACTAGCTTTAATTGCATCAAGCAAAAAAAACCTTAAAAATGCCACAATTAGTACCTTTTTATTTTGTAAATCAAGTTACATTTGCATTTGTAATACTTATTATTATGATTTACGTATTTTCAAAATTCATTCTACCTAGATTTGTTCGTTTATTTATATCTCGAATATTTATAAGTAAATTATAATTATTGTGATTAACACTGCTATTTTTTTTTTATAAAATAAGTATTAAAAGACTAGTGGGGAAGCTAAGGGTTAGAACCCTTAGCTTAAGAGTTAAAATCTCTTAGGGCTCAAACCTTAAGAGTATTAAATCTAGAATAGATCCTTTTCTTATAAATAAGCCTAAATCTGTTATTAACAGGGTGGGTTTATTTACATGGAAACCATCTCTCAGTTTAATAAATAAAATTACTTTTTCATCATAGTACAAAAATACAACAAAAATTATTAATAATAATTTACACATTCATGAACAAATATCTAGTCCTTTAGATCAATTTGAGATACGAAATCTAATAAGTTTAGACGCACCGATACTTGGAGATTTACACATCTCTATAACAAACATAGGATTATTCTTAACTATAGGTCTATTTTTAATTTTAACTTTAAACGTATTAGCAGTTAATTATAATAAAGTAGTTAGTGATAACTGATCTATAGGTCAAGAAACCTTATACGCAACTATACACAGTATAGTAACAAACCAAATTAACCCTCAAAAAGGGCAAATATATTTCCCTTTTATCTATACTTTATTTATCTTTATATTAGTTAATAACTTAATAGGTATGGTACCTTACAGTTTTGCTTCAACAAGTCATTTTATATTAACATTTAGTCTTAGTTTTACTGTAGTTTTAGGTGCAACTATAATGGGGTTCCAAAAACATGGTTTAGAGTTCTTTTCATTATTGGTTCCAGCTGGTTGTCCTTTAGCTTTATTACCTTTACTTGTTTTAATAGAATTTATATCTTATCTTTCTAGAAATGTATCATTAGGTCTTAGATTAGGTGCTAATATCCTGAGTGGGCACATGCTATTAAATATTTTAGCTGGTTTTACTTATAATATTATGACAAGTGGTTTTATCTTCTTCTTTTTAGGTTTAATACCATTAGCATTTATTATAGCATTTTCTGGTTTAGAATTAGGTATTGCTTTTATACAAGCTCAGGTGTTTGTAGTTTTAACTAGCAGTTACATAAAAGATGCTTTAGATCTACACTAGGTATGATCACAGGTTAATAATTAGCTTAACGCTAGATAAGTTATTTTAGTACTCCTTTTTTATTAAAGGAGTCTTTTCTTTTCTCATACTAGATGGTTCTTTATTTTTATTATAGATATCCTTGGGTCATAAATAAAAATAAATAAGTTCAATTCTTATGGTATTTATTCTTTGTTCTATGGGTCTTACGGTCATATTTAACCCTGTGGTCTTAGATTAGCCTACAGTGACTAACCAGTAAGCTGTAGGTATAATAGAGCATTACATTTACAGGCAGGTAGAAGCATAAGGGGGGGG
>Ga0233344_1000084_pt1 | contig 18823 bp, 14 predicted proteins | sample GEONDECOMP281_FD_180697 | JGI IMG/M metagenome (GOLD analysis project Ga0233344, IMG submission 180697) | Leaf litter microbial communities from Shasta-Trinity National Forest, California, United States - GEON-DECOMP-281 | ecosystem: Environmental > Terrestrial > Plant litter > Unclassified...
GGTTAAACGCTGAATTATTAAGTACGATCTTATCGGCGTTCATTTTGCTAAAGTCCAGCGTATCATTGATCAATGCCAGTAGATTTTCTGCAGAAAAGCGCAGGATGGCGAGATTTTCTTCCTGATCTTTTCGGGGGTTTTCTATACTCAGTACATTGATCATCCCAATCACGGCATGTAAAGGGGTACGCAGTTCATGCGACATAGACGAGAGAAAGTCAGATCTTAATCGTGTGGCCTCCTGTGCCTCTTTAAGCGCATTTTCTAATTTGGTATTCAACTCTTTTTCCATCAGGTGACTTTGATAAAAAGATCTGAAGAACTCATAATGCATGAGAATGAGGATACCAAAATTAACCGTCAGCGCAAACATGAATGAATTATTATGCAACTGAGACTGATTGATTGTTACTTTACCACCTTGCATATGGGTGATCAGCATGTGTAAAAGTATTGGCAGTACATTGGCCAATGAATAGATAATACCCCAGTTTTTTCCTAAAATATAGAAACTAGCAGATATGATCATCAGGGAAAGCTGGAGGCTGACCAGGTTAATCCCAAAGTGATAGAAAAATAGATTAGTCCATATGTAAATGCAGAGTGATAATAAAAGGATATGTCCGGATTCCCTCCACTTCCCCTTTTCTATCAGCAGGTACAATGCGCCAGTTAACGCTAATGTCAATATTATCAGCCTGCTGATTACTTTTAAATCCAATTTAGCAAAAGAATTGATCAAGATGGCTATGGTCAGTGTAATCAGTAATAGCAGTCCGAATGTTAAAATCCTTATTCTGGATTGCATTAATGGGATATGCGTATCTTTTAATAGCTTGCTATACTTATCCCGAAACCCGTTAATCATATTCATAAATTTGAATGTAGATCAATAATACAAAAAAAAAGTTTTGTCCCTCCGGTCAGTTTATAAAAATCAGGTATACACTGCGGTGCTTGCCGTCAGTATTTTTTTTATAAAGTTCATTATAAGATAATTGCCGGTTTTAAATAAGTTTTATACAATGCATGGCAATTTTTATTATTCGCCGGTAATTTCTGGCTATTAACCGATAACTCCCAATTTCTGATTTTTAGACCATGTACATTTGAATTGTCATTCCTGCTGATCAAAAATATTTGATTCTTATGCTTAAGATAAAAATGCGTTACTTATTAATTCCTCTACTGATCTTCTTTAGTGCCTGCAGCAAATCTGATGAAGCAGAAAATACAGCTGCAGTGCCTACACTGACTAATTTTATTCCTGGCAGCGGGGCAGCCGGAACAAGTGTAGTGCTTAATGGGAAAAATTTTAGCACTACAATTGCCAGTAATGCGGTAAGTATAGATGGCATAGAAGCGCTGGTAACGAAAGCCAGCGCAACACAATTAACGGTAATTGTTCCTGCACTAGCGCATAGTGGGAAAATCGTGATCATCAGTAATGGAAGTTCAATCACTTCTGCATCTGTTTTTACAGTTGACTAGCTAAGGGCTCAATAAAAATTTCTATGTTCTGTTTGTTTTAACAGCCGTTCTGATTTCAGGCGGCTGTTTTAATTTTATTAACTTAAATAAGTAGAGTTATTAAAAACAATTCAATAAGTTAGTCGTTTTAATAGGAGTTTTTGCAAAAGAAACTAACAACCCTCAGGAGTGTAGGTGTTTTTATCAAATGTTTAAAAACTACATATATTAATCAGTAAAACAATTTAGCTCTTTTATTAAAACAACCCATGTGTGTAATTAAAAATTTCCACTGTGGATATTAGTGTTTCTTAGCAGTTTAGGTATAATCTAACTGCTGAAAATCTTATATTTGACGAGCCAAAATACCAATGAGGTTACAATGAATAGAAGACCTAAGATACTTTATCTCCGTAATCCTCCGCATGATGCAGAACAATTACTGGAAATATTGGAAGAATTAACTCCGGCGTATGAGTATTTAGCGGTTCAAACCCTGGAAGATTATATCAATTGTCTTCATGAATTCAGGCCGGATATTATTATGGCTGATGAAGATTTAAATACCTTCAATGCCAGGGAAGCACTTGATGTGATTGGACACCAGGAAAAAGATATACCATTTATCCTGATTAGTTCTGTCGATAGGGAAGAACATGCCTTAGAATTTTTAAAAGCTGGTGCTGTAGATTATGTACATAAAGAAAGTCCGCAGCGGTTACTTTATGTACTGTTTAACCAGGTTTCCAGGTTACGCGCCATCAGTAAAATGGAACAGGCTTTACGGGAAAAGGAACGTTTATATAAACGAAATCTGGCTGATACTACTGCGCTTAAGATCAGTGAAAAACAAATGATGAAGTCAAAGGCGAACCTTCGGACTTTATTCGATCATACGGAGACGGCCTATATTATGGTTAATGAGGATCTTAAAGTGATCTCTTATAATCTTCCTGCACTACGGATCACTGAAATCTATTCAAATCCTGCTCCTTCAGTTGGAAGCAATATTCTCGACTATTTTCCTGTTCAGCGCAGAACAGAGATCATAAATATCATACAGCGTGTGATGGAAGGGGAAAGCGTTTCTTATCATGCTACTTTTACAGATCTTGATGGAGAAGATCACTGGTACAGTTTGAAGTGGGTAGGTGTAGGTAATGATCAGCGTAAAAATTGGGGATTTATACTTTCTTTAAGGGATATTACCATTTCTAAAACGACAGAACTTGCCCTTGCTCAAATTAATACCGAATTAAGTAAACGGAACAAAAGTCTGGAACAGTTCACTTATATTGTTTCACACAACCTGCTGGCTCCCGTGGCCAATATTGTGAGTTTAACTGAACTGCTAAAAGATGTTACCCAACCAGAACATGCGGAATTAGTAGCAGGTATGGAAACTTCTATTAAGACAATGGATACGATCATTAAAGATCTTAACCAAACGCTGCAGCTAAAGGATGCCATTCATAAAAAGAAGGAAGAAGTACATTTTCGCCAGCTGGTAGAAGAAATTACCTTCAGTATTAATAACCTGATGATTTCTGAGGAGGTTAGCCTTCACTGTGATTTTGAAGCCAAGCAATCATTATATACCGTAAGAGGATATCTTTACAGTATATTTTATAACCTTACACTGAATAGTATTAAATACCGCAAGACAGAGGAAGCACCAATTATCAGCATCAGAAGTATGGTACATATGGATCAGCTTTTTCTCACTTTTGAGGATAATGGTAAAGGAATCGATATGGATAAGTTTGGCTCACAGCTATTTGGATTATACAAACGCTTTGATACAAGTATAGATGGAAAAGGAATGGGAATGTTTATGGTGAAGACCCAAATTGAAGAACTAAATGGCAGTATAGAAGTGGAAAGTCAATTGGGCAAAGGAACAAAGATCATTATCCGTTTTCCATTGACTTATAGTTAAGTTTCAGGGCTTTAAGAAGATTTAAGGGAAACCGGCATAAACAAGTATTGCTTTTATTATTTTGATTGTTTAATTATTTAAATGATATTTGGTATAATGCAAATTAAAAAAATGAAGGTTTTCTATCTCCTAGTATTAACATGTTTCTCGCTTCAAGCCTTTAGTCAAGAATCTTCCAATAAATTTTCTCTGGAACTAATGCAGTATCAAAATATTGATAAAACATTAATTCCTCTTAAAAATACAGGGCCTGGTATAAGAGCAAGTTATATTTTTGAAAAGCTTAATGGAGATGATCTAAAAACATTTAGCGTTAGTTTGGCTGCTGCCAATCCAAAAACAGATATTGAGCGTACAAGAAAATCTATATCAGCAAGTGTCTATGCATCGTTTGATCAGCAGAAAAAAATTAGCAATAGTAATTTCTTTATAGGCTATAGTGCTTCAATAAGCTATAAGGATGCATTTTACAAAACAGTTGATGAAACACATCTTTACTGGTCTAATTTTCTGGGTGGAGGACTATCAAGTTCATATTTTCAGGCGCTAAATTCTAGCAGTAAACTATCAATACGTTTCAAATTACCTTTGATCGGTTTGGTCAGCAGATCTCCTGAGGATAGATTATCTAAATTTGAAGACCCATCGTTTAGCAATATTCTTAAACTCAATCAAAGAGATGTGAGATTTACTACGGTAGCGGATTATTTTCAGCCAACTACAGAGATAGAGTATAGGCACAATTTCTCCAAAAGGCATGCTTTCGCTATATTTTATAGAAATGAATATTTGTCAACAACTACAAAAGGGAGTCTTCAATATAAAGAGCTTCAAAATGGTTTAGGAGTAAGACTTATAGCAATCAAGAATTAAATGAGAAGACTTATTTTACCATTACTAGTGATCTTGTTCTCCGGCTGTTTAAAAGACGGAGCACTGAAAATTTCTAACCAGGGTTACGAACCTAAACTTTTGAATGATGGTTTGCAAACCTCGTCTCCAGAGTTACAATCTGTAGATCCTACTTTATTAAAAAAAGCATACGATCAGTTTTATTCTATCAGTAAATTTCCCCTTTCTAAGGGACTTATTGTAATGAGAAATGGTATTATGGTGAGCGAAGCGTACGCTCAGAATTTAAATGATATTACCACCATTGATAATGTTCAGTCTTGTACTAAGAGTGTTACTGCATTATTAATTGGCACAGCAATAAAAGATGGTTTGATCAATTCTGTTCAGGACCCTCTATATAAGTATATTCCGGAGGCCTTTGGCAGTGATGCAAATAAGAAGAAGATTTCTATTAGAAATTGCTTAACCCTGCAGATGGGGTTGGCGTATTCAGGACTTAGTGACTCTGAAAAGATGTCAAACTATGATGGAAGTTCTCTGCAATTTATCCTGAATAAGCCTATAGTTGCAGATACAGGAAGTACTTTTCTTTATACGGATTTTGCTCCTCAGCTTCTGTCTGGTGTGCTGCATAAAGTTACGGCTAAAACAGAGGAGAGCTATGCCACTGAGAAATTGTTCCAGCCATTGGGTATAAATACACATCGGTGGGAAACAACTAAAGACGGTTTAAATATCGGTGCATTTTCCCTTTATTTAACCACTAGAGACTTAGCCAAACTTGGCCAGCTCTGTATTCAAAATGGAAAGTGGAAAAATGTAAGTCTGGTAGACAGTACGTGGATAAAAAGTGTTTCTGTAAAGCAGGCGCGCAGCACAGGCTATGGCTATGGATTTTATATAGATGCAGCAAATAAGGATGCGTATTTTATGAGAGGGAACGGCGGGCAGTTTGTCTATATCTATCCTGCAAAGAATTTAGTCATTGCCTATACTGCGTCACCTAATACTGAAGCAGAGCTTTGGGGTAACTCTACAGCGTTGATCACTCAGATTATTGCTGCCTGTAATTAAAAAATATAGAAATGAAAAACAAGTTAGATAAATTAGAAGCAATTCGTGGAATTGCTGCAATATACGTTGTTTTTCATCATTCTTTTTTTTCAGAGAACTTTAGCCTTTTCGGTCACAATTTATCTTTTCTTTTCAAATTTGGACAAGAAGCGGTGATTCTGTTTTTCTTAATGTCAGGTTTTGTTATCGGATATTCATTTGAACTTTCAAAAGATAAATCATTCTGGTCATATTTTCAAAAGCGGTTCTATCGGATATTTATACCACTTGGTATTGTAATGGCCACTCAATATGCTATCATAAGTATTCAAAGTGGTTTTTTTATTTATCCGCGATGGCTTGAACTGGCAGGAAATATTTTAATGTTGCAAGATGTAGCGGCATTAAAACCAAACGTGATCTGCAGTCCTTATTTAGGCAATACTCCATTATGGTCATTGTCTTATGAGTGGTGGTTTTATATGTTGTTTTATTTGTTCTACAAACTTTTCCCTAAAGTGCGTTTCCTGGAGTCCTTTGTCGCTATATTGGTGATTGTTTCTGCCGCTTCTTATATTTGGTATCCGTTTTTCCTAAATCGTTTATTCATGTATTATGGTATATGGTGGACTGGAGTTGAGCTGGCTAAGAGTTATTTAAATAATAAGTCAGTGCGGATAAAAGATCTAAAGCTATCTACATTAACTTTGGCGGTAACCATCATTATATTATCGTTTAATTGTTATTTGCACAAAGATAAGATCACAACGATAGGCGTAAGCCCTTTTCTGGAATTAAGACATTTTGGATTTACCCTCGCAGCATTGTTTATCGCCATTTTATGGCAAAAATTAAATTGGAAGTACTTCGATCAGATCCTGGGAAGATTTGCTCTTTTTGCACCATTTTCTTATGTGCTCTATATTTCTCATTACTTTCTGGTTGCGAAGGCGAATTATTTAGATTTTATAGGAAATAAGTACCTGGCCTTTTTCATTTATCTTGGAGTGGCTTTTATATACTCTTATTTAGTGGAAACAGTTATCTTTCCTAGATTAAGAAATATGCTGATGAAAAGAAAGCCAATTCTTGTGCCGGCAAAAGCATAATGGATTTATTCGCTGGATTCCGCGTGGTTAACAATCTTACGGATCTTATCATCCAGCTCTAATACCGCGCGCTCCAGCATTTGCATTTCTTCTTTTGTAGAACGGTAATCATCAGCTTTGAAAACGTTCATTAGTCCCATAATGGAAGAAACAGGTCTTCTGATTTCGTGCGACTGTATAAAGGCGATAGCTTTTAAAGAAGCTGATTGTTTTTCTTTTAATTTTTGATCCGAAATATTGACCGCATTGTAAGAAACACCTATAATTTGACCCTCTGCATCAAAAGCTGGAACGTAATCGTAATTCCACCATATTTTCATATCACCACGAATCATCTGGCTTTCATTTTTTATATGTTTCCCTAATAATGCTTCCTTAAAGTGCACTAAAAATTCAGGCATATATTGATCATCAATATATTCGGTCACGCTATTGCCAATACGCATTTCTACATTATTGTTAATTCTCATGATCTCGGCCAGGGTTTTATTAAATGCCAGCACCTCTAAGTTTTTCCCTACCAGCAAATGGGAGGAAACGGAACTTTCGAAAAAAGAACGGAGTTTAATTTCAGATTTCTTTGCTTCCAGATATTGTTCCTGAAGCAGAGCCAGGCTTACATCAAAGTCCAGTATATGAATCACCTGCCGTGAGAGTACGGCCAGCATCTTCTTTTGAATATCAGATAAATGGTTGGGTTTATTATCAATCACACACAAACTTCCCAGATTATATCCGTCTTGCGTTCTTAGTGGTGCACCGGCATAAAATTGGGCATCAAAATCGTCCCGTATTGAATTATTTGCAAAACGTCTGTCAAGTGCTGCATCAGGGATCATAAATACATCATCCTGCAGGATCACATGATTGCTTAAGGCGCCTTTACGGCTGGTCTGTTTTGTTTTTATCCCAACACCAAATAAAATATACTGGGTGTCATCATCCAGTAATATAATTGCTGCCATTGGCGTATCACAAATTTCAGCGGCATACTTTACTATTTCATTGAGTTCGTCCTCTCTGCTTATTTTTAGCGCTAGAAATCTATTGACAGCCTTGAGACGTTCCAATTCGTTGTTCAGCATTGTGGAGAGGGGATGTGAGCTAACTGATATGCGTAGTTTTAACTATTGGATTTGAAGATATAAAATATATTTTATTTTATCATCATATCTATTGTATTCAACTAGAAGTTACGACATATTGTTTTATTTTTCTTCAAAACGGCAGAAATGATATCGCGTTTACCCATCTACAATTATATTAGGCTTTCTATTCTATTTATCAGGTAGCTGAATTTTTTAACTAATAAATTGAATAGCAGTATATTTATTTAGTTTTTATGATGCAAATTGAATAATAATTTTATGCATAGAGCATGAACAGCAGATTAGCGGTAGACAGAGTTAAGATGGAACCTTGATGTGAGCTGGAAGCAACCTGTTTGTAACTTGGCCAATATTACCCCTGTATTACCCGTAATTTGCCCTTGGATTACCCCTGCGTTACCCCCTGGGGTAATCCAGGGGTAATGCAGGGGCAAGTCATGGGTAATGTAAGAGTAAGCCAGGGTTGGTTACAAACAAGACACATGTAAGTTTCATACAGATTGCATCTTAGCTAAATATAAGCCTAAACAAGGGGAAAGTAGTCTGCAGGCCTTTCATGAAATTTTAAATTAACTATCATGCAGCATTGTGATGCCTGTTAGTATTTCACTGTCCTATACTTTATCAACTATTTTTTTATCAATAAAACGCACATTGGTTAACTGTTTCTCCTTATTTATATCTAATGACACTGGAATTTTTGATATTTTTGCGATATAACGAATCTTCTTAAATAAGATAAATGGGAAATATACTAGTAATTGGCGGTAAAGGACAACTGGGACAGTGTTTACAGGAAAAGGTTAGTTCAAACGGAGTACATAACTTTATTTTTTTAGGTTCTGCAGATCTGGATATAACCAATGATCAGCAAACCCAGGAAGTTTTTGAACAATATCAACCGGTTTACTGTATTAATTGTGCCGCTTATACGGCTGTAGATCAGGCAGAAGAAGATTTTGACCGTGCTTTTCAAATCAACGAATTTGCGGTTAAAAGGGTTGCTGAAAATTGCCTTAAGTATAGTACTACGTTGATCCACATTTCTACTGATTTTGTATTTAATGGGGATTCTAGTATTCCGCTAACGGAAGCACTCCATACCAGTCCTGTAAATGTTTATGGTTTATCTAAATTGAAAGGTGAGCAGGAAATACAAGGCATTATGGAGCAATATTATATTCTTCGTACCAGCTGGCTGTATTCTGAAAAGGCCAATAATTTTGTGAAGACCATGTTAAAACTTTCTCAGAGCAGAACTGAGCTTACTGTAATTTACGATCAGATTGGTACGCCAACTTATGCAATGGATTTGGCAGAAGTGATTTTAAAAGTCATCACTGATGATCCTAAAGCTTATGGTCTATACCACTACAGCAACGAAGGAGTGGCTTCATGGTATGATTTTGCTAAAGCTGTATTTGAATTTGCAGAGGTGGATATGAAGGTAATGCCGGTGGCTTCATCCGCATTTGTGACTAAGGCAAAACGCCCGCATTATTCGGTTTTAGATAAAACTAAAATTAAAAATGCCTTTGGTATTGAAATTGCTTATTGGAGGGAGAGTTTAAACCGTTGTATTCAAAAATTATAACTAAATATACTCTATTCTTAAATGATGCTTTGAGTTTACATTAATATTTGGTTCTAAATGTATGACTTAAGTAATCAATTTTTGATTTGATCACCTCAGTTTTTATTAACGCTTATTTATGATAACCCATATTTTATGAAATTTAAACTTGTAATTCTTGTCCTGATCTCCTCTTTGACATATCAAAAAGGATATTCCCAATGGTATAAATCGAAATTTGTAATAGGAAGCTTTGCAGATCCTCGTGTTTCAAGAGATAATAACCGTGTTAAAGATTCTGTTTCCTTTGCTTTAGCAAAAGGTGCATCCATAAATCTTTTATCAGGCCCTCAATTTTATAATGGTGGACAGGATTTTAGCCTGATGGATAAGACCTTAGATTTAGCTAGTAAAAATGATATGCATGTAATGGTGATTGACAGTAAGTTAAGTGTAACTAATGCTAATTTTTCTACTGATGATGCCCAGAAAATTATTTCTCATTTTAAAAATATTGATCCAAAGAGAAGAGCAGCGATAGGTGGCTATAATTTTGGTGGTGAATTTCCGCTCAATAAATCAGCACAAGTGAAAAAATGGCAAGGTTATTTTAACAGTAATGATCCTGAGAAGGTTGCATTTGTTTATCTGCTGCCTAATTATGGTTTTCCAAGCAGGGCTGCCTATGAAACTTATCTTGATACTTATTTAAATGATACAAATCCCAATAATAAGTCTGATGTAGTTGCTTATGATTATTATCCTTTCACTAACAGTACAATTTTAACATCTTATTTTTATAATATAAGTATTATTAAAAAGAAAGCTGGTAATAGACCAGTATGGTATTATATTCAGTCAACTACCAAAAAGACTGTTCCTGATATTACAGATTACCAATTGAAATTTATGGCCTATTGTCCATTAGCTTATGGATCGAAAGGAGCAATATACTATACTTATGAAAGTATTCCTGATAGTTATGGGTTAAATTACCACGACGCTTTGATTAATCCGTATGGTAACGTAACAAAAAAATATTATACGGCTAAAACTATTAATTACTATTTGTCTTATGTTGCCGGACCTATCATTATGGCTAATAGCTGTATAGGTACCTATCATGTGTCTAGAAAACCAACGAATGAAAATATTCCAAGTGCCAATATTTTATCTAGAAGAAACAAATATGTAAGTAGTATTGATAATGAGAATGTATTGGTAGGTATATTCAAAAACAGTAATTCCAGTAAGTATTATTTGATGCTGATCAATAAGTCAGAGAATGATATTTCCAATGTTCAAATCTCAGTACCTGGAAGTAAATCTATTAATGCTTTTCCTGGTTCAGAAAGTTATCATGGAAGTATGAAGATGACCTCTTTAGCTGCAACTGTAAGTAATAATGGCAAGAGTAAGTCAAGCACCTTTGCAATAGATAAAATACCGGGTGGAGAAATGACCGTAGTAGCAATAAATTAGAATGAATAAAATGGGTAACTCTTTTTTTTAATTTAAAAAAAAGAGTTACCCATTTTTACGTAAAAACATTATTAATCTTCCCTGAAGAATTGAAATGTAAAATTGCCGAAAGTGTAAATGTTATATGTTTATTACTAATCGAATAATTCATATATCTTTGAGCTCTTTAAAATAAATCTATTAGCTGAATGAAGGTAGCTTTAATTACGGGTATTACTGGACAGGACGGGGCTTATCTAGCTGAATTTCTTTTAAACAAGGGCTATTTTGTTCATGGCTTGAAAAGAAGGTCTTCCATGTTTAATACTGCACGTATTGATCATTTATATAAAGATCAGCATGAATATGATGTTAATTTTAAGTTACATTTTGGGGATCTGACTGATTCAACCAATTTGATCCGAATCATTCAGGAAGTTCAGCCAGATGAAATCTATAATTTGGCGGCAATGAGTCATGTACAGGTTAGTTTTGAAATGCCGGAATATACTGCCAATGCCGATGGGATTGGTACGTTGAGGTTATTAGAGGCAGTTCGAATTTTAGGTTTGGAGAAAAAGACAAGAATCTATCAGGCCTCTACTTCTGAGTTATATGGTTTGGTTCAGGCTGTTCCTCAAAGTGAGGCCACCCCGTTCTATCCTAGATCACCTTATGCGGTGGCTAAAATTTATGGTTATTGGATTACTGTGAATTATAGAGAAGCTTATAAAATGTTCGCTTCTAATGGAATATTATTTAATCATGAAAGTCCTTTAAGAGGTGAAACTTTTGTAACAAGAAAGATTACAAGAGCTGCCTGCAAGATCGCTTTGGGTTTACAAAAATGTTTATATCTGGGCAATCTTTCAGCACAGAGGGATTGGGGGCATGCAAAAGATTATGTAGAGGCAATGTGGCTAATACTTCAACAGGATATCGCTGAAGATTTTGTTATAGCTACAGGAATAACTACAACAGTTCGTGATTTTGTGAAAATGAGTTTCGCTGAATTAGGTATAGAGGTTCAATTCAGTGGAAAGAATGAATATGAAAAAGGTGTTATTATCGATATTGACTACGATATTGCTAATAAATTGGGTCTCGATATAGATAATTTACATTTTGGTATGGATGTAGTTAAAGTAGATCCTAAATATTTTAGACCAACTGAAGTAGACTTATTGTTGGGCGATCCAACAAAATCCAAGACAAAATTAGGCTGGAAACCCAAGTATGATTTACCATTATTGGTTGAAGATATGATCCAATCTGATTTGCAATTAATGAAAAAAGACGAATATTTGAAAAAAGGGGGCTTTAAAACCCTAAACTACTTTGAATAATATATAATTATTACTACTTCAATACCTATGAACTTTAAAAACATCTTCGCTATATTATTATTGTTTTGTGCTATAATCATTAGCCAGTCTGCATTTGCACAAACTAAGTATTCTGATATTAAAGTTGACGATTTAACAGATACACAAATTCGTCAATTAATGCAGAAAGCTCAGTCTGCAGGTTATAATGATTCGCAATTAACACAAATGGCTGCTGCACAGGGAATGAACCCTGAAGAAGTACAGAAGTTACAGGTCAGAGTTGATAAGTTAAGAAAAGATGGAGCAGGAGCTGGTTCTCAGGATAATAGCCAAAACCAAAGCCAAAACCAGGATAATAACCAGGATCAGCAGTTTTCAGGAAGGACTTATAATCAGATTGATAGTGCTGATACTAGCAGAAACAAAAATTATAATCTTTTAGACAGGAATAAAAAAGACATGAGAGACGCATTTGGTAATCTCATTCCTCAAATATTTGGTGCGGATTTATTTAAAAACAATGATATAAAATTTGAGCCGAATTTAAGGATGGCTACACCTAAAAGTTATATTATAGGTCCTGACGACCAACTTTTGATCGATTTGACTGGTGATAATGAAGCTAATTATAAACTTCAGGTGAGTCCGGAAGGAACAATCAGGCTGCAATATGTAGGCTTGGTTCCGGTTGGTGGTTTATCCATTGAACAGGCTACCTCTAAGATTCGCTCCCTGATGTCTAAAACTTATCCGGGTTTAAAGAGCGGACGCACTAATGTGGCTGTTAATCTTGGCAATATTAGAAGTATTAAAATTACTCTTTTGGGCGAAGTGGTTAAACCCGGTTCCTATACTCTTTCCTCTCTTTCTACGGTCTTTAATGCTCTAAATGCTTCTGGTGGTCCAAATGAAAATGGATCTTTTAGAAAAATACAAGTTATTAGGAATAATAAAGTGATTTCTACCATTGATGTGTATAGTTTTCTGTTAAAAGGGATGCAGGTTGGTAATATTCGTCTGCAAGATCAGGATGTAATCAATATTCCTGTTTATCAAACACGTGTTGAAATAGCGGGTGAGGTTAAAAGGCCTGCTTTATATGAGGTTTTAAATAGCGAATCATTAGAAGATGTAATTAGTTTTGCTGGTGGATTTTCTAATAAAGCTTATACCGCAAGAATTAAAGTCTTACAAAATACCAATAAGGAAAGGCGTATAACGGATGTGGCTGCAGATCAGTTTAGTAAATATAGTCCACTAAATGGTGATAAATATGTTATAGAACCAATTTTAACCCGGTTTGCTAACAGAGTAGAAATTAAAGGTGCTGTATTTCGTCCGGGGCAGTATGAACTTGAAAGTGGTTTAACATTGAAACAGTTGATATTGAAAGCTGATGGGCTAAAAGAGGATGCTTTTTTAGACAGGGGTTATATATCCAGATTGAATCCGGACAATAGTTTTGCTTTATTATCTTTTGATGTAGACAAAGTTTTAAAAGGAACACAAAGTGATATTCAATTGAAAAGAGAAGATAAAGTAACTATATCTTCAATTTTTGACTTGCGTGATGAATATAAAGTATATATAAAAGGTGAAGTTAGGTCACCTGGTGCTTTTGATTATGCTGATGGAATGAATTTGCAGTCATTAATACAAATGGCTGGCGGTTTTAATGTAGGAGCAACACTTAATCGTATTGAAATTGCAAGACGCATAAAAAATAGCGATGCTAATTCTATTTCGGCTAAAACAGCGGAAGTAATCAATGTTAATATATCCAAGGACATGAATTTAGCAGACTCTGCCTTTATTCTGCAGCCTTTTGATATTGTATCTATCCGTTCTTCTGAAGGCTACCATGTGCAGGAGCAGGTTAAAGTAGAAGGAGAAGTACTTTACCCTGGTATATATACTATTACTCGTAAAAATGAGCGTATTTCTGATATTATTAAAAGAGCCGGGGGGCTAACTGTACTTTCTTTTGCGGAAGGCGCCTCTTTAAAACGTCCTGGCCCGGATACTACGACAATAACTTATAGGGATAGGTATGGGAATATAAAATCGGATCAGGGAATTAATAATTCAACTGGTATTAGTTCTAAAGATCTAAAACAGGAAGAAGTGCAGAAAATTGCAAATTTAAAGAGATTACAGGCTAATCCTACTCAAGATACAGTTGGTTTCGCGAAGGAAGTTCAGAGTCTGGCAAGTGATTTGGTTGGTATTGATTTAGTGAAAATCTTAAAATCACCTGCTTCAAAATATGATCTATTAGTAGAAGATGGCGATGTAATCCGGGTTCCAAGACAATTACAGACTGTTAAAGTTACAGGTGAAATTTTGTTGCCAACGAGTATAGTTTATAGTTCAGGTAAGAGTATGAAAGATTATATCAACGGTGCTGGTGGATTTACTTATAATGCTAATAAAAAGGCTGCTTATATTCAGTATGCGAATGGATCCGTTGATGCAGCAAGGAAATTCCTGTTCTTTAATAATTATCCCACCGTAAAACCCGGAGCAGAGATTTTTGTTCCAAAAAGAGAGCCAAGATCAAAATTAGGAGTTGCAGGGTTTGCAGCGATTGCTTCGGCTTTGGCAACACTAGCTGCTGTAGTAATTGCTATCACGAGATAGATGAATAGGCCGTTATAATTTATTTAAAAATCCTGAAAACAATAGCCAGTCCGAGAAGTATAATATGGAAGAAAAAGTAATTGAAGTTAAGAATGAAGCTGATGATCCTTCTGTGAAGGAGGTTATTCTGGAATTGATCGAATGGTATCGTTATTTGCTATCTAAATGGATAACTATTGTGGCTTTTGGTTTACTGGGTGGAATATTAGGATTTACTTATGCTAAATTTAAAAAACCTACATATAGTGCTGTAACTACTTTTGTACTGGAAGAATCTGACAAAGGTGGTGGACTTGGCCAATATGCTGGAATAGCATCTATGGTGGGTATAAATTTAGGTAGTGAAAGTGGTGGTGGTATTTTTCAGGGCGATAATATTCTGGAACTATATAAATCCCGGACAATGATTGAAAAGACCTTATTAACTGAAGTCAATTATAATGGAAAAAAGCAATTGCTAATTGACAGGTATATTGATTTTAATGAGCTTAGAAAGAAATGGGCTGAAAAGCCTGAGTTAAAAAACATTCAATTTCAATCTATAAATTCAGGACCTACTGTTCCAGCGTTCAATAGATTACAGGACAGTATTATTGGAACTGTTGTAACTGATATTAATAAAAGATATTTAGACGTAGCTAAGCCAGATAAAAATTTAAGCATAATTAAGGCAGAGGTTAAAGCTAAGGATGAGTTTTTTGCCAAAAATTTTGATGAACAAATAGTTAAAAATGTAAATGATTTTTATGTTCAGACAAAAACTAAAAAGTCGCTGCAAAATGTAAAAATTATGCAACAAAAAACTGATTCTGTCCGGTCAGTAATGAATGGGTCCATTTATTCAGCGGCGGCTGTAACTGATGCAACACCTAATTTGAACAATGCTCGACAGGCACAGCGAATGGCTCCGCTAGAGCGTTCTCAATTCTCTGTTGAAACTAACAAAGCTATATTAAGCGAATTAATTAAAAATTTGGAACTTGGCAAGATTGCCTTAACAAAAGATGCTCCATTAATACAAGTAGTTGATAAACCAATTTATCCCCTGGAAATGCAAAAGCTAAGTAAATTGATCGCATTAATACTTGGTGGATTTATAGCTGGTTTTTTAACTTGTGTTTTTCTTGTGATTAAAAGATTGTTTAAGAGAGTTTTAGAATAAAATAGTATATGGATGTTTTAAACTTGATAGGTCGAAAAAATGAATTATTTCAAAATGATATTATAAACCATCAGATTGAATTAAGAGAGGAAGTTGGTCGGTCTAAATTCCTGGTAATTGGAGGAGCGGGATCAATTGGTCAGGCCGTTACTAAAGAAATTTTTAAACGTAATCCTTTAAAACTGCATGTTGTCGATATCAGTGAAAACAATATGGTTGAATTGGTAAGGGATATCAGGAGTTCTTTTGGATATATTGATGGTGATTTTCAGACTTTTGCATTGGATATTGGATCTATAGAATATGATGCGTTTATTGAATCGGATGGTGAATACGATTATGTGTTAAACCTTTCGGCGTTAAAACACGTTCGCAGTGAAAAGGATGCTTTTACATTAATGCGAATGATCGATGTAAATATTTTTAATACTGAAAAAACGATTAACCAGGCAATTGCTAAAGGGGCTAAAAAATATTTCTGCGTATCTACGGATAAAGCAGCCAATCCTGTGAACATGATGGGAGCATCCAAACGGATCATGGAGATGTTTCTAATGCGCAAGAGCAAGGAAATAAGTATTTCTACTGCTCGTTTTGCTAATGTTGCATTTTCTGATGGTTCTTTATTACACGGCTTTAATCAGCGTATCCAAAAACTACAGCCAATTGTAGCACCAAGTGATATTAAAAGGTATTTTGTAATTCCTAAAGAATCAGGTGAGCTCTGTCTGATGTCTTGTATTTTTGGTGAAAACAGAGATATTTTCTTTCCTAAATTAAGTGAAGATCTGCATTTAGCTACTTTTGCTGATATTGCTGTGAAGTATTTAAATGAATTGGGTTACGAACCTTATTTATGTGAAGATGAAGATGAAGCGAGGGAGCTAATTAAGATTCTTCCAGCGAAAAATAAATGGCCTTGTTTATTCACGAAAAGTGATACTACAGGAGAGAAAGATTTTGAAGAATTCTTTACAGAAAATGAAACGTTAGATATGCTCAGATTTGAAAATCTAGGCGTGATTAAAAGCAACCTTAATTTTCAAGATGATATGCTGGATCATTTCAGTGATTCCATTTCGGCACTGAAAGTAAGCAGGAAATGGAACAAGCAAGATATCGTAGACCTGTTTTATAAAATGATACCAACCTTTGGTCACTTGGAAACAGGTAAATACTTAGATGCAAAAATGTAAGCCGATATGAATAACAAGTTTCAAGAAATAGTTGATTTCGTAAAATCCCAATACCCGAATAAAGATTTTATTAGTTTACATGAGCCTGTATTTATTGGTAATGAACGTAAGTACGTATTAGATGCTATTGACTCCACTTTTGTATCATCGGTTGGTGCTTATGTAAACCGGTTTGAAGAAATGATGACCGAAATCACTGGTGCTAAATATGCAATAGCAATAGTGAACGGAACCAATGCGTTGCATATGGCTCTGCTATTAGCGGGTGTTAAAGCAGGAGATGAGGTGATTTCGCAGTCATTAACATTTATAGCGACAGCAAATGCAATAAGTTATATAGGGGCAGTTCCAACCTTTATCGATGTTGATAAAGATTCTATGGGGATGTCGCCCAGATCTTTATTGGCTTTTTTAGCAGAAAGCGTGGAAATAAGGGCTGATGGATTTAGTTACAACAAATTAACAGGGAAAAGAATCTCCGCCTGTGTGCCAATGCATACATTTGGATTGCCTTGTCGCATTGATGAAATTGCTGAAATATGTGAAGAATGGAATATTTGCCTGGTAGAAGATGCTGCAGAATCGTTAGGAAGTTATTATAAAAACAGGCATACCGGAGTTTTTGGGAAAATTGGAGTATTCAGTTTTAATGGAAATAAAACAGTTACCTGTGGTGGCGGTGGCGCGTTGATCACAGATGATGAAGATATTGCTAAACGGGCCAAGCACTTAACTACACAAGCTAAAGTACCACATAAATGGGAGTTTATACATGATGAGATTGGCTATAATTACCGCATGCCAAATCTGAATGCTGCTTTAGCCTGTGCGCAACTGGAAATGCTGAATCCATTTGTTCAAAATAAAAGGGAATTGGCTAAACTTTACAGTGATAAATTCAAAATGTTGAACATACCATTTTGTCATGAGTTGCCAGATGCAAAGTCAAATTATTGGCTAAATGCAATAATCCTTGAAAATAGAGAACAGAGGGAAGAATTTTTAGGTTTCGTAAATAGTAATGGTGTAATGGGCAGACCGGTATGGGAACTAATGCATAGATTACCTATGTTTGAAAGTTGTATAAAGGCAGACCTATCTAATAGCGAATGGATTGCCGATAGATTAGTAAATATACCCAGTGGAGTAAGACTTTAATAAATTAAAAATATAAAAACCATGGAATTAAATAAATTTATTAAAAATTTTTCAGAGCAATTTGATGAAACAGATAGTTCTGAATTTGAGGCGGCTACCACCTTCAAGAATTTGGATGAATGGTCATCTCTAACAGCATTATCGATTATTGCAATGATAGATGATGAATATAATGTCGAGATCAATGGAGAGGACATTAAAAGTGCTTCTACTATAGAAGATTTATTTATTTTAGTAAGTCAAAAAAAATAGAATTGTAGTCCAGTTGCACTACCATTCTTTGATCTGTTATTTATGCCTTGCTCAGCCGTATGTACAATCCTTTTTCGTTAGTCAATAAGAAAATACTCATTACTGGTGCTTCATCTGGAATTGGTAAAGCAGTTGCTATTGAATGTTCCAAAATGGGAGCCGATGTAGTAATTACAGGTAGAAATAAAACAAGGTTAAATGAAACATTTTCTTTATTAGAAGGAGAGAATAATCAGCAGATTATTGCTGATCTGAATGAATCGCCAGAAATTCAATTGCTTATAGAGGATCTTCCAAATTTGGATGGAATTGTACACTGTGCAGGGATTTCTGGCCATAAGCCATTTCCTTTTTTAAAAAAGGGAGACTTTAATGAAATGTTTAATGTCAATTTTTTTGTACCAGCTCAGATTAGTATTGATTTGTTAAAAGCAAAAAAAATCAATAAAGGAGGCTCAATAGTTTTTATTACATCAATTAGCGGAATATTAACTTCTTACTATGGAGGATCCCTTTAC